>Ga0193960_1000124_pt1 | contig 32285 bp, 25 predicted proteins | sample FB_3_MG_FD_140338 | JGI IMG/M metagenome (GOLD analysis project Ga0193960, IMG submission 140338) | Microbial mat bacterial communities from the Broadkill River, Lewes, Delaware, United States - FB_3_MG | ecosystem: Environmental > Aquatic > Freshwater > River > Microbial mats | place: USA... | reverse complement strand
TCTGAATAAATTTAATAAGAGATAATCAGCTTTAAACTCAATAATATTGAGTTTTATCGATTTGAAAGTTAGTATTAATATTTAAAGATGTGATTTATATTTTAACAAAAAATTAATAACTTTTTATGTATAATTAAAGCTAATATAAATCGTATGTTGTTACGTATTTATGTTATTCCTTTAAAACAAGAAATTGTCATCAGTGAAGAAAATTAATTATTGCTAGGGTGTTTGTGTAAATCAAACTATGTATTTTGAGTAAAATTAAAATGTGGAGCAAAATTATTTCAGAAGTGAGGTATAAAAGTGGTAGAAACATTACTAACAATTGGTGCTATTATAGATATATTAATCGAACTTATAGAAATAGCAGAATACTTACAAGTGAAGTAAAAAGCTAATTTTCCGAACATTGTTGACAGATTTTGAGCAATCTGTGAATTTAAACTCATAGACAAAAGTTATTATTAATAGGTTTCTAATCTTGCAGGATTAGTTCCACTGGGGAAAATATTAATAGTAATTTCTTGTTTTTATATCGAAAAGTATAACATTATATATATTATTAGAATCTTAAAACATATTATTAGAATTGTAAAATATATTAAACGATACCCTTCATAATAATATCAATCATATCTTTTCCATTTGTAGGATCAAGTTTCGCATATCTTAAAGTCATATTGATATCTTTATGGTTCATGAGTTTTTGAATAGTATAAATAGGCGTTCCTTTTATCGCCAATGTAGATGCAAATGTATGTCTCAGACTATGAATTACAAATCTATTTTTACTATCATTAAGTGCTAGCCCTTGATTAAATAAATTATCTAGTATAGGTTTTAATCTTTTTTGTATCATCGATATTGTCATCTGTTTATTATTAATTTGAAATAGATAATCGTTAATATACATAACTTCAAGCTTTTCTTTTAACAGTTCTGCGATATTACATGAAATAAAACCCTGGTATGTTGAGCTATTCTTAAAATCTGTTAACTTTATTGTTCGTAATTCTAGGTTGATATCTTTTTTTTGTATATTTAAGATAGTTGTAGTTCTTCCTCCAGTAGATAGAGATAATAAACAAAATAGATACAATATTTCATTCTCTCTAACTGTATTAATCAATAGCTCTATTTCTTCACTATTTAAAAATCTCTCTCGTACATTATTGACCTTTAATCTTTTAACTTTAGATATGTAATTTTCTCCTTTATAGATATCTTGAGTTATTGCATAATTAAATATCGTACTAAATAAATCTAGGATAATATTTGTAGTTTTTGGGGCAAATTGTTTTGCTTTGTCTCTTTGTAGTTTTTTGATATCATCTATAGAAATTTTACTAATATCTTGAGAACCAAATATTGGTTTAATGTGATTGTTGTATTTTGAAAATTCGGCTTTGATATCTTTGTTATTGTGTAGCTCTCTATATTCAAAATACTTTTTTGCAATATCATTAACAGATATAGCTATATTTTGTTTTTTAGAGGCTACAGTAGGTAAATCTTCACCTAGCCTTATCTTGGTTACAATTTCATTTCTTTTCGTGTTACAGTAGGCTTCTCTTACTCCTTCACTAAACTTACCAATTTTAACTTCTGTATCTTTTTGATTTATGTCTTTGTATCTGATATAATATGTTTTATCAGCTTTATTATTAGTGATTGAATCTCTATAATAAACACCTGCATATTTCGTTTTAAATCTTCCCATTTTTCCCACCTATTACCCACTACAAAAGATATATAGTGATATTTTTTGTAATAGAATGATACAAGAGGGTGAATAGTAAAAACCTTTATAAATACCTTAGTGATGGGATTAGATACAACTTGATTAAAAATGATATAATTTGATATATTGTAGGACTGTAATTCAATCCTCCACGACTCCACCAATCAAACAATATTTTAATTTAAATTGATGTATCATATATTATTCCAATATTTACAAGGTATAGTATTATATGAAAATAGTAATCCTTTTTTTTCTTCTGATATTTAGTGGTTATGCAAAAGACTTAAAAAATCATCAATCACTTATTTTGGCTTCCTTTCCTTCCTTTTTAGATGCAAAAACTTTTATAAAAAATAAATTAGAACATAGTAAAAAACCAATTTTTATAATAAAAAGTAAAAGAGGTTTTTTTATCGTTACTCTAGGTATTTATAATACAAAAGAGGAAGTATATAAAGCTAGAGATAGCTTAAATCAAAAGATGAAGTCTTTTCATCCGTTTAGAGGAAATTTTGATTATGATTTAACGAAAAAAAATGAATCTATACTCTATCGTAGCTCAACAAAATCTACAATACAAAAAACAGATTATTATATAGATTCAATCTCTTTAGGTATAGGGAAAACTGCAAAGAAAAAAAATGTATACAAAATATCTGTACAGAAAAACTTTAAAGAAAAAATCTCTTTAAGTGATAGTTTGAAATTTAATGGATATTTTGACTTTACACTTACAAAGTTTGATTATAATGAAAAAAACATTTATAGTGTTTCTTTCACTCCTGTATTTAAATATATGTTTTCTAAAAAGCATCATTATGCTCCTTATTTATTTGCTGGAGTTGGAGTGAGTTATTTTTCTGATACTATAGTAGACAATAAAGATATTTCTACCCATTTTCAGTTTGATGATAGACTTGGTGTAGGATTTGAAAAAGATAATTTAGATTTTCAATTAGGGTATTTTCATAACTCTAATGCTTCGATAAAAAAGCCAAATGATGGTATCGATATGATACTCTTTAATATTTTGTATCGTTATTAAAATAATTTTTTTGGCAATAAAAAAGGGGGAATATTTTAGAAATATTCCCCCTTTTTGTTGTTGATTATATTAATAGTCAAATGCTACTTTATATTTTGGGTCATCTTCTTCATAGGTACAAAACGGTCCAGCATTTTTCATGATATCTTTACATTCGCTACTTAAGTGTCTTATTTTTATCACTTTTTTTGCTTCAAGATATTTTTTAGTAATCGCATCAATTGCCTCAACACCACTTATATCCATAACTCTTGCATCTTTAAAGTCAAGTACTACTACATCTGGATCGTGTGATATATCGAATTGTTCGTTAAATGCGGTAACACTTCCAAAAAATAATGGTCCATCAAAATCATACACTTTTGTACCATCATCTTCAATATGAGTTTTTGCAGTAACTTTAGCATGTTTCCATGCAAATACAAGTGCAGATATAATAACTCCTGATATAACAGCAATAGCTAAATCAGCTACGATAGTTATAGCTGTAACTGTTACGAGAACAAAAGCATCAGATCGTGGCATTTTTGTAATTCTTGCAAATGAACTCCACTCAAATGTCCCAATAGATACCATAAACATAATACCAACTAAAATAGCTACAGGAATAATATTTAGAACTTCAGTTAAAGTTGCTACAAGTAAAATCAGACCAACAGAAGCTACGATACCAGATAATCGTCCCCAACCACCCGAAGTATAGTTGATGATAGATTGACCAATCATTGCACATCCTGGCATTGCACCAAAGAATCCACAAGTGATATTTCCAGCACCTTGAGCGATACATTCTTGGTTTGCACTTCCTCTTTTTCCACTTATCTCATCTAAAACTGAAAGAGTAAGAAGAGACTCAATGATACCTACAAGTGCAATAATAACTGCATAGGGAGCGACTAGTATAATGGCGTCAGTATTTAATAAAACTTCTGATACTTGAAATGTAGGTAACATACCTGAAAACTGTGATAAATTAGCTAAGTCACCTACTAGTTTAGTGTCTGCTCCAGTAAAATATACTCCTAATGTAAATGCTACAATAGCAACCAAACCTGCAGGAAGAGCACTCGTAACTTTAGGTAGAAAATACATTGTTGCCATAGTTCCAAGAATAATTGCATACATTAATATTCCAGCATCATCTAAAAATTTAAATTGACTAGAAGCAATAACAACAGCAAGACCATTTACAAAACCATGCAGTGCTGGTTGTGGTACTAAACGGATAAATTTACCCATCTTAAATACCCCAATAGCTACTTGAATAAGTCCTGCAAATACAGCAGTAAGAGTGATGTATTGAACTATACCAAAGGATAAAGCATCACCTGTTAATCCTTGTGCTTCAAGTATAGTTTTAGCAGCAATGCTTACTCCAACTAATACAATAGCAACTGCTCCAGTAGCACCTGAAATCATACCAGGTTTTCCACCCATAATAGCAGTAATAAGTCCTAATATAAATGCTGCATAAAGACCAACAATTGGGCTTACTTGAGCTATAAAAGAGAATGCAATAGCTTCTGGTACTAATGCTACAGCAACGACAAGTCCTGATAAAATATCATTTTTTGCACTTGATCCTATAAGATGATCTTTAAAGTTTAACAATTTATTTCCTAGTGATAAAATATTCGCGATTTTATCCTAAAGTTTATTAATCTAACTTATTGACTGATTGTATGTAACTAAACTCTTCTAGTTCTGACCATTGTCTTGCTTTTTTTTGGAAGTTTATTTGGCTTTTGTAAATCTCTTTAAATAGTTTATTTTTTTTTGCATATTGTTCAAAAATAATTTTTTTTGTATTTTGCAAATTATTCAGTATTTCTGTTGGTAGAGTTTTAATTTGTATGTTCGGAAATTCTTTTTTGATTTTATTCCAAGCCTTTGAAGATTCATAAAAATTTTCATAATATAAGTCATAAGAAACCATTTTTATTGCTGTTGTTAGTATTATTTGGTATTGTGTTGGTAGTGCATCAAAAATATCTTTATTCACTAAAAACTGTGTTTGTGATGCAGGCTTACTCCAACTTGTATAATAAAATGGAGCAAGTTTATGAAAACCCATTTTAATATCCATACTAGGAGAAGTCCCCTCAATCATATCTAAATCGCCATTTAAAAAGGCGGTATTGATTTCATTTGAAGGGATTTTATTATGTTTTACATTATACATAGATAGTATTTCGTTTATGATTCCTGTTGTATTTACATTTAAATTCTTAAAGTCAGATAATGTGTGAATCTCTTTTTTGAACCATCCACCCATTTGTGCACCTAAATCACCTGCAGGAAATGCTAAAAGATTATATGGTTTGTATATTTTTTTCATATATTTTTCTCCACCACCATAATAAAACCAACTATATTGCTCTTTTGTTGTCATACCAAAAGGGATACCTGTAAACCATATTGTATTAATTTCTTTATTTTGTGTGAAAGTGGAATTTGTATGTGCCATCTGATATACATTTTTTTGAGTCATTTGAAATAAATTTGATGGATTATTATGCTTTTCTAAGCCATCTATTTTAATGACAAACTTTCCATTACTCATTTCCTTTACCATTTGTGCCATTTTAAAAGGAGGTGATGCTAGTGGGCTTAGGGTACTTTTCCAGTTGAGTGCTAGTTTCCATTCTATATTTTTTGAAGCTACAAGTTGAGATGTTAATATAACGATTGAAAAAAAATAAAAAATTAGTTTTATCATAAAGAAGTGTCCTTAATTAAGTATATATAATTGTACTTGATAATTAATTTTGTATTGTTTAAATGCTTTTATGGATATGAAATTAGCTTTATTTTAAAAAAAGACTTATAATATCAATTGTATATTTTAGAAAATTAAAATGTTAGTATTAGAAAAGTCGTTTATTTAAGTGAATGATGAGTAAAATAAGTAAAAAATAATTAATTAACAAAAAAGGTGGATTATATGTTCGGAATGGCGTCACAATCAGATTTGGAAATAATGGATAAATTCTTTCAAGAATTTATGGAATTTGTTACAAATAAAAGAAATAAATTTACTTTTGAAGAGAGTTCTAAAAACTCTAATGTAAATAAAATTATAGAAAAATGGTCTAAGCAGACACTTGAATTAGATAAAAGAATGAAAGACGATATGAGAGTAATGGGTGAAATTGTTCTTACAACTGATAAAATAGAGCAAGGTATTTTTAAGTGTAGAGTTAATTCTAATACTACAAACCCAATGTTATCGACATTAAAAATAAATATGAACAAAATGCTTGATTCTATTGAGCATACTATGGGTGATTTATCAAAAGCTCTTACTAAATATGCTGATGATGACTTTAGAGAAAAGATTAATATAGATCCAAAATTAAAAGAAGATATGCTGTACGTAATGGAATCTGTAAATAAACTTGGAAATTCATTATCAATGGGTGCAAAATCAAATTTACAAAATGGGGAACATTTAGAAGCTAGTTCAACAACTATGACCGAATCAGTAAATAACTTAGCAGATAAGGCAAATCAACAGGCATCAAGCTTAGAGGAAACAGCTGCTGCTGTTGAAGAGATTACAAGTATCACTAGAAATAATGCTAATAATGCTGTTCAAATGTCTCAACTTGGTTCTAAAGTTCAAGGTGCAGTATCTGAAGGAAGAGTGCTTGCTAGTCAAACATCAGAAGCGATGGATAGTATTAATGAGCAAGTAAGCGCCATTAATGAAGCGATTACAGTAATTGATCAAATTGCATTTCAAACAAATATTCTTTCTTTAAATGCAGCAGTTGAAGCAGCAACTGCTGGAGAAGCAGGAAAAGGTTTTGCGGTTGTTGCTCAAGAGGTTAGAAATCTTGCATCTCGATCTGCAGAAGCTGCAAATGAGATTAAAAACTTAGTGGAAAATGCAGCAACAAAAGCCAATGAAGGTAAGAAAGTAAGTGATGAGATGATAAAAGGTTATGAAGCCTTAAATAATAACACAAATGAAACGATTAATTTAATAGAAGATGTAAGTGCTGCATCTAAAGAACAAATGACGGGAATAGAACAAATTAATGATGCAGTGACTATGTTAGATAGAGTAACACAAGAAAATGCACATGAAGCTAGTTCAGTTGCCCAAATTGCTGTTGATGTAAGTAGATTAGCTAATGAGCTTGTTTCAGATGCAAGTAGTAAAAAATTTAACTAAAAGAAGGATTAATAATGGCAAGAGAAACAGTATTAGATGAATATGCTTTTTTAGTGAGTGAAACGGACTCAAAAGGAATGATAAAATTTGCAAATGATGATTTTTGTAAAGTTGCAGGATATGAATTAGAAGAGTTACTTGGTAACCCACACAATATGGTGAGACATCCAGATATGCCAAAGGCTGCATTTAAATCTTTATGGGATACAGTACAGCGTGGTGATATTTGGACTGGATATGTAAAAAATGCTACAAAAGATGGTGGTTATTATTGGGTTTATGCAACAGTTTTCCCATTTGAAAGTTGTGACGGAAGTAAAGGATATCTTTCTTGTAGAAGAAAACCTAGTCAAGAAGAGATATCTGAACATGAAGCTCTTTATAAAGAATGGAAACGTTCAGAATAATAGAGAATGTAATGCAAACTATGTAAACCATCGATTCTGTCGATGGTTTTTTTTATGCCTAATTATTTATAATGATTTTATTTTTTTCTTTTGCTTTTTCAAGTGCTTTTGTAGCTCCAGCGATCATCTCTTGAAGAGTATCACCAAATGCAATGTTTGCACCAACTGATATAGTTAGATTTAGATTAGTATGTAACAAGTCAAATCGTTTTTGAGCAATCACCTCTTGAATCTCTTGAAAAGTTTGGTGTATTTCTGCGTACGGTCTGTTTTTAAACAAAATACAATACTCATCCGCACCAAGTCTTGCAATTAACGAATCTGTATTGATATATTGAAGTAATATTTTAGCAATTTCTTGAATTGCGAGATCCCCAACATCATGACCGTAAGAGTCATTTATAATTTTAAATTTATTGATATCGATAAGTACTACTGCTAATAATTCTTTTCTATTTTTTGCTCTTTGATAGATATCTTCACCTATATTAAATAAATAGTTACGATTAAACAACCCTGTTAAATAATCTTTTTTTGCTTTATCTTGTGTGTCTTGAAAAAGTTCTATTACTTCAAGGTTATTATTCACTCTTCCAAAAAATTCTTCATCTGAAAAATCTTTATATAAAAAATCATTGGCTCCATATTTAAGAAAACTTGAAACAATCTCTTTTTCACTCGTACCTGATAATGCAATTACAGCCACTTCATCTTTTTTATATGTTTTACGTAACTCTTTTGTAAATTCCAAACCGTTCATCTCTGGCATCATATAGTCAACTAAAATAAGTTTAATATTTGGTCTCTCTTTTATTGTTTGTAGTGCATCTTTTGCTGAATAGTTTACAATTGCTTTTAAATTGTATTTGATACATAAACCTTGCATTTTAGCAGCAAATGTTTTTGAATCATCAACAACAAGTATCTCAATATTTGCATTGAGTATAAATCTTTTTATAACTGATACTGAATAATCAATTGCATTACTTCCATCTTTAATGACATAATCAATTAAATTTGTATTTTGAAAAACGGCATTGTTTTTATCAAGTATTGAACCTGTTAATAAAATAGATGGTATTTTAAATTTTTTAATAAATGGAACTATCTCTCCATTTTGTGCATCAGGAAGGTTATAATCTAAAAGTGCAAGAGTAAATTCCCCTTTATGTTCCAGAATTAAGTCAGCACATTCTTTCATGGATGTTGCAGTATGCACAGTTATGTCAAGTGTATTTTCAACAGAGTGTTTTAAACTTTTTAATATAGTTTTACTATCATCTACAATTAATATATTCATAAAATTCCTTTTGTTATTAAAAAGATTTTACCATACATTAGCTAATAGGTAATGTTATTATAAACTCAACGCCCACAAAAGTCTCATTTTGATATATATATTTACCATTTTTTGCTTCTATTGTCCCTCTCATTCCATCAACTATAAGATTATATGTCATGTGTAAACCTAATCCAGTACCTTGAAATTTATGTTTTGTTGTAAAATATGGCTCAAATATTTTTCCTATAATATCATCACTAATTCCACCCGCATTATCTTTAATTCGCAAAATTATGCAACTATTTTTAACATAACTCGTAATAAAGAGTAGTTTATGCTGTTGATTATTTAATGCATCTTTTGAGTTATTAAAGATATTCATATAGCATTGAATTAATTCATTTTCAAAACCAAAAATATTGATTGTATCATCAAGATCTAAAATGAGTTCTATATCACTATTTTTAATAGTTCCTGTTACTAAAGAAAGAAATTTTTTTATACTTTCACTAAGGTTGAAATTTTTTTGAATACTGTCTTTTTTTATATAGTTTTTAAAGTCATCTATAGTTTGAGATAAGTATTGAGCATTTTTATTAATAGAATCACAAATTTTATAAAAATCATCATCTTCTAAAATACCAAGTTCTTTTTGAATATGCATTCCTGTAGAAGCTGTCGATATTACAGAGAGTGGTTGTCTCCATTGGTGAGCAATATTTCCTATCATTTCACCCATAGAGGCTAGTTTTGATTGTTCAGAGAGAGAAGCATCTCTTTTTTTATCCTGAGTAATATCTTTTTGAATCCCTACAAAGTGTGTAATTTGTTTATTTTTATTATATACTGGGGAGATACTAATTAAATTATAAAATAATGTTCCATCTTTTTTATAGTTCCTTAATTCAACTTGTATTTTTTTTCTTTCTTCAATTGCTTTTTTTATTTCATAAAGTTCTTTTTGATAGATATCATCATTTTGTAAAAAACTACAGTTTCTCCCTATGACCTCTTTTTTTGAATAGCCAGTAATAGTTTCAAATGATTTATTAACATAAAGCAATTTGTTAGAGTTTTCCACTTCTGTTATGGTGATTCCATAACTAATATTTTCAACAACTTGTTTAAAAAGTTCTAAATCTTTTGTTTTTTTATTTAATTCTTCTTGTAAAAGTTTCCGTTTTTGAATATCTGCTTCGATTTTTTTATTTTCTTTTTCAATAGTAACAGCCGCTAAGTGTGCATAAGAACTAATAAGTTGCAACTGAAAATCATTTGGAATACTCGGTCTGTTACTGTACATTGCAAAAGTTCCTAAAACTTCATTATTAAGAGAAAATATAGGTTCCGACCAACAGGAGTGAAGATTTGCTTGTTGAGTGAGTTCTAAATAAGGTTTCCAATTTTCATGAGTATTGATATTTTCTACGATGACTCTTTCTTTTTTAAATGCGGCTACTCCACATGAACCAATTTTTTCCCCTATCTCTATGCCATCAATAGCACTATTATAAAATGCTGGTAGGCTAGGAGCTACTGCATTCCCTAGGTGTATTTTATCTTCATTCAATAATAAGATGGAACATTTTAAATTTTTATTTCTTTTTTCAGATAGATTTACAATTTTTGTTAAAATCTTTTTTGTATCACTTTCATGATTCATATATTCTAAGAGTTCATTATTATCTTGATAAATTAATTGATATTGTTTCGTTTCTGTAATATCACGAACTACAGAAAGAGTTCCAATTAAATTCCCATCTAAGTTAAATAAGGGTTGTTTAGTAGTTTTGAAGTAAACAGTATGATTGTCTATTTCAAAAATATCTTGAAAATGAAGTACTCCTTCTCCATTTAATGTATCCTGATCATCTTTAAAACATTTATCTGCATTTTCTTTGTTCATAAAATCATAATCAGTTTTACCAATAAGTTCTTCTTTTGATATCTCTAGAAAATTTAAATATACTTCATTACAGTGAGTATACTCCCCTTTCACATTTTTGATAAAAACTATATCTGTGACTAATTCTATATAATGATTAATGTGTTGCAAATCAATTTTTTTTTTCATAATATATTTTATCACTTTTTAGATAATAAAACGAAATGTAAGTAATTTTAGTTTGTATCATTAAAAATAGATTATTAATAGGATATAATAAATCCTTATATTTATATACATGGTTATTAAAAGGATTTATATGAAAACATTACAAGCTAAGTTATTATCAACATCGATTATTCCCATTGTGTTAACAATGATAATTTTAAGTATACTAGGTATTAGTAATCTAACTTCTAGTAATAATGTATTATTGAAAGTATATGAAAAAGATATGATTCAAGAGAAGCAACAGTTATTGAAAAATCAAATTTTATCTGTTGAAGGGATGATTGAATCGGTATTGGAAAGAACAGATGACATAAATCTTGCAAAAGAGAAGATAATTAATATTTTATCAAAAGTGAGATATTTAGAAAATAAAAGTGGCTATTTTTTTGCGTATGAAAAAAAACAGAATGATTACTTTTTTGCATTTCATGGGACAAAATCTAGATTAAATGGTAAAAAAACAAATATAAATAAGCCAGATATAAAAGGCTTTGCATTTAGAAAAGCACTCATTGAAAATGGAACAAAAAATCAATTTGTTTCTTATCATTACCAAAAACCAAATACAGATAAAATATTAAAGAAAATTGCTTATTCTAAATATATTAAATCTTTAAAATGGACAATTGTAACAGGTATTTATCTTGATGATGTATATAAACAAATAAATCAAATGGAAGAAAACAATACAGACAACCTAACTTCAATAATCACACAAACAGGAATAATTTTAATTCTCTTGTTAATTACTTCAATTTTAATGGTTACTTTTGTGGTTACAAAGATCTTTATAAAACCTTTAAAAAGATTTGAGACAGGAATCATTAGTTTCTTTCAATATTTAAATAAAGAATCAACTACGATAGATTATCTCAATGATTCTAGTAAAGATGAATTAGGTGTAATGTCAAAATTAGTAAATGAAAATATTATTAAAACAAAAAAAAGTATAGATGAAGATAGAGAGGTAATCAATACAACGATATCTGCACTTTCAGAGTTTGAAAAAGGTGATTTAAGTCAGCGTGTTAATATCTCTTCATCTAATCCCTCACTGAGTGAACTAACACGATTATTGAATCAAATGGGATCGAATTTACAGCATCATATAGATACAATATTATCAGTATTACATGAATATACTCATTATAATTATACAAATAAAGTGAGTACAGATGGGATAAAAGAACACTTACTCGAACTAGCAAATGGAGTCAACTTATTAGGTGATTCTACTACCACAATGCTACTTGAAAATAAGAAAAATGGTTTAATTTTAGGAGAAAGTTCATCTATTCTATTATCAAATGTTAATATTTTAAATAATAATTCAAATGAAGCTGCTGTAGCTTTAGAAGAAACAGCAGCAGCACTTGAGGAAGTAACCACAAATATATCAAGTAATACACATAATATTGTTAAGATGGCACATCACGCAAATGAGGTAACATCTTCTGTTAGTTTAGGTCAAAAACTAGCATCGGAAACAACAATTGCAATGGATGAAATTAATCAAGAAGTAACAGCAATAAATGAATCTATTAATGTTATTGATCAAATCGCATTCCAAACAAATATTTTATCTTTAAATGCAGCAGTAGAAGCAGCAACTGCAGGCGAAGCAGGGAAAGGTTTTGCAGTTGTAGCTCAAGAGGTACGAAATTTAGCTTCAAGAAGTGCAGATGCTGCAAGTGAAATTAAAGCACTTGTAGAAAAAGCGAATCAAAGAGCAAATAATGGTAAAAAAATATCAGATGAAATGATTTCAGGGTATACTCATTTAAATGAGAGTATCTCAGAAACTTTAAAAATTATATCAGATATTGAAGTATCATCAAAAGAGCAATTAACAGGTATAGAACAAATAAATGATGCAGTATCTTCTTTGGATAAGCAAACACAAGAGAATGCAAGTATTGCTTCAAAAACACATGAAGTAGCAAATCAAACCGATGAAATTGCTAAAGTTGTAGTTTTAAAAGCAGATGAAAAAGAGTTTTTTGGTAAAAATGATATTCAAGTTTAATAGATATATTAACTTACAGGTATAGCTATTTGAAATAAAGCCCCGTTGTATGAGATATTATTATGCATAAAGGTTTTATTTTTGGCAGTTATTGTCCCTTTCATCCCATTTACAATAAGTTTATAAGTCATATTTAGACCAATTCCAGTACCTTGTGATTTATGTTTAGTTGTAAAGTATGGTTCAAATATTTTATTAATTATATCTAAATCAATCCCTTTAGCATTATCTTGAATATCTAATATAATAAATCCATCATGTTCACTTGCTGAAATTATAATAATTTTATTTTCTATCTTATTTTCTATTAAAGCATCTTTTGAATTATTAAATATATTAATAACACATTGAACCAATTCATTCTCATATCCATTTATTTGAAGTCTTTTGTCGATATCAAGAATGAGTTCAATCTCATTTTTATTTATTGATCCTTCAATTAAATGTTTAAAGGTATGGAGACTATCTAATAGATAAAATATTTTCTTTTGTCTATCTCCTTGAATGAAATTTTTAAAATCATCAATTGTTTTAGAGAGATATTGCGCATTGTCATTAATCATAGTACATGTTTTATGAAACTGTTTATCATCAAGAAGACCATACTCTTTTTGTACCTGCATACCTGTAACACCTGTTGATATCACACTTAAAGGTTGTCTCCATTGGTGAGCAATATTTCCTATCATCTCACCCATACTAACCATTTTTGCTTGATTTGCTAAAATTTTATCTTTTTCGCGATTTTCGTGTATTGCATCTTTAATTTTAATCTCTAAGTTATTATTTAACTCTTTTAATTCAGATGTTTTTTCATTTACAATACTTTGTAAACTGGAATTTGTTTTTTTGAGGAGATATTGTCGGTAAAATAAAAAAATAGCAAAGAAGAATAAAATTAGCAATATATTCCTAAATATTTTACTGTTTAAGACAGGTTGTTCATTAATATTTACCCATGCCTTTAGAATATTTCTATGTTCAATTTGTGATATATTTAGTAATGATTTATTTAAAATATTAAGGAGAATGGGTTTATCATTTCTTACTGCAACAGAGAGTTTGTAGATGATGTTTGAGTAGCCGGCAATTTGTAGATTGTCTAATTGATATTTGTGTATTAAATTTGTAGCAACTGGCAATGTTGCTATCGTAAAATAGGCAGTTCCATTGTTTACAAACTGAAATGCTTCATTTGAACTATTAGCAGCTATTAAATTATTGTTAGGATATTTTTTATTGATAGTTTGGATTAAACCGCTTCCTTTATGCCTAGCCCATGGTTCATGAATAATTTCATCCAAACCATTAATTAAAGGTTTATCTTTAGCAGTAAATATTGCAAGTGGTAATTGTATGTATGGTTGAGTAAAGTTTGCATATTTCTTTCTATTTTCTGTCTCTATTGCAGCAGGAAGTATGTCGCATTTTTTTTCTTTAAGAAATTGTTGTGATTGAGTCCACGATTCTGTAGGGATTGTTTGAAAACGAATATTGAGTTCTTTTTCGATTAGACGTAGTGTATCAATTGCGATTCCAGATATATTGTTGATATCTCCATGTTCTGCAAATTCTATTGGCTCCCAGCTTGGATTATTACACATTTTAACAACAGGATTTTTTTTTAAATAATATAGCTCCTCCTTAGTCAATGGATTTTTTGTAATTTTTTCTTGTTTGGTAGGAGGGTTAAAAATAAATTGTTCCATATCGATTGAAGAGCCGGTTAAACCCATTACATTGTAAACAGCGTATATACTTTGAATTTTATTTGGGTCTATTTGTCCTATTTTTGTAGTATTTAGATATGCTAATTTTTTTAAAACATTAGCTTCATATTGTAAGTCATCTCGTGTTTTATTTTGCGTATTGTATTTTTTTAAAATAATATCAATTGTTTCTTCAATATTATCGAAGGCATATTTCCATCCCTTAAGAGAGGCGTTTTTAAAGTCAATAGTTCTATTTGGATGTTGGTTTATCTCTTTTTGGCTTGTAAATAAAATGTCATCATAAAAATCAAAATTAAAATCTTTTGGATGGAATATATTATATCTAATCCCTTTTTTAATTAATGTATATTCTTGATTTGAGGTATATAAAGTGATAACATCAGTTTTGTTATTTATAAAATCATCAACTTTATTAAAACTGTAATTGATATCTATATCATTTTTTGTAATATTATGTGACAAAAGTAATGGAAAAATTGAAGTTTCTGCTTCTGTATTTGTAATACTTAAGCGTTTATTTTTAAAATCTTTAAGTGTATTTATTCCTGATGCTTTTTTTGTAACAAGTGCCAATGGGGAAGATTGTAAAATAGATGCTAACAATACAACTTTTTTACCATGTGATCGTTTATTTATAAGAGAAGTTCTCCCTATTGCATAATTTGTTTTTTGTGACAATATATCATTTAGGGTATCATTTTTTATTGTATGTTCAAGTAAGGTTACATTGAGGTTAACATCATCGTAATAACCTTTTTCTTTTGCCATATAGTAACCAGCAAATTGAAACTGGTGTTTCCATTGTAATTGTAGATTTACATTTTCTTGTTTTGCATAGTTAAATGTAAAAGATATAATAAATAGTAATAATATTTTGAGTAGATTCATAAAGAAATTTTAACATAATTTGACTTTATTTATTTTAATATGAAAGATTTTATATAGACTAAAAAGTTAAAAAAAGATTAAGAGTAAACTCTTAATCTTTTTTTAGTAAAGACCGAATTGAACTCCATCTTTCATTTTATATAAAACTCTGAAGTTATCATCCATATCGTAGAATACTTTAAATGCACCACCATCTTCTTTTAGGTCATTTAATGCATCTTCAATATCCATTGGTTTATAAGATTTTAGTCTCATAGGAACAATTTCTTGTTCTAATTTTTCTAACTCTTTTGCAATAGAATCTTCCTCTTCTGAGATGGCAACTTCTGTTAATTTTGTAGCATCATGTGCTTTTATCTTATCTGCATGTCTTCTTAATATTTTACAAACTCTATCTGTCGCTATATCAATAGCTGTATGAAGGTCTTTATCTTTTTGTTTTACTACAACTGAATCTATATTTGCAATATTTAAAATGTATTCAAAAGAGATAACATTTTTACCATGTTTTTGTTCTTGTGAAATAATTGCATTTACTGAAATAATATCTAAATTGTATTTTTTAAAAGTTTCGATTGTACTTTCTATATGTAATTTTAATTCGTCTGTTAATGTAACGTGTCTTCCTACTATACTTGTATTCATCTTGTACTCCTAGTATTAAAGTGACTAATTATCAACATGATTAATTAATCATCTAAACAAAGTTTATCATACTAAACATAAAGTTTTATTAATTATTTACTGTTTATATTTAAATTTAATTCACAAACTGTAATGCAATTATAAAAATAAATAATTTTTCACTATAATTCAATTTACGATAAAAAAGAATGTAATAGGAAAAAAAATGGCAAAGAAAAAATCATCAATATTTGAATGTCAACATTGTGGAGAACAAAGTGTAAAATGGCTAGGAAAGTGTCCTAGTTGTGGTGGATGGGATAGTTTTGTAGAACTTTCAAGCGAACAACAAGAGGTTGTGAAAAAAATTGCTAAAGCTTCAAATGAAAATTCAAAAGCAACACCTATTACACAAATAGAGCAGGATAATATCACACGATTCTCAACACATAATGAAGAGTTTGACTTAGTTTTAGGAGGAGGTATTGTTCCTGGTGGACTCACTCTTATTGGAGGAAGTCCTGGAGTAGGGAAGTCTACTTTACTATTGAAGATTGCTGGAAATTTAGCTAAAAGTGGGAAAAAAGTTTTATATGTTTCAGGGGAAGAGAGTGCAGGACAAATAAAAATGCGTGCTACTAGACTTGATGCAAATGAAGAGAAACTGTTTTTATTATCTGAAATATCTTTAGAAGCAATTCAAGATGAACTCCTAAGAGAAGATTATGAGATAGCAATTATTGATTCTATACAAACTATTTATAGTGATAAACTCACTTCTGCCCCAGGGAGTGTGTCGCAGGTACGTGAAATTACTTTTGAGCTTATGAGGAAAGCAAAAGAGTCAAATATAGCTATGTTTATAATTGGTCATATTACAAAAGATGGAAGTATTGCAGGACCACGTGTATTAGAGCACATGGTTGATACTGTGTTATATTTTGAGGGTGAAAGCTCTAAAGAGATACGAATGCTTCGTGGCTTTAAAAATAGATTTGGGAGTACAAGTGAAATAGGTATTTTTGAAATGACCCAAAATGGTTTGGAGAGTGCAAAAGATATAAACAGACGTTTTTTTGATTCTACAAAAACTCAAAGTGGAAGTTGTTTAACAGTAGCAGTTGAAGGAAGTAGGGCTTTAATACTTGAAGTTCAGGCACTTGTAACTGAATCAACCTATCCAAATCCAAAACGAAGTGCCACAGGTTTTGATACGAATAGGTTAAATATGCTTTTGGCATTATTAGAAAAAAAACTTGATTTACCGCTGAACTCTTATGATGTTTTTATCAATATAAGTGGGGGGATAAAAGTGAAAGAGAGTTCTTGTGATTTAGCAATTGTTGCGGCAATAATAAGTAGCTTTAGGAATCGTCCTATCTCTAAGGAATCTGTTTTTATAGGGGAAGTGAGTTTAACAGGTGAGATAAAAGATGTATATAGTATGGAAAATAGGCTAAGAGAAGCAGGATCTCAAGGGATTACAAAAGCAATTATTGCTCAAAAGCCTTCTATTAAAACAGATATGAAATGTTTTGAAGTAGATGAAGTAGTGAAAATGTTGGAGCTGTTTTAGTAGAAGAATAGTATAGATTTAAGCTTGCTTTAATTGACAAAATAAAAAAAATCATATACAATTCTAGCACTTAAAATAATTGAGTGCTAAATATAATAATAAACTTGAGTATTAGAAACTCACAATAATAAAAGGAACTTACAATGAATTTTCAACCATTAGGTGATAGAGTACTGTTAAAAGTACAAGAAGTAGAAACAAAAACAGCAAGTGGAATCTATATTCCAGAAAACGCATCGCAAGAAAAACCAACAACAGCTGAAGTAGTTGCAATTGGTTCTGATGTGAAAGATTTAAATATTGGAGATCAAGTAATTTATACTAAATTTGCAAGAAGTTCAGATGTAACAGTTGAAGGTCAAGATTATTTAGTGATGGAAACAAGTGAAGTTTTAGGTAAATTTGAGGAGACAAAATAATGGCAAAAGAGATATTTTTTAGTGATGACGCAAGAAACAAATTATATAGTGGTGTAAAACAATTAGCTGACGCAGTTAAAGTTACAATGGGACCTAGAGGAAGAAACGTATTATTACAAAAATCTTTTGGAAGTCCAACTATTACTAAAGATGGTGTTTCAGTAGCACGTGAGATTGAATTAACAGATAGTTTAGAAAATATGGGAGCTCAACTTGTAAAAGAAGTTGCTTCTAAAACTAACGATGAAGCAGGTGACGGTACTACAACAGCTACAGTTTTAGCTGAATCTATTTTTAGAGAAGGTTTAAGAAACGTAACTGCTGGAGCAAATCCAGTGCAACTTAAACGTGGTATGGATAAAGCAAGTGCTTCAATTTTAGAAGAGCTAAAAGCTATGTCAAGAGTTGTTGATACAAAAGATCAAATTGCTCAAGTTGCTACAATCTCTGCAAACTCTGATACACAAATCGGTGATATGATTGCAGAAGCTATGGATAAAGTTGGTAAAGATGGTGTTATTACTGTTGAAGAAGCTAAAGGGATTGAAGATGAACTAGATGTAGTTGAAGGTATGCAGTTTGATAGAGGTTATCTTTCTCCGTATTTTGTAACAAATGTAGACAAAATGACAGCAGAGATGGAAACACCATTTATTCTTTTATCTGATAAAAAAATATCTTCTTTAAAAGAGATATTACCTATTTTAGAAGCTGTAAATCAAACACAAAGACCACTTTTAATCATCGCTGAAGATGTTGATGGTGAAGCTTTATCTACTTTAGTTGTAAACAGACTTCGTGGAAGTTTAAATATCTCTGCTGTTAAAGCACCAGGTTTTGGTGATAGAAGAAAAGCTATGCTTCAAGATATCGCTACATTAACAGGTGGAACAGTTATCTCTGAAGAGATGGGTATGACTTTAGAAACTGCAACTATGGATGTTTTAGGAACAGCTGCTAAAGTTGTTATCGATAAAGATAACACAACTATCGTAGATGGTTCTGGTGTAAAAGAACTTGTTGATGCTAGAATTGCTCAAATTAGAACAGAAATCGAAAATACTTCAAGTGAGTATGATAAAGAAAAAGCACAAGAGAGACTTGCAAAACTTTCTGGTGGTGTTGCTGTTATTAAAGTTGGAGCTCCAACAGAAACAGAGATGAAAGAGAAAAAAGATAGAGTTGATGATGCTTTATCTGCTACACGTGCTGCTGTTGAAGAGGGTATCGTTATTGGCGGTGGTGCTGCACTTATCAAAGCTGCTTTAAAAGTGAGTCATGATTTAGTTGGTGATGAGCAAATTGGTGCTGATATTATTATTAGAGCGGTAACTGCTCCAATGAAACAAATCGCTTCAAATGCTGGTTTTGATGCTGGTGTTGTTGTAAATGAGATTGCTAAAAATACAGGTGTAAATGTTGGTTTTGATGCTGCAAGTGGAGAATATGTTGATATGTTTGAAGCTGGTATCGTAGATCCTACAAAAGTAGAAAGAGTTGCAATGCAAAATGCTGTATCAGTTGCTTCTTTATTATTAACAACTGAAGCTACTGTTTCTGATGTACCTGCAGATAATGTAGCAGCAGCTCCAATGCCAGATATGGGTGGTATGGGAGGAATGGGTGGAATGGGAATGTAATTTTCCTTTCACTCTTTTTAAATCCCTTAAATATAAGGGATTTATTCCCTTTTTTCATTAAAAATAGAACTCACTTTATCTTTTGCAAAATAATATTACAATCATCTAACAATTAGCCATTATAATATAGATTTGTAAATAATAACAATATAAAATAATTAAGTATCAATTTCTCTATTACTTCAACTGTAATAGTAAGCATAGGTTATCTCAATATATTTTACTCCCTTCCTAAAAAAATAATAATTAATATAAAATAACAGTAAACTTAAAGAAAATTCATATATACTATTTAATAAATTGATATTAGGAGTTTAAAATGTTTTATAAAAATGAAAAAAATTTAATACTTATTATCCGTTATACACCATTGTTAGCAATAATTATCTTTTCTATATTTATAACCTATTTTATGGAAAAGACAAGTCAGAATCAATTTAATCATGAAATAAAGCGTACCACAGAACTTTACACGCATTTAAATAATCAAAAACTTAAAGAAGAGATTACCAAATTATATCACTATATAAAACGAGAAGATGCGGATAGTAAAAAAAATTTAAAAAAGAAAATTAAAATGAGAGTGTATGAAGCTCATGCAATAGCTTCTAAAATCTATGAAGATAATAAAAACCATAAAACGAAAAAAGAGATATTTGCATTAATAAAAAGTGCCTTAGGGAGTATTATTTATAACAATGGAAGAGGATATTTTTTTATGGATGATATAAATGGAGTGAACCTTTTACAGCCACTTAATAAAAAAATAGAAAATAAAAACTTATCACAATTAGAAGATGTCAATGGATATAAATTTAAACAAACAATTATGCAGACAATTAAAGATAAAACAGAAAGATTTGATACATATTATTGGTATAAAAACTCAAAAGATCTCAAAGCATATAAAAAAATTAGTTTTTACAAATATTTTGAACCATTTAATATAGTGATTGGGACAGGTGAATATATAGATGATTTTGAACGTGAATTAAAAAATGATGTGATAAGTTATATACAAAAATTTAATTTAAATAATGATAATTATATTTTTATGTTTAATTTTGAAGGGATTATGTTAGCACATAAAAATGAAAAATTACTAGGATTGGATTTTTTAAATAATAGAGGAGAACAAAGCAGAAAACAAATTACAAAGTTTATAGAAATTGGAAAAGCAGAAGCTCAATTTTTGTCATATTTTAATCCCTCTGTTAAAAAAGCGGAATACAAAAAAACTTCATTTGTAAAAGGATACGAAAAATGGAAATGGGTTTTTGGTACTGGATATAATAATGGAAAATTACTCAACATAATTGCTAAAGCAAAAAAAGATTTAAAAATAAAAAATGAGCAAGAGTTCAAACAAATTTTATATACAAGTATTGCTATTACTCTTGTATTATTATTAGTTTCAATAATGCTTAGTAAATATTTAGAAAATATTTTTTCTAAATATCGAAAAAGAATACAAGAAGAAGAAAAAGGTTTTCGAAATCTTTTTGAATACAGCAATATTGGCTTAGCGATATGTGATGAAGATGGAAAGTTTCTTAATGTAAATTCAAAGTTTATGCAAATGTTAGGTTACTCAAATAATCAAGAACTATTAGATAAGTCATGGCACACAATATCTAGAGATAATACTACCGATAATGAAGATAAAAATTTCTCAGATTTAGTTAATCAAAAAATCAATACATACAGTATCGAAAAACTTTACATCAAAGAAGATGGAACTAAAATAGATACTTTTATCACTGCAAATTTATTAAAGCAAAATGATAAAGTAAAAAATATTTTATTTTCTATTATAGATGTAACAGAACTTAAAACAAAAGATAAGGTTCTGTTTCAGCAGTCTAAATTAGCTTCAATGGGAGAGATGATAGCCAATATTGCTCATCAGTGGAGACAACCTTTAAGCCTTATTAGTACAGCATCTTCTGGAATGAAAATACAAAAAGAGTTTAACTGTTTAGATGATGCAGACTTTATCAAATCAGTAGATTCTATTACAAATGCAACACAATATCTTTCTAAAACAATTGATGATTTTAAAAACTTTTTTACTCCACGATCTGGAAAAGAGTTAATCACTATTGAGGAAACTATTGAAAAGACATTGATTTTGGTTGCAGGTGAAGTAAAAAGTAGAAAAATAAATCTTATAAAAAATATTCAAAATATTGAATTTTTATCGTATGAGAATGATTTAATACAAGTTTTTATTAATATTATCAATAATGCAAAAGATGCCTTTGAAACAGACAAAAATAATTATATTTTTATAGATGCAAAACTTGATAAAAATTCAAATAATATTATAATAAATATCAAAGATAATGCAGGTGGAATAGAAAAAGATGTAATTGGAAAGATATTTGAACCATATTTTACTACAAAATATAAAAGTAATGGTACAGGTATTGGGTTGTATATGGTAATGGAAATTATCCAAAAACACATGAATGGAACTATTAGTGTTGAAAATGTTTCGTATATTTATGAAGAGTCTTTATATGAAGGTGCACAGTTCGAAATAATGATACCTATTGGGAAGTAGCTTCTATTGAAATGAATTTTGATAGAAGTAATTTTTAAGTAGTTTTATCTTAAGATATAAAAACTGACTGTTGGTCAATAAAGGAAAAGTTATCTTAAGCAGTGAAAAAAAATATGAAAAACGAAAAACAATAGCAAAATCTACTTGTGATTTATTTATTGAAAAAGGTTATGTAAATATAACAATCAGCGAAATTGCAAAAGTTGCAGGGATAGGGAAGGGAACTATCTATGAGTACTTTGAAAATAAAGAAGATATTGTGTTTGAATTAATGGCATGTTTACAAGAGAGTTATGATAATACACTTTATAAAAAATTAGAAAAATCAAGTCTGATCCAAGAAAAAGTGATATTTTTATTTGATATTTTTTTATCAGATAACCCCACTGTAAAAGTTCAGAGAAAAATTTATAAAGAATTTTTATCAATTTATATACATAATAAAACAGATTCAATGAAACTCTACAATGAAAAAATGATGGATAAATATAAAAATATTTTGGAAGATATATTTAAAAAATCGATTGAAGAGAAAAAGTTATCAAAGATATCTTTAGAGTTTATTCCAAGTATTTTTGCAACATTACAGGGTTTTTTTATCATGGAAGAAAATAAAAATGTTATGTTGGATTATTTAAATAATTTGTTTAAAGTATTAGAAATAAAGGAAACCTTATGATGAAAATTTTATTATTATTTTTACCTATGATATTATTTGGGTATACAATAGATTTTAAAGACTCTCTACTAAAAACAATAGAAAAAAATAAAGGTCTTAAAGCTAAAAAGTTAGATATAAAACAAGCCCAAAAAGATTTGGATATAGCAAATGGATATAATTATGGAACGTTAGTTTTTAGCGAAAATATCTCTAAAACAAATAATGCTGGCTATGTTTTTGGGATGAAACTAGCATCAAGAGAAGCTAGTTTTGGGGATTTTGGTTTTTCCGAATTTGATATGTCAGGTACCACAAATCCTTTGCCTATTGTTCCAAAAGATTTAAATCATCCAGAAGAAAGAACACATTTTGAAACAAAAGTAAAATATTCTGTTCCTATATTTACTGGATTAAAACTAAAAAATGCTAAAAAAATGGCTAAATTACAAATCTTAGCACAAACAGCAAAATATAATTTTGATGAAAAAAAACTAGGATTAGAGGTATTGAAAGCATATAATGGTGCAGTTGCCGCAAAAGAGTTTATAAAAGCAACATTACAAGCAAAAGAAGCGACCTCCTCTTTTGTAGAATTTGCACAGGAGTTATATAAGGAAGGGTTGGTAACTTCTATAGACGTAAAGCAAGCAAAAGTATATGATATGGGGGTAGATTCATCAATCATTGAATCAAAAAATAGATTTGAATTAGCTATTTCATATTTGAGATTTTTAACTACTGATTATAACATTACAGATGTATATGAGTTGAAAAATATTGAAAATAGTTTTGGATTAATAGGAAAAATGCAAGAGAAAGCTTATACTCATAGAGAAGATTACTCTTGGATGAAATATAATACACAAACTATGAAAGCAAAAATAGATATGGAAAACTCAGCATATCTTCCTACTATAGGTGCTCAAATAGAGTATGGGTATAATGATGATGAATTTAATAATATAAATTCTGAACATGATTATTACATGGGGGCTATTGGCTTAACGTACAATTTATTTGATGGTTTTATAACATCATCAAAAAAAGAGAAAGCAAAGATTGCGTATCATAAAACAAAATACTATTCTGAGTATATGAAAGATGGAATTAAATTAGAAATAGAAAAAAACTTGCTAACATTAAAGTCGAAGCAGAAGATACTAAAGCAAAAAATAAAAGCAAACAGTTTGTCCCAAGAGGTTCTCGAGCAATCACAGGAGTTGTATAAAAATCACCTTATAAATATGAGTAATTTACTTTTACAACAAGCAAATCAACAAAAAGCAAAAGCAGAGATGATTTTAGCAAAATATGAAAAATCATTGGCCGCAGGAAAATTAAAAGTGTCATTAGGGGAAAGTTTAAAATGAAAAAAATATGGAATATAATGCTGATACATATTACTGTACTTTCAGCAATAGTATATGGACAAACAATAGAATTAAGTGGAACAGTAATCTCGGACAATGAAAAATATATCACAAGTAGATTTATGGGATTTATCAAAACTGTTAATGTATCTGAAGGTGATATTGTAAAAAAAGGGAGATTACTTTATTCTATAGATTCTACTGAAATCGATAGTAAAAAAAGACAAGCAATGTTAAGTATTCAGATGTATGAAAATCAATATATCACTATGCAACGTAACTATGAAAGATACAAGAGGTTGTATAAAAAAGGTTTAGTTTCTAAATTTGAAGTAGAACAACTAGAACTAGGAAGTAAAAATTTAAAAGATATGGTAGAGATTAGTAAATTACAAGTACAAGAAGTAGAGAACCAATATAAATATTTAACGATAAAAGCACCAAATGATGGGGTGATAGTGAAAAAAAATATAAAATCTGGAGAGATGGCAATCCCAGGAATGCCAGCGATGGTTTTATCTGATTTAAGTTCTTTAAAAATTAAAACAGAAGTAAGTGAAAGTGATTTGAAAAAAGTATTTTTAGGACAAGGTGCAAAAATTTCAATACCTTCTATGAATTTTATAAGTAAAGGTAAAATAATCGCTGTTATCCCTAGTTCTAATCCGATGACACATACTTTTACAATCAAATTATCATTTCAACAAAAAGCAAATGTATACCCTGGTATGTATGCATCAGTACAAATTGAGTTACCGTAAAAGATGAAAACAAATTATAATGTTGCAGGAAAGTTAGCCAAAACTTTTATAGAACACCCTTTAACTATTGTTTTGGCTGTATTTATTTTAGCTGTTGGATATATGGCATTGAACCTTACTCCAAGAGAAGAAAATCCACAAATCAAAGTATCAGGTGGTGCTGTTATAGTTCCTATGCCAGGAGCGAGTGCTCCAGAGATACAAAAAGTTATCATTGAACCACTGGAGAGAAAAATTCGTGGGATAAAAGGGGTAGAAAATATTTACTCTATTGCTAAAGAATCTGTAGGAATTATACAAATTCAGTATTATATAGGGCAAGATAAAGCAGATTCTGATTTAAAACTCTATGATCAGATTATGCGAAATATGGATTATATGCCAAAGGGTGCAATGCAACCTATTATTAAAACCATGGATATTGATACTGATATACCAGTAGCTACAATTGCTTTTTATGTAAAAAATAAAAGTATGACACAAACAGAATTATCAAGTAAAATAAGTAAAATTGGACACGAAATCAATAAAATACAAAATGTTGCAGTTGTAGATTTAAAAGGTGAACAAAAAGAACAATATAATGTAGAAGTAGATTTAGGAAAACTGTCAGGATATCATCTTTCCTTAGCTCAGTTAATGGAATCGATACAAGGGCTTTCTTTTGAATTACCGGATGCAAAAGGGGAAACTCTTACAAAAGAGATTGTTATGTTTGGGATTCAAAGTGCTATTGAGAGTGAAAAAGATTTAAAAAATATTTTAGTTGCTTCTTATATGGGAAGTGCGATTTATTTAAAAGATATTGCTAAAGTTACAAAAAGTTATGATATACAAAATACAAAAAGTGCTTTATTATATACAAAAGATTCTTCTCAAATAGATCAAGTTACCCTTACTATTTCAAAGTTAAAAGGTGCAAATACGGTTGTAATAAATAATGAAATATTTACTTATTTAGAGAGTATAAAAGAGCAACTAATAAATGATGATATCGGATATATAATCACTAGAGATGATGGATATACGGCAAACCATGCAGTAAATGAGCTTGTTTTTCATCTCCTTATCTCAATCGTAATCATAGCAATACTTCTTATTTTTACTTTAGGTTTAAAAGAAGCATTAATTGTTTCTTTGACTGTTCCTATGATTTTAGCTTTAACTTTATTTATTGGATTTTTAATAGGAGAGACGATAAACCGTATTACACTATTTGCCCTTTTACTCTCTTTGGGTTTATTAGTAGATGCTGCTATTATTGTTATCGAAAATATACATAGACATCTGCATGATGATCAGAGTAAAGATAAGACAATTAAAGAGATAGCTATAGAAGCAACAAATGAGATAGGAAACCCCACAAATATAGCCACACTAGCTATAGTGATGACTTTTATTCCGATGTTTTTTGTAGGTGGTATGATGGGCCAGTTTATGCACCCTTTACCTGTTTTTGTACCTATTGCACTATTGATGTCATTGTTTGTAGCTTATATTTTTACTCCATATTTAGTAAAGAAACTATTAAAGAAGGAGTCATAAGATGCTTGAAAAAAAACAATCTAAATTAGAAAAACTAATCTATGATATTTTAATCGACAAATTTAAAAGGATGATGGTATTGCTAATTACTTTTATTTTGTTTGCAGTCTCAATATATCTTATCCCTTTAGAGATAGTAAAAGCGAAAATGTTACCGGGAAAAGATAGTGATACTTTTTCTATCTATGTAGATTTACCAGAAGGTTCTTCTTTGGTAAAAACAAAAGAGGTAACGTCATGTGTTGCAAAAGAGTTACAAAAAGAGGATATAGTAGTCTCAATTTCAGTTTTTTTAGCAGAAGGGTTACCTTTAGATTTCGCAGGAATGGTAAAAGGGAGTGCTTTAAAAGATAGTGAAAATGTAGCTGAAATAATGGTAAATATCAAAAGAGCTACAAATAGAGATGAGCAAAGTTTTAATTTAGTACACAGAATACGACCTTTTATACAAAAAAAATGTAGCCTGAATAATGCAAACATAAAGTTTATAGAACTTCCAGCAGGACCTCCTGTATTAGCTGATGTTGTTGCTGAAATATATGGTGGGAAAAGTTTTCAAAGTAGATTAGCATTTTCAAATAAAATTGCTGATGTTTTTAAAAAACAAAAAACTTTAGTAGATATAGATATTTTAGCAGACCAACCATATATAAAATATAGTTTGAAATTAAATAACAACAAAGTGTTAAGAAGTGAGGTAAGTTTAGAACAGGTAAAAAAAATACTTTATTTGGCTTTTGAAGGTATGAATGTAGGTGTAGTAAATGAAGCTAATGCACAAAACCAAATTCCAATCTTTTTACGACTCGATAAGAGTAGGTTATTTAACAATTTTACAAAAGAATCAGTTTTAAATAAATTATCAAATTTAAAGTTAATGAATAAAAGGGGAATGATGATACCTTTAAGTGAATTTGTAACAATTAAAGAAGAGTTTCAAGAACCAACACTCACATCTAAAAATCTAAATCCGATGATTAATGTAATAGCACAAACAGATATGGAAAGTCAAATATATCCACTTCTTGATGCTCGTACTTTTATGTTAGAAAATTTTGGTGAAGAATATGAGGTAAGTAAAACTAACTTATTAAATTTATCATTTAGAGATAAAAAAACAGATGAAGTTTTTGATATTAAATTTGATGGAGAATTAAAAGTAACTATTGATACATTTATTGAGTTAGGTGGAGCATTCATTGCTGCTTTGGTACTTATCTTTTTATTGATGGTAGTATACTATAAAAATTTTGTGTTAGCAGGTGCTATTGTGATGGCAAGTTTTATCTCAATAATTGGTGTAATTTTTGGTCACTTAGTTATGGATATTTTTACTTCAGATACCTTTTATCTCACAGCTACATCGTTAATAGGTTTTATAGCACTCATAGGGATAAATTCACGAAATTCATTATTGATAATAGACTTTGCAAAACAGTTGATGATAGAAAATAATCTTGATGCTGCAAGAGCAATTGCAGTGGCAACTGCAACGAGAGCAAAACCAATTTTACTTACCGTTTTAGCAATAGTATTCGCAAGTAGTTTATTAGCATCAGATGCTGTATTTGGAGGACTTGGGGTTGCACTTATTGGTGGTACGATAGTTGCATATTTTGTATCGTTGTTTTTTGTACCCATTTCTATTTTAAACAGTTTGAAAAAAGAAGAAAGATAAAATGCACGGTAATGAGATGTTTAATTTGCCAATCATTATCATTTAAAATTGTATGTAAAGAGTGTCAAAAGAGATTACTAGTACCCTCCTTTTATAAAAGAGAACTTACGAAAGATTTTTTTGTGTATAGTTTTTATAAATTTGATGAGGTACAAGAGTTTATCAATACAAAATATGAGTTTTATGGAGATAAAGTTTATAATATTTTAGGCTCTTTATCTTTTGGAAAGTTTGGCCAAAATTTTGCATTTGCGAATTCTATTTATGCGATAGGGATAGATGACCATACACGACATCAGTTTTCACATACTGCAATATTGGCAAAACATTTGAAATCAAAATTTATTATTCCAAAATATGATTTATTAAAAGCTAAAAATCACGTGAAATATGCAGGGAAAAATTTACAGTTTAGAAAAAAGAATAAAAGAGATTTTTTATATAAAGGGAAACAAAATATTCAAGTCATTTTAGTAGATGATGTTATCACTACAGGTACTACTATACTAGAAGCAAAAGAAGTTTTAGAAAAAAACAACTGTGAAGTATTATTTGTATTATGTATAAGTGATGCTAATATTTAAATTTGAATATTTACGAGAAATGAGAATAAAAGTATCACTTTTATTCTCGCAGTTTAACTGGATACTATTTATTAACAGTGACCACCACCACAGCATCCACTAGTAGGAGTGGGAGCTTGCATCGATATTTGGAAAGTATTTCCATCTTCTTTTAATGAAAATTCATGTTTACCACAAAACTTTTCATTCATTAAATTTACCATTGTGTTTGCTGTACTTAAAGCATCATCATTTGAAGTAAAAGTTTGGTTGTTTTCAAGGTCACTTCTTCTGAAACAACCACACTCTTTATCTACATTTATCGTATACATATATTATCCTTTATTTTATAAAACCGAAATATATCTATAATAACTTTACAATTCATTAATAAATTTAACTTAATTAATTAAATTTACTTTTAAAGATAAGCAATGAAAGAGTATGTTAAAATTCCGCTCAAATATTTGTTTTGATAGAAAGGACAATTTTGGTAGCAATCGTTGATTATAATATGGGGAACCTAGCAAGTGTGTATAATGCTTGTAAACTAGTAGGTGTTGAAGCTGATATAGTAAGTGATCCATATAAAATAAAAGAATATGACAGAGTTATATTGCCAGGTGTTGGCGCATTTAAAGACGCAATGGAAAATCTAAAAAGTACAGGTATGTATGACGCAATATTAGAGTTTTCAAAAAGTGGAAAACCTATCATAGGTATATGTTTAGGGATGCAACTTTTATTTGAATCATCAGAAGAGTTTGGTTTGACAAAGGGTTTAGGGCTTATACCTGGTAAGGTAGTAGCTTTTGATAAATCAAAAATGGATATGGATGATCATAAGGTTCCTCATATGGGATGGAATAAAATATTTCATAACAATTGTAAACTTTTTAATAATTTAGAAAATCCTTATTTATACTTTGTTCACTCTTTTCATGTTGTTACAGAAAAAAAATATTCTATTGGAACGACTCATTATGGTTATGATTTTACGAGTGCCGTGCAAAAAGATAATATTTATGGATTGCAACCACACCCTGAAAAATCTCACGATAATGGTATTCAAATACTCAAAAATTTTATGAAAATATAATTTAGGTATCAAGCAAATAAAGAAAAAGTTTTTAAGGAAGAAAATTAATGGAGAAAGTTGTAATAATTGGTGGTGGATATGCAGGTATCTATGCACTAAGAGAATTGGTAAAAAATAAAGATATAAAAATTACATTGATAGATAAACATACTTTTCATAATCTACAACCAGAGGTGTATGATTTGATTGCTAATAAATCTAATATGGCAGATGTTACTATAGATTTAACTACATTGTGTATGGGTATGGATCATGATTATTTAGAATTTAAAAACTTAAAAGTAAGAAATATAGATACCCAAAAAAAGAGAATTTATACTGAAGAAAAAGAGACTGTAGATTTTGATTATTTAATTATGGCAGCAGGAACAAGAACATTTTTCCCAGAAGCAATTGAGGGGTTAAATAATTCTGAAGATATTAAAAAACTTCATAGAGCTATTTTCTTTAAACAAAGTTTTGAGAAACAATTATTTGAAAAAATTTCTGATGAAGTAAAAAGATGTAACGATACACATATTGTAGTTGTAGGGGCTGGTTTATCTGGTGTTGAGATTGCAGCGGAGATGGCATTTAATTCAAATAAATTCTTTAAAAGAGGAAATTTTGCCTGTGATAATCTTAAGATTACTCTTGTAAGTAGTTCTGCTACAATTTTACCAGGACTTTCAAAAGATGTAATTAATATGTCTCACAAAAGACTAAAAGATTTAGGAATTAATGTTGTTACTGGATCAAGAATGGAAAAATGTGATGAGCATTATATCTATTTAACAAATGGTACAAAAATTAGCCAATCATTTATTGTATTTGCTGGTGGTATAGAAGCTAGTAAAATTACAGAAGTTCTTGACGTAAAAATGAATGGGCGTGGACAAATTATCGTAAATGAATTTATGCAAACAGATAAATACGAAAATATTTTTGCTATTGGTGATATGGCTGAAATTCGAGATAAAAAAGGTGAACTTTTACCTCCAAATGTAACAGTAGCGAGATATAGTGGTACAAATGCAGGAACAAATGTAAATAGAATGATTAAAGGAAAAAAATTAATTCCTTGTTATCCTAAACTTGATGGTATTTTAATCGCACTTGGTGGGAAGTATGCTGTTGGTAATTTGTATGGATTATTAAATGTAAAAGGTTTATTAGCGTATTATATCAAAAAATATGTTTTTGATTCGTATCGAGCACCATTATTAAGACTGATTAAAATAGGTTATAAAAAATTAAATAAATTAAAATAAGTTTAATTTACTCTCTTGAATACTTAGTGAAGAAGATTTATATAAGCTCTTCTTCAAGTATTTATTATATTCTTTCATAAAAGATATCTATATATCAATAATTCATTTACAAAATTTACAATATAAAAAGTAAGGAAATAAAATTGGAAATATTACCAGCGATTGATTTAAAAGACGGAAAAGCAGTAAGACTTAGTAAAGGTCTTATGGAAAGTGCCAAAATTTATAGTGATGAGCCGTGGCAAGTTGCTAAAAGATTTGAAGAGTTAGGTTCTAAGTGGTTACATATTGTTGACCTTAATGGTGCATTTGCAGGTGAGCCAGCAAACCTTGAACAAATCAAAAAAATCAGAGAAAATTGTAATTTAAAAATTGAGCTTGGTGGTGGTATCAGAGATGAAGCAACTATCAAAATGTATATTGAGCTTGGTGTTGATAGACTTATTTTAGGTTCTATTGCCGTTAAAGATCCACAGTTTGTAAAAGATATGGCTGCTAAATATCCTATTGCTGTTGGTATTGATGCTATGAATGGAATGGTTGCAGTTGAGGGATGGGCTGAAGTAAGTACAATGAAAGCTACTGATCTTGCAGTAGAGTTTGCAGATGCCGGAGTGGATGCTATTATTTGTACAGATATCTCTAAAGATGGTATGTTATGTGGTGTAAATGTTGAGTTTACAGAAGAGATTGCTCTTGCATCTGGCGTTGATACTATTGCATCTGGTGGTGTAAAAGATATTAATGATATTATTAACTGTAAAGAAAATGGAAACATTGCAGGTTGTATTGTAGGGAAAGCATTTTATGAAGGAACACTAGACCTAGAAGAGGGTTTTAAAGTTTTATAATAGATTAGAACTTTTGAGATAAAAGCCTCATCTTAGGATGGGGCTTTTTTTATGTCTAGAATTTATAGAATCACTTAAAGTAAGTTTAAAATATATTTAGATAAAATCGCAGTCCTTTAAACTAAATTGTATAACAATTGAAATTTATTGTGAAATTCACATGTAGTAATTCTTAGAAGGGTTGTAAATTAGGCATTGGTTTAATTTATGAAAGACTACAGAGGATATAAACCCCCAAATTAATCTGGCAAAAATGCC
>Ga0193960_1000121_pt1 | contig 32807 bp, 31 predicted proteins | sample FB_3_MG_FD_140338 | JGI IMG/M metagenome (GOLD analysis project Ga0193960, IMG submission 140338) | Microbial mat bacterial communities from the Broadkill River, Lewes, Delaware, United States - FB_3_MG | ecosystem: Environmental > Aquatic > Freshwater > River > Microbial mats | place: USA... | reverse complement strand
CCACTGATTGAATATACCTTGATATCAGGATATTTTTCTTTGACCATATTTACTGCTTCTTTACCTGATAAATCAGGCAAAATCATATCAGTGATAAAAATATCAAATTTATCATCATTCGAGAGCTTTTCTATCAACTCAAATTTATTATTTGCAACAACAACATTTGCTCCTTTACTCTCTAAAAATAATGCTACAAATTCAGCAATACTTACTTCATCATCGAGTACTAGAATATTGGTATTTTGATAACTTAAAAACTCATTATGACTATTTTGAGATAAATATGTCTCATGCGACTCTTTACATTTAAAGATCAAAGTAAAGTGAGCCCCACCAAGTTCGCTTTTACCTTCTACTTGAATTTGCCCATTATGTTTGTACATCGTGCTATAAACGTTTGCTAAACCTATACCATTGCCTTTATTGACTGATTTTGAGCTATAAAAAGGATCAAAGATTTTTGTTAAGTTTTCTTTCTCTATACCTATACCACTATCTTTTACATGTATTTCTAGTCGATTACCGTCGATTAAATTTGCTGAAATTTCTATTTGTCCACTTAAGCCCTTTTCTTGAATAGCATCTTGAGCATTTAACACGATATTCAATAAAATATTAATAAACTCACCTTGAGGAAAATTAATCATGCACTGTAGCTGTTCAAATTTAAATTGAATATTTATCGTGCTTAATAACAACTGTTTGAATAAATACTGGTTATCTAAAATTTCTTGGATTGGGTCAAAGGTCACCACTTTAACAGTAGGTTTTCTGGTAAACGCCAATAAACGTTCTGTGACATCCTTCCCTTTATCTATGGCATTTTTTACTCGGTCAATATAAGTTGATATATCTTTTTCTCCACGAGTAAACTTTAGCTCAAGCATTTCTATGGCTCCTAAAGCTACCCCAAGAACATTATTAATGTCATGAGAAACATTACCAAATGTATTGCCTAGTAATGCTAATCTATTTGAAATGATTTGTTGCTGCTCTTTTCTGAATTTTTCGGTAACATTTTCCACAATCCAGATATAAATACCTTCTTGTGCTTCATAAGTAACTGATAAATCAAAAACAGAATTATATTTATCAAAGCTTACGTTGGTTTGTTTAATTTGTCCTTTTTCTTTTGCGTGCTTTTTAAACTCCATATATTCAGTAATGCTAAAATTGATATAATTAAACAGTACAGAACTTTCTTCATCATAATGAGGAGAAATATCTTGATAAACAACATTGTCATTGTCATCGATAAAGAAAATAGGTACACGAATAGTAAAATTAACCATGGCAAGTAATTTCAACTTTTCAAACATATTTTCACTGCGAGTTATATCTTTATATACACCAAATATTGCTTTAGGATTACCAAGTGCATCACGTTCAATTTCCGCATTTAATTCTATTTTTCGCTTTATGTTGTTTGCTAACAACAAACAAGATTTTATCTGAAATGCTTGATGATGATGAATTGCATTGTTCATCATTGTTCTTATTTTAGGTCTATCTTTCGCGATAAATAGATCAATCGCTTTATCAATAGTTGGTATGAAATTGTTAGTCACTAAATTATGAATTCGAAATATTTCAGCTGACCAAGTTAATGTTTCTTGCTCAATATCATATCGCCAATGTCCAGCGTTACTTATACGTTCAGCAAACATTAACCAATCATTTTGCTTCTTTAATTGATGCATCATTTGCTTAGTTGCACTAATGTCTCTAACAGTGCCAAAAAGTAGGGATGCATCCCCTTCACAATGCTCAACTACTCTGGCAACACAATGAATCCATATCGCTTTATCAAATTTGGTTTTGATAGGTAGAGTTATATCAATTTTTTGAAGAACTCCTTTAAGATGTTTTTTGAGTTGGCTAATGAACTCTTCGAAATCATCATGCTCAATATGTTTGGCAAGCAGTGCTGAAGAATCAATATAAGTTTCATTTTCATAACCGAGTAAAGACATTAATTTTGCAGAATAAACAACGATATCCTTTAATGGATGCCACTCAAAATATGCATCATCGACGGCTTCTAATACTTTGTGAGCAAAACTTAATGATTCTGTTTTCAAAATAATTCATCCTCATCATCAATAGCATCAAGTAGAGGTGAATTTTGTTGTTCGACGCTTAATGATTGAAGTTGATCGACACTTACTAAGGCTTGATCTAATAATTGAGTAACCTCAAGAAAGTTTATATCGTCTTGGCTATGCTTTTTCAGCGCGCTATGCACTAGATTTGTCAAATATTCTTCCTGCTTCTCGCTCATATCAAGGATATGAAAGCTAGTACCTATATTTTGAACGATTTCATTCATAACCTCTTGCTGATGATGCTTTGATATTTGCACCATTTTCTTTGTTTTATAAACAGCTTCTTTTATTTGCTCTTGAACATTAACTAAAGAGTTTTTATAAGTAATAAAAGCCATTCTTGCGCCAATACATTCAATAACGGATGCAAGAGCATCAACATAAATATCTGTATCAATACTGCCATCCTCAAGATTGAGGATAAAAAGAGAAACTAGCGAGTGATTAAAAATAGTTCTGCTACCGAATCGATAGAGTCTAGGCTTGACTTTAAGTAACTCCATCACTTCTATTTCAACTGGTGAACATAAACCTTTTTGGGCGCTAAAAAATTTTGGCTTCTCATTAAGCGGGTAAAACGCAATACAGCCATGTAGGCCAGTTGAATATAAATATGAAAATACTTCATCACGTATTTGCTCAATAGAAAAACAATTATTTAATCTCGATGTCAATTGCATGCAACTACCGTATTTAGATGCTTGCGCCATTGAAATATTGATGACATTTTCTTTTGATTTGATTTCATGCTCAAAATCATGGATTTTGTCCTGATAATCAATTAGTTTTTCTAGCTTAGAATGAAGAGCTAATAAAGAAATAGGCTTAGACAAAAAGTCATCTGCTCCACATTCTAAACCTTTTAAAATTGCTTCTTCTGTTGCGAGACCAGAGTAGAGGACAAACGATGTGGGAGCTTGATTGTTCCCTTGATGAGTTTTGATCCAATCAGATCCTTTTTCTTCGCCAATATTTTCATCAACTAGTGCAATATCAAACTTGTCATTTTCATTGAGTAAATCATTTGCAACTTTGAGATTGCTTGCACATTTTACATCAAAAATATCTTCTAAACTTTCAGCCAATAGCTTCAAATAATCAATATTATCATCAATAATTAAGATATTATGTTTTGTCATAGTACTTTCCTTAGCATTTTAAAACTGGGGCATTTGGAGAAATATTAGCTAATATGTCATCTAACTTTTATTATGCCAAACATAGCTAGCAGTAACAGAAGTCCCCTCTTCTATGTACTCTAACGTGTCACAGAGTTGATTAACTAGTTCAATCCCCCTACCACTTAAGTCATTTGATGTTGCGAGTTGTTCTGTATTACTTTTCATTACTTTTAATATATTAAATCCTTTACCACTATCTTTTATATTAACAACCATTTTTCCGCCCTCTGAAAGTGGGAAATACTTTAAGGAAATTAATACAAAACCTGAATCTAATTTATTTAACCGACTCGTTCGTTCATTAAAATATTGGCTAAATCCTTCTGGTGATTTTTTTAATGATGAACTTAGGCCTAAAACACCATGATCCAATGAATTTATGAATAGTTCTGTTAATATAGTATATAAATTATGCCAATGCTCACCAGCGCCCTCTATATCATTAATTTGACTCATTATCATTGGAATCGGATTGACTGTTCTTAATAACTTGCCAGTTAAATGTAAATGCCAAGACCAAGTTGGTGTTGACTGTTGGTTAAAGTCTTGTTCATTTAAACTTTCAGGAATGACAGGTTTATTATTAATAACCTCTTTGATCCAGCCATGACAAGGGATTGCTACAAGTGATATATCATCTTCTTGAGGGACACCAAGGCAAAAAACTTCCAAACGTTCATTAACGGTAGATACAAGATTATTATCTATAATTCCTTCCGTTGCTGCGTTTTCAAAACGTTCAACACCGAAAAGTTCACCTTGCTCATTTCTAGCCTCAATTATTCCATCAGAAATAAAAACTACACTATCTGACAAGTCTATATCAACAACCTCTACCTTAGCGTCAGGTAGCAACTCACGTAAAATACCTAATGGGGGGTGTGATGATTCAAATCGCTTTCTGATCTGACCTTTATCATTAAAAAGGTAACCGTCAGGAAGACCGGCATTTAAAATGTAAGCGGATTTTTCATGGTCTGAAATACAAACAAAACTTGCAGCAAAAAATAGATCAGCAGGTAATAAATGATTTAATTGTTTATTAAGTTGAGCAACTATTTCAAACAGAGAGAAACCTTTTCTCGTCATCGCTCTAAAAGTTTCTGTGACGGGGATAGCGCCTATTGAAGATCTTAAACCATGTCCAGTGAAGTCACCTAATAAAACATGAATAGCACCATTAGGACATAAAGCTGTTAACTGGATATCACCACTAAAAATAGTCGCGGCTTTTTTTATTACTTGCACTCTATCTAAAGCAAAATTTCTTGACTCAATGACTTCGGACATCATTTTCTCAGCAAGTTCAGCATCTTGCTGTTGCTCTTGTTGCAAAGTTTTAACTTGCTGGTATAAATTACTAATTCTTTGGATAGATTTAATCTTAGCTTTAAATACATTAGGAGAAAAAGGCCTAACTAAAATGCCATCACCGCCTGAATCAACACTATCTATAAACGCTTGGTCTGTATCCATACTCGTAATAAAAATAAGAGGAGCTAGATCTTTTGTACCTGACAATTTCTTAATTTGTCGAGCGGCTTCAAAGCCATCCATTATTGGCATGTTTATATCCATCAATACCAAATCAGGTTTATGACTTATATATTTTTGTACTCCACTTGAACCATCATTAGCTTCAATAACAGAATAATGCTCTTCTTCTAAAAGTTTGGTTAAGATCTTACATTGAGTCTTAGAGTCATCAACAATCAGTGCAAGTTTTTGATTATTGGCCATAAAGTATCAATACCAGTTATTTAATTGTCATTAATCGGTGAAATTGTGCAATTTCTAAAATTTTGCTCACCGTTTCACTTGGGTTCTGTATGGTTAAGGTACTTGCATACATTTCTACATGGTCTTTTAACAACAAAATCATGCCAAGTGCAGAACTATCCATATACTTCGTTTTACTAAGATCTAAAATATACTCGAGTCCTTTTTGATGTACTTGGCTATAACAATCTCGAAACTGTTGATGTAATGAAAAATCAAAACGTTCATCAATTGAGATGACTAATTGATTACTAACGCTATGCAAACTTGAATTAACTGTCATAGTTGGCTCCCTATACGACCTAAAATTTTAAAGTTATTTGAGAATTAAAATAAATCAATATCTCCTTCATCCATATTTAATTGCTTAACACTTCGTTTACTTTCTGCAAGATGTGTTTCTTGATAAACTGCCTGACACTTATCTTTTAAGCTTATTAACTGCTGATGAACATCTGAGCTTGGTTTATTCTCAAAATCAGCCAACACTTTACTAATGGAAAGAATGCTCTCAACATTTAGTTCAAGAGAATGTAGTGATTGTCTTGTTAAATCTTCAAATTGTAAGGAGCGAACACCAGTTGCAACAGCATCCGTTAATTTTGGTGAAAGGTTACTCAGTTTATCAACACTCGAGTTAGTATATTGGTTCAACTTGTCAACATGTTTCATCATAACTGACATTTTGTCCTTAGCTTCAAGTGTTGATGTCATATCGGCAGAAGCCATAATTTCAACAGATTGGCGTAAATTAGCGATAATCTCTTTAGCTTGATTGATCTCATTTCGAATTTCTTGGTTTAATTCTGTTGAATCTACTGATAACGATCTAACTTCATTGGCTACAACAGCAAACCCTCGACCAGCATCACCAGCCCTTGCAGCTTCAATAGCAGCATTTAAAGCGAGTAGATTGGTTTGAGAGGCTAAACTTTCGACTTGAGATAAGATATTGAAAATACCATCAAATTGAGTCACCATTTCATCTGTATAATTCATGGTTTCTAGGCTTTGTTTACTTGTATTAACAATGACATTAACAAAGTCATCTAGTGTTTTGTCTGAGTCCATGACAAAGTCTTCTAATGTACCTTCTCCGCCAGCAAAACTATGACTATTATTAATTAACTGATGAATCATGGATTGTTGTTCGTCAGTCAAACTTTGCATATCTTTGAAACTATTAGACATGCCACATACGGCTTCTTCAATTAATAACTTAGTTCTGTTTAATTCTGCCTCAATTACTTGAATTTCTTGCTGTAAAAACTGTTGTAGTTCAAATACAACATTATGTATAAGTTCATTATCGATATCTGGGATTTGCGGCTCTTTAGCAGAAGAAGAGGATATACTCGACTTTTCGAGTATTAAAAAATAATATCCAAAGCAAAATAACAATAAAGTGACAATCACAAAAAACATGACACTATTTTCTATCACTAACTGATTTAAAATAAGCAAAAATGTTAAGGCGAAGAATAAACCAAACATATATCGATTAATGCTCATTTAACTTCTCCTGCATCTCATCTTTTGATAATTGTGCATAATTCAAAAGAATATTAGGAATCATGTCTAGCGGGGCTTCAACTGTATGCGCCTTTAAATCAAATGCTCTACCAGGCATCCCCCAAATTAAGCTACTGTATTTGTCTTGAATAATAGTGTTTGCACCATGCTCTTTTAATCGAAGCATACTTTGCGCACCATCTTGCCCCATCCCTGTTAATAAAACCGCCTGAACATTATCTGCAATATTAATCAATGAATCGAACAGAACATCCACCGCAGGCTTATGTCGATTTACTTCAGGGCCATCTGTTAAAGTAGTGAATAAAGCGCCATTTTTACTCACAATCTCAAGATGTTTATCTCCTGGCGCAATATAAACATGACCTTCTTTAATTTTTTGGCCATGATTAGCCTCTTTAACCTCTAAATCACAATTGTTATTTAGACGTGCGGCGAAACGTAAACTAAAAGCTTTAGGTATGTGCTGGGCTATAACAATTGGCGGAGAGTTTTTTGGAAGCTGTGTTAAAACTTTCTTAATTGCGTCAGTACCTCCAGTAGATGCACCTATCGCTATAAGATGATTGGCTCGCTTAATTCCTTTAAATGAGTTTGTAGATACTTTTGAATCATTTTTATTTTTCGCAACGAGATCAACTAACTTAAAATTTCGTTGATCAACGCTAAAAGCTTCTTGAATTTTTTCAACCAGTACATCTTGAAAACTAGTTTGAGTTGCTATTAATTCTTGAACACTGGGTTTAGCAATAAAGTCTACAGCACCTAGTTCTAATGCTTGTAAAGTAATATCAGCACCTTTAGTAGTCAGTGTTGAAAGCATAACAACAGGCATCGGCCTTAGACGCATTAAATTCTTCAAAAATGTAATGCCGTCCATTTTAGGCATTTCAACATCTAGCGTTAATACATCTGGGTTAAGCTTTTTAATGAGATCTCGTGCAACAAATGGGTCCTCAGCCTCACCAACAACCTCAATACCTGCAGTGTGACTTAAGGACTCTTTAACAATACTCCTAATAACGGCTGAGTCATCAACTATTAAGACTTTTATTAACTCCATATAACATTGCCCTTATATACCTTTACTTCTATTAAAGGTACTATTTGGTTTTCTAAAAAAGTTCTACATCACCATCAACAGGCTCTTGTTCAATTTGACTACGGTAATCATACTCACGTCTAGTGATGGTATCGTTATGAAGATTATCGAGTCTTTTAACAAACGCTCGCCCGCTACTTGGCTCAAAAATAATTTTTCTAGGATAAATATCACCAATATCTTGACTGTCAACGGGGATATTTTCTTGCTTTAAATAATGTATCGCGAAATCAATATTCCTTTGACCTACATCAGTCATTTTGTTTAACACTTTTGCCCCACCAAATAACTTAGCACGTAAATTAACCCGTCTACCTCCAGACTTTAAGATGGCATTTATAAGGTGCTCCATGGCAAAGTTTCCATAGCGTGTAGCGTCACTCATTTTCTCCCGCTTACCCCAGTTAACTTCATGCGCTTCTTTATTGGTGAACGGTAACATAAAATGGTTCATTCCTCCGATGAATGTTTTACTATCCCAGATACATGCAGAAATACATGAGCCCAATGTCGTCGATATAGCTATATGATCGGTAGTAAAATAAAACTCACCAGGCAATATTTTTGCAACAACCATATCTCTTTGTTTGTCCCAATAATGATTTATATTGCTAAATTCAGGTAAACAAGATTGCCTACATAATTCTACTTCAGGATGATCACTTCGACGCACATAAACCTCTAAACTAATTAAAAACTAATAAGGTTTTCTAAACATTGTTCTACCACTATTCTCAAAATACTTTTGGAAACCACCTAAATTCTCACTATGCCCAAGAATAAATAACCCACCGGGCGCTAATAACTCATAATAACGTGCAAACAAATCTTGCTGAGTTTCCTTGTCAAAATAAATAATGACATTACGGCAAAAAATCACATCAAATGGCCCTTTCATTGGCCAATCATGAAGTAAATTTAACCTTTTGAAAGTGATTAATTGCTGTAACTCTTTAGCAACCTTTACATTGTTTATATTTTCACCTTTACCTTGATAAAAGTATTTATCAAGGTAACTTTGTGGAATAGCCTCAACTCTTTTATTGTCGTAAATGCCATTTTTCCCTTTATTTAACACATTACTATCGATATCTGTTGCTAAAATTTTGGCATCCCATTCAGACAATTCTGCTTTTAAGACTTCAAGTAATGTCATGGCGATGCTGTAAGGCTCTTCACCTGTAGAGCTAGCAGAAGACCATATTCTTAAACGTTTCTTACCATTGGCAAGTTTCTGTTTGCCTTGCAACAATGTAGGAAACTCTGTTGTTTTTAAGTAATCAAAATGATGTTGCTCTCTAAAAAAACTTGTCAAATTGGTTGTGATAGCATTAATAAAAAAGTCTTTCTCTCGGTCAGGGTATTCCTTAAGTATCTGACAATATTGTGAAAAAGAAGAAAACTTTCTTTCTCTTATAATTCTTGTAAGCCTTCGATAGACCATTTCACGTTTATTGTCATTTAATACAATTCCAGTGGTCTGATATACAAATTGGCAAATAAAGCTAAATTCTTTATCGGTTAATTTAGCTTTATTGCTTCTGTCGACTTGCAACCCTTTATCATGAGTAGATATTGTCATCATTTAGACTAAAACTCTTCCCACTCTTGGTCTACTGGGGTTGCAGGCCTATTACTTTTAGGACGATTACTTAAAGATGGAACAGCAGGACTAAATTTACTAGCCCCTGTCTTTTCACGTTTTCTTGGAGAGCGAATTGGCTGTTCCTGCTCTTCTTCTCCATTATTAAAGAAGGCTACTTGCTCTAATAGTGCTTGAGATTGTTCTTCCATTGATTTACTCGATGCTGCAGCTTCCTCAACAAGTGCTGCATTTTGCTGGGTCATCTCATCCATTTGACTAACAGCAGCACTAACCTCACTGATACCTGCGGACTGCTCTTTACCTGCACTATCAATATCTGAAATCATTTTACTTACTTCTTCAATGGCTGTGACCAACTCGCCAAATGTTTGCCCCGTTTCATCGACAAGTTTCGTTCCTTGGCCTACAGCTTCGACACTGTCATTAATTAAACCTTTGATTTCTTTCGCAGCGCCAGCTGAACGTTGTGCAAGATTTCTTACCTCTGCAGCTACGACAGCAAAACCACGCCCTTGTTCACCAGCTCTAGCTGCTTCAACTGCCGCATTTAACGCCAATAAATTTGTTTGAAATGCAATTTCATCAATGACACTTATTATGTCAGCTATTTTCTTACTGGATTTATTAATATCGCTCATCGCAGTAATTGCATTTCTTACTACTGAACCGCCATTTTTTGCTTTATCCATGACTGAATTAGATAGTTTGCTTGCTTCAGTAGTGTTCTCTGCATTTTGCTGAACAGTACTGGTTAACTCTTCCATAGCCGAAGCTGTTTCTTCTAAGCTCGAAGCTTGAGATTCGGTTCGATGACTTAACTCATTATTACCTTCGGCAATTTCTCTTGCAGAATCAAAGACATTAGTTGATGCACTTCGAATCTCATTAACCATATTCGTTAAGTTTTCAATCGAGCCATTCATCGCATTGGCAAGGGCTAAAAACTCACCACCGTAATCATTACTCATTGACTGCGTAAGGTCGCCGTCAGCAAGGGATTGTGCAATATTGATAGCATCAGTTATTGGTTCAACAATAGCGTCCATTAAGTTATTAATATTAGAACCAAGTACTTTCATGAAACCTTCATAATTATCAGTATCTATTCGGCTATCTAGCTTACCGGATATCGCATCAGTAATGAGATTTTCAATTTGTCCTTGTGCATCCTTTTCTTCGGTTAAATCAAGCCATTGTACGGCATTACCTACATGGTTCCCTTCCTCATCTCTTAATGCTATTGCTATTAATTGAAAGGTTAAACCAACAACATTAATTTCTGCTGTATAAGGCAAATTATCAGGATTACCTAATAAATTCTGCTGATGAGCTGGGTTTTTATGAAATGAATCGAAATTAGTTCCTACAACTCTATCAACACTAAAGGAAGGTAAAGCGGTACGTAATTGTTCTTCTCTTCGACGCAACATAGTCAGAACCGCTGGGTTTGCATAAACAATGTTTCCTTTCGTATCAGCCATCATTAGGTTTGTTGTCATCCCTTCAACTGCAGAAGTTAATCGTCCTACCTCTACTGACTTAGCACGTTGTTCTGTAACATCTGCCCATTCTAATGAATTTCCAATGTAGTTATTATTTGAATCAAAAATGGCGGTAACTTTTAGATTAAAAATCAAATGGCTAATTTGAATATCTGTTTGATAGGGTAAGTTCTTAGGGTCAGCTAATAGTTTACGTTGATGCTCAGGGTTTTTATGGAAGATATCTATATTAGTGCCGATCAAAGATTCTTCATCGGCTTTAAATCCCGGCCAATTATCAGCAAGTGTTTCTTCATGCTGTTTCAAAAGCGTAAGTGACGATGCATTTGCATAAGTAATGTTGAAATCCCTATCAATCATCATGCAGGCAGTGCCTGATTGATCAATAGCCCCCTGTAATTGAACCGCTTGATTTTCTTTCGCCCTTACTTCAGTTACATCTGACCATTCTAGAGAATTGCCTATGTATTCACCATCTGAACTCAATATTGCAGTTACGTTAAGCTCAATCGTTAGATGTAAAATCTTTATATCCGTTGTAAAAGGTAAATTAGATGGATCTGCTAATAATTTTCGTTGATGCTCAGGGTGCTGATGAAACATGTCAATGTTAATCCCCATCATAGAATCGGCATCTGCTTTAAATTCTGGCCATTTTTTCTGGAAAGTTGCTTCATGCTTTTGAAGTAACTCCATTGTAGCTTTGTTGAAGTAGGTAATAGTAAAATCCCTATCTATCATCATAAATGCCGTCATCGATTGATCTAAAGCGCCTTGTAAACGTACAGCTAAATCATTACCATCCTTAGTGTCTTTGTTCATCTTCGCACCTTTTAGGTTACTATTTTTTGCTTGTGAGTTTTGTTTAGCCGCATTGTTAGCTGCTGAAATCATAGTAGTAGATAAAGTTTTATATACAGCAGTCCATGCACGTTTAACAGATGGCGTAAAATCATCTCCTAATCCCAGCGTTAAGGTTTTTATTAAAGCAGCGCCTACAGTAGCGTAGTGTTCTTCTTTTGTGCCGTATTCAAGATGTTTAATACCAAGCTTTTCAACTGCTGGAATTAATTTTTCAGGATCCTTTAATAATTTAACAGCAGTATCGAGCATTGCCATAAGCTTCTTACCTTGCTCCGTTAAATCCTCAGGAAATAGAGTAGTCAGTGCAGGATCCATTTCGAACAATGTTTGATAAAATATTTCCGCAGCTTTTGGCGCTATTGGTAGTACTTTTTGCCAACTTTCCTGCACTAAACTAATTTGCTTTGGAGTCATATATAATTTCCTGTTTTATTTTAAACTTTGTAAATCACTACTATTTTATTAATTTACTATGCTGTATCGCTCTCTGGTTCAGCGAGTTCATCAGCATTTTCTTCATTCGTAACATGTTCAATACAATAAAGGTCATCTTCATTTAGCAGAGTATTGCTATCTAATAAAATAATTAACTTTTCATCGACACTTGCTAAACCTTTTAAAAAGCAGCTATCAATATGGCTTCCAAAAGCAGGAGCTGGTCTAATAGACTGCTGGGTAAATTTATAAACTTCTGATACGGCATCTACGACTAAACCAACAACCATAGTTCTATGCTGATTTTTTTGGCGCAAAATTATCGTAACTGTCTGTTCATCGTATTCTAAAGCCTGATGACCAAACCGTAACCTCAGGTCAATTATTGGAATAATTACACCTCGAAGGTTAATAACACCTTTTAAATACTCAGGTTTATTGGGTAATTCTGTTACCGAACTCCAAACTCTGATTTCTTGTACGCAAAGAATATCAACCCCATATTCTTCACCTTGAAGCATAAATGTTAAATACTCTTGTTCACTATCTATCATGGTGTTTTCCATTACTTAACATAAGAATTACGCATGGTTGTCGTCTTTTTCTAACAACTGTAAGTTAGCAACATTTAATAATGTAACTACATTTGCTTCGGCATTAATAAGGCCTTCAATATATTGCGGTGGAACACATCCGCCAAACTGAGGTGCAGGCTTAATCTCTTCTGCTTCTACATTTAAGACATCAGAAACCGCATCAACCACGAAACCCATAGTTCTAGATGCGTCATCATCTTGATAAGTTAAAACAATTACGACCGTTGTTTCTGTATACGATGCTTCACCTATTGAAAACTTTAATCTCAAATCGATTATCGGCACAATTACTCCTCGCATATTAATTACACCTTGTATATAAGTAGGTGAATTAGGAATAATTGTTGGCCGTTCCCAACTTCTTATTTCCTCGACACATAATATATCTACCGCATATCGCTCGTGAGATAAGGTAAAAGTTAGATATTGATCACCACTAGTAATAAAGTCTATGCCTTCTATGGAGTGCTCACCTTCAGCAGGTATTTCATTCGCCATAGCTTGTATATTCATTAAATATACTCTCCTACTTTATCTGTATGATTCGGGTATTTCTTCAGTTGTATTCTTTGTGCTTTTTCAAGAGCCATTTGGATCATGCCGGGAATATCTAAAATCATTGCTACGGAACCATCTCCTAAAATAGTTGCCCCCGAAATGCCTAATACTTGCTGATAATTATCTTTTAAACTCTTAATCACGACTTGTTGCTGCGCAAGTAAATCATCAACCATTAAGCCGACCTTTTGCCCATCAGATTCAACCACAACAAGTAACGCGTTATCTAAATCAGTGCATTGCGTATTTATATTAAACAGTTGATATATAGGAAGAATTGGGACATTATCATCTCTGAGTCTGTATAAGTCCATGTCGCCAGATACGCGATTTAAAAACTCTTTTTCTATTTGTAATGATTCGACTATTGAGATAAGCGGGATTATATAAGTTTCGGTGCCGACTTTAACCAACTGACCATCAAGAATGGCTAGTGTTAAGGGTAAGTTCACTTTAAAGGTACTGCCTTCCCCTGGAGTAGAGTCGACCTGAATTCTACCACCGAGGGCTTGAATATTTCGTTTAACAACATCCATGCCGACACCACGACCAGAAATATCGGTGACTTCTGCTGCTGTAGAGAAGCCAGGCTCAAATAATAAATCATAAACTTGGCTATCAGTGAGTGTTGCATTGGCATCAACTAAGCCTTTTTCTACAGCCTTTGAAAAAACGTTTTCTCGATCAATACCACCACCATCATCAGAGATTTCTATAACGATATTACCGCCTTGGTGATAAGCATCTAGTGAGATAACTCCTTGCTTTGGTTTTCCATTTGCGAGTCTAACTTCACTTGATTCGATACCGTGATCTACAGCATTTCGTATTAAGTGAACAAGTGGATCGCCAATTTGCTCCATCACCGTTTTGTCGAGCTCTGTTTGCTCTCCTTTAATAACGAGCTCCATGTCTTTACCCGTTTTATTGGCTAAATCATGAACTAAACGTGGAAAGCGGTTAAAGGCGAAACTTATGGGCAACATACGTATACGCATGACACTTTCTTGTAGCTCTTTAGTGTTTTGTAATAATTGTTCAAGACCATTTGTTAAACGATCAACCTTAGACATATCAAAATCACTACCTAATTCTGATAACATTGACTGTGTTATAACAAGTTCACCCACTAAATTAATTAAGCTATCTACTTTATCAACGCCAACTCTTATTGAGCCCACATCTGATTTGGCTTTAGGTTTAATTGCAGCAGTACTTTCTTTAGTCACTTCAGAAGGGTTAGGTGTATCAGTTAAAGATGAAACTTCAACTTCTTGTGTTTCTTTAACTTCTTTAACTTGCTCATTTGAAGATTGTTCTGCATCTTGAACAGTTGAACTAGGGGCTGAGTTATCCTTGTCGATTATAATAATATCAAGTTCGCACTCATCCTCTACCCATTCAAAAATCTCCTTAATGTCGTCGATGCTTGCAGAACTAATGAGTTTCAATTGCCAACTTAAATAAAGTTCAAGAGGATCAATGTCATTTAAAGCAGGTAAGCTTGATGAGTCAGCTTCAATTGTTAGTACGCCAAGCTCAGCTAATGCTGTAAATAAAAAAATGGGATCATTACCCGTTTTTGCCAAGCTTAGTTCAGGTACGAAGTGAATTAAGTACTCAACATCATTAGGCGATTTGATAACTTCCTCTGTATTGACACATGCTTCTTTCGAATTATCTTTGCCATCTAGGGTAGCGGTGAGTCTTTTAGAAGTTTGTTCAATCTTTTCATTATCGTACTCTTCACCATCTCTGGCTGCCTCAATAAGGAGACGAATACAATCAACAGATTCAAGTAATATTTCTGTATCTTCGCTGGTAATTTCACGCCTACCATCACGCATTTCATCCAATAAAGTTTCAACCAAATGAGTAAAGTCAGTTACATTCTCAAAACCAAATGTACCTGCTCCCCCTTTAATAGAATGAGCAGCTCGAAAGATAGAATGAATCAGTTCACTATCTCCCTCTTGAAGATTTAACAACCCTGATTCCATTAATTCAAGGCCTTCAAAGCTCTCTTCTAAAAAGCTAGGAATAAATTGTGATAAATCAACCGTCATAAAGAGTACCTAGTACAATTAACGCACTACACGTTTTATAGTTGCTAAAAGCTTTTCTGGGTTAAAAGGTTTCACTAACCAGCCTGTAGCACCTGCTGCTTTGCCGCGCATTTTCATGTCGGTTGAGCTTTCTGTAGTTAGCATTAAAATAGGCGTGAATTTAAAGTTCGCAAGCTTTCTTAATTCAGTACAAAGTGCAATACCATCCATATTTGGCATATTGACATCAGAAATAACTAGATCAAAGCTGTCTCCTTGAGCTTTTGATAGCCCCTCTTGACCATCTTTTGCTTCAACCGTTTGATAACCTGCACTCTTAAGTGTAAAACTCACCATGTCTCTAATAGAGTTGGAGTCATCAACAACTAACACTTTTGTCATGTGTACTTCCTCATAAAAATATCAATAATTCTATTTATTTGTTTATAAAGTAATTTCGAGTTAATCCGGAAAATATTGCAGTAAAATGGCATCGTTAATACCGAGTTGATTAATGCTTTCTCGTAAGATTATGGATGTAGATTGCCACTTAATTTCTTTGCCTTGAGCAATGATATAAGTCACTACAGCGAGGATGAATTGCACACCAATAGTGTCAATTCGAGTCAGTTCACTATCATCTATAGTGATAACTTTATTTTCATCAATGTGTGAAATGATTTGCGCCTGGTAAGAGTCAACCTGAGCAATGGTTAACTCACTGGGAAGCTTGATCATTATGCTATCCATTTCAATATTTTTGTTATTAACCTGAATTAACTATATGACAGTTTCTAGCTAATGCAAGCTAGCAACTATGATATTTATAAACAAAAGTAACCATTTATGTATTTTGGTTATAATTCCGTCAATTCGTATGTAAAAAGAACGAGTTAATAAGAATTTTGATCAAGTAATATAGAGTTTAAAGTAAGAAAAGTAACTCAGGTTATTTACCTTGGTAGGTAAATAACCATAATAATGCAAAAAATAACGATTAACCAAAATGCTTTAGTAAAAAAAGTTAATTTGGCTTTTTTGCTTTGAGGTTGTTTAATGGGAAGCTCCATGCCACAACGCTCACATTGTTTTAAGTCTTCATTGTTTTTGTTTTGACAATATAAACATACTTTCATAGTAGTCAAAATCCTATTATGAGTTTTGAGAGGTGAGTTGATGATAAAGTTGAGGTAAACGCGTCGGCAACTGAGCAGGCCTTAAAATTTGCGTAAAACCATCACTGCCAAATAAATATGGAAGATAATCTTGAGCATCAACATCAATTGTTATACAAAACGGTTTTATTCCTAAGCGCTTAGCTTCGAAAATAGCTTGATGAGTATCTTCTATACCAAAGCGACCTTCATAATGATCAATATCATTAGGCTTACCATCAGTGAGTATGAGTAATAATTTTTCACTGGTGTTTTGTTCAGCAATGACTTTAGTTGCTTGACGAATTGCAGCACCCATTCGTGTATAGAAGCCCGGCTTAATGGCTTGAATCCGGCCTCTAACATCGTCATTATATTTTTCTTTAAAGTTCTTTAACATGGTAAAACGAACATTAGAACGTTTTACTGAAGAAAACCCATACATAGCAAAGTTATCGCCAACGGCTTGAAGCGCTTCGCCAAAAAGCAATAGACTGTCTTTGACTACATCAATAACGCGATTATCATCATCTAAATGAGAATCCGTCGACATAGATAAATCAGCCAATAATAAACAAGATAAATCTCGATGATTACCTCTAAAGGATTGAAATAAACCTTTTTCAGCAGTAGCTGATGTTTTACTTTCTACATGAAAATCCAGCCAAGCAGCTAAATCAAGCTCTTCACCTTGTGGTTGTGCTTTTAGCCAATAACGAACACTTTGTAGTTGCTCAAATTGAGCTTGAATAGTTTTAGCTGTTTTTTGCAGTTTAACAGGAAGTTTGGCTGGTTTTGAGTCTCTTGGTAACATGGGCTGTAGAAGACAATGATCTTCCAGTAACACTTGTTTTCTATAATCCCATTCAGGTAATTTAATACCATCACCTATAGGAATATCATCTTCAGAGGCAGAAGGTAAATCCAAATCGACTTTTATTTGAGCACTTTTTTGTTGCTCTTGTTGTTGAGCTAAAGTGATCTTATCTAAATCATCAATGGTTCTTTCATAGTCTTCATCATCTTCATCGCTATCATCACTGCCCCGATCTAACTTTGAAAATTCACTCCAAGAGAACATACTTTCTAAACGAAAAATCATCATACCATTTCGTTCATCGGGTGACTCAACTCGCTCTGCTTCTTTACGAGAGTTTTTAGTTTTCTTTGCCGATTTTTGCTGCTCTTTTTCTTGTTCTTCTAATGCGGATTCATCAAACTGTGCTTGCAGCACTTCATCAGAACTAGCGGAAGGATAAAGCCATAGATATACAGCTTTAGGTGCAAAATTAACAACAGGAAATTCACTTACAGAACCAGGCGTTAAAATAGACTGCCTAATTGAGCGCTCCATTTGAGCTTCTTCCTCAGACATACCAGACAGATCAGCCCTAAGCTCGACAAATGACTGAGCTAATCTATTATAGCGGCTATGTAAGCTAGGAAACTTTTCTAATACTTCAACAACCAATTGCTGATTATCTTTCGCCCAATGTGTAAATTGACCGCTATGATTTGCTGCCAGTACAGATAACCATATATACAAATCGTAATTAAGTTCAGTCGTTGGAAATACCGCTAAAGATTCAGGTAAACGCAAACTTTCATGATCTTGCCAAGCTAAACTAACTAACTGGTTATCACCTGAAATTTTTTGGAGAAAAGTTTTTCTGGTTAAGTATTCTCTGCCTGTTGCCGCTTCAACACGTTTAACGACATCACCACCTAAAGCACGAAAAACCATACCTACAGATTTACTTACTTCATCAAAGCTAACTCTCGCCTCATCAAATTCGGGATTTGCTTTTCGGGTAATATATTTATGCCAAAGGCCGCCGACCCATTCTTCCATAATGTTTACTATTCACAAATTATTTCAAAGATATATTCCTATTCTATCAAGTTATTTAACGGCCGTTGTGATATGGGTCAAAGCTTGAAGAAATAAGAATTACTTTTGTTTAGATTAAATACAAAAAACTAGAATATTGGTAACTTTCTTGCCATTGCACGAGATAAGTTAAGCATGCCGATTAATACAAAAGCGGCATGTAAGGTAATGAAGTAAAACAAGCTAACCATAATAGAGGCTTCAAACTGGTTTGAAAATAAAAAAACTATTAATGGAAATACTACTAACATAACACCTGCAAGACAGGTAATTTGAACACTACGATACAGATGTATTTTGCCAATACCTAGGGTGTTCAAAGAAAACTTTTTAGCTTCTTCCTGGGGCAATTGATTTTTAGTCATTCGAGAATATTGTAGTAAGTAATAGATCAAAATGAAGAAACAAACGCCTGGTAATAAAAGTAAATTAGCCAAATATAGCGATTGGCAAATGATCGAAAACTTTGTGCTAGGACTTGTTTCTCTTTCCATAGTGTATTCCTACTCTATATAGCTAGACTAAATAAATTAATCCGATTACTAATGGAACAACGATTACATAACTTAATAGTAGCATACGCCATAACTTAGGTGCATGCTTAAGTTCCATAAATATATCAATAATTTGCTGACCTTTTATTGATACAATTATTAACGCTACTGCCACGTATAGAGTTCGGCTATCGATGAATAGCGTAAGATAAACAGATATCAATGTAAGTACTATTAATACTAGCCAACTTACGAAAGCTAATTTAGTATTTTTATTTATAAAGTAGCTCATATAACACTCGGCATTAAATAACGTAAATAAGTGGAAATAGAATTATCCACAATAAATCAACCATATGCCAATAACTGGCGCCAGATTCAAAGCCTGATATTTTTGTGTCGGAATATTCGCCTGAAAAAGCTTTTTTCGCTATAAACAACAAAATAACCATGCCTAGTAAAACATGCATCAAATGAAACATGGTGATTAGAAAATACAAAGTAAAAAAGGTATTCGTTTCTATGCCAATCCCTTGCTCGAATAACGCAAAGTACTCCCATAGTTTAACAAAGATATAAATAAGTGCGGTTGCGTTTGCCAATACAATTAAATAAGCCGCTCTTTTACCTTCATTTTTGTGCATTACGTTCAAAGCTATAGCAACAAAAAAACTGCTGGTTATTAAAGCAATAGTATTAACAAGGCCTGCGCTTTGATGTAATTGTTTTTTCCCTTCACTAAATAATATTGAATTCTGCTGCTCAGCTATAGCAAAACCAATAAAAAAAATTGCAAATACAGTCAGCTCTGCCAATATAAAAAACCACATAGCCAAATCTCCAGGCAATACGGGTTTATTTAAAATATCTTCATGAGAGACATTATTAGAAGAAATGGATTCGGACATAGATTTTTAATTACTATAGAAATGTATTATTTATGAAAGCAAATCAATTTAAGCGAGTTTAACCGTGGTAAAACTCGCTCATATTAAATGTTAATCAAAGTATATTTTAGCGACATCCATTAATGCTTTAACCGTTTGAGGATCATCTGATAATGGCTCAGCTAAACAACAACGACAAACATCAAGAGCATTCATGCCTGAGCCGATCATACGGGCTGCATAAATTAACAATCGAGTAGAAGCAACTTCATCAAGATCATTTTGCTCTAACCGACGAAGAGCTGTAGCAAGCTCAACTAATTTAAAGGCAAGGTGAGCATCAGCGCCAGCTTCTTTGATTAAAATTTGTTGTTCAACTTCAGCACTTGGATAGTCAAAACGTAATGCAACAAAACGTTGTCGAGTACTAGCTTTCATACCCTTCAACAAGTTTTGGTAGCCTGGGTTATATGAAACAACTAGCATAAAGCCTGCTGCGGCTTCGAGTAACTCCCCTGTTCTTTCAAGAGGTAAAACGCGACGATCATCAGCTAATGGATGTAAGACTACGGTTGTATCTTTACGTGCCTCTACCACTTCATCTAAATAACAAATACCACCTTCTCTAACGGCTTTGGTTAAGGGTCCATCTTGCCAGTAGGTACCATCAGGGCCAATAAGATGTCTGCCTACAAGATCAGCCGCAGTTAAATCATCATGACACGCAACAGTATAAAGCGGCTTATTTAGTTTTTCTGCCATATGCGCAACAAAGCGTGTTTTACCACAACCTGTTGGGCCTTTGATCAATACAGGTAACTCATGTTCAAAAGCATAATTGAATAAAGATACTTCATTGTTTTGTTCTTGGTAAAAAAGATTTGATTCACTCATAATTTAAAAATTTTGTATATAGTGTAAAATTGTCACTAAAGTACTCTTCTCAACACGAAAGTACAATCCTTTAGCACGTGTTACTTGATAAAGATCAATTGCTAATATTGTCCTAACACAACTATAAAAATAAATAAAACCTACTACTATCAAATACACCATGTATATTGTATATTTAAATTATATTAACACTCCCCTAATAGGTGAAAAAAAATGACTATTGGAATTGGCGGTTCAACCGCAGCAATCGAACTTGAAAAGCTATCAAACATGACGACTGATATATCTCCTATCACCGAACTAGAGTTTAATAGTCGTATAGAAAAAGCTCAGAAAATAATGAAAGCACATAGCATTGATGCAATGTACCTTAATGCTGGCACAAACCTTTACTACTTCACTGGAACACGATGGTACCCAAGTGAGCGCATGGTTGGTGCAATATTAACTCAAAGTGGTGAATTGCATTACATAGTGCCATTTTTCGAAATTGATACCATTAAGTTGCACATGACTATCGAAGGTAACATTCATGGCTGGCAAGAGCATGAGAGCCCTTATGAGTTAACCAATGAAGTACTAGCAAACCTAGGTATAAATTCAGGTACTTTAGCGATAGATGAGTCAACTAGCTTCTTTATGACAAATGGTATTCAACAAGTTAACCCTCAACTAGCGCTTATTGATGCAAAAGTCATTACTGCGACATGTCGTGGCCAAAAATCAGACTCTGAGATTGCTCTTTTGCAACGAGCAAAAGACATGACCATGGAAGTACATAAAGCAGCAGCTCGTATTTTGTATGAAGGCATTACCACAGACGAAGTGAAGCAATTTATAAATCAAGCTCATATTAAGTTAGGCGCACCAGCAGGTTCATACTTTTGTATTGTTTTATTCGGCTTAGATACGTCATACCCTCACGGTGTTAAAACCCCAAAAGCATTAAATAAAAATGATGTGGTGTTAATTGATACTGGCTGCCAATTACATGGTTACAATTCTGACATTACTCGGACATACGTATTCGGTGAACCGACAGACAGACATAGAGAAATGTGGCAAATAGAAAAAAATGCACAAATAGCCGCATTTAATGCCGCCAAAATTGGTGTTCCTTGCGGTGATGTTGATGTAGCTGCACGTAACTTTCTAGCCGATAAAGGTCTTGGGCCTGATTACGAAACTCCTGGTTGCCCACATAGAACATGCCATGGCGTTGGTTTAGATATTCATGAATGGCCTTACTTAGTAAGGAGTGACAGAACTCCTTTAGCTAAAGGTATGTCATTCTCAAATGAACCTATGCTTGTGATTCCTGGTGAGTTTGGTATTCGCTTAGAAGATCATTTTTATATGACAGAAACAGGGGCAAAATGGTTTACTGAGCCATCTTTTAGCATTGACGATCCTTTTGGTTATGAGCAGTAACTCTCTCTTTAAACAGGTAAGTTAATCCCCTTATACAAATATCAGAGCCAAACATTATTTTTAACACTTTAATGTTTGGCTATTACCGCAAACTTTAGTTAAAATCCTCACCTCTTTTTTTAAAACATAATATTTTATGCACGCAATATTTGAATATATTCCTCTCATCATTTTCTTTGTGGTTAGTAAGACTGTTGATATATACTGGGCTACAGGCGCATTAATAGTGACTTCGGCACTGCAAGTATTGTATTACGTAATAAAAAAAGAAAAAATTCCAACACGCCATTTAGTCGTATTCCTCATGGTAGCAGTATTTGGAGGACTGACAATTTTCTTCCACAATGATGCGTTTATTAAATGGAAAGTAACCATTATAAATGGTTTGTTTGCCTGTGCATTGTTGGTTAGTTACTACGGATTTAACAAAAATATCATTAAACAATTTCTCGGCGAAGCTTTAACATTACCAGATAACATATGGGCAAGGTTAAACCTTGCTTGGGCATGCTTTTTTACTTGCTGCGCCATATTGAACATATACATAGCCTATAGCTACCCTCTTGAAACATGGGTTAATTTCAAAGTATTTGGCTTAACTGGTTTAACATTTGTTTTCGCTATTAGTTCGGTACTATTTTTATATAAGTACATGCCACAAGACGAAAATGAAGATGAAGAACAAAATAATTAAACCTAACCCCTACTTTATAATAATCAATCATATTGAGAGATAGTATGTTCTACCTTATATATAGTGAAGACGTTGAAAACTCATTGTCACTAAGACTTTCCGTTAGAGAAAAACATTTAGAAAGGCTACGCCTACTGCAAGACGAAGGCAGATTATTAGTTGCAGGTCCTTGTCCTGCCATAGATAGTGAAGATCCTGGTTCTGCGGGATTTACTGGCTCTTTAGTTATCGCTAAATTTGAAAGCCTAGAAAAAGCTCAAGCTTGGGCAGATGTTGACCCTTATATTGAGGCTGGTGTGTATAAAAAGGTTATCGTTAAGCCATATAAAAAAGTACTACCTTCATAATTAATTCTTAATGAAGAAATATTTATAATTAGATGAGATTTTTGTGCAAACTCATTTGAAATAGCTTAAATTAGTAGTATCTACTTTTAGATTAATCAACCATGTCGCTTACAGGTAGTAATATAATCTATGTATAAAAAAGCCTTAATGACTGTACCATTTCTGGTAATGTTTATTATATCGCCTCAAATAGAAGCTCGTAATAGCCTTGCTAATTGTGAAGACGTTAAAAACGATGAAAGCTCATTATCCCGCTGTTTAGACGGTGTCATTGACACTTTAGATAGTGAACTTCAAACGTGGATAAACCACCATACCTTTAACCTTGAAGAAAAAGCTCTTGTTAATGGCCGCTACTCTGCGTTAAAGATGTTTAAACGTTCGCAAAGTAATTTTATTAGCTTTAGGGAAAATGATTGTCGCTGGCGATATTTAGCTATTTCACCAGAAAAAGGTGCAGGAATAGCCTTTAAACAATGTTTTGTTGAATTAACAAAAGCAAGAATCAACCAATTATCCACAAAAGCTGAAATCCAGTAACTTTAGTGGTTAACATTTTAAGCGCTAAAAACACCTTTTAGCGCATATAACAGATATTATTCTTGAGTTAACATCTGTTTAGATTTTTCACAAACTTCTTGTTCATCACTTAACATCACAGCCAGCCATCGCCCTTCAGGCGAATTTTCAAGGCCTATCTTTAATATCATAGTCAATGGCACACTCAGTAACATACCCACAGTGCCCAATAACCAACCCCAAAAAATTAATGACAAAAATACCACTAAGGTCGATAAACCGAGTCCTTTCCCTAAATAGCGTGGTTCAACAATGTTCCCCATCACCATATTGATTATGACATAGCCTAAGCCTATCAGACCCGCCTCACCAATACCTAGTTGCAATATTGCTAATGTCATTGGAGGTACTGCGGCAATGATAGAACCAATATTAGGAATATAGTTAAGTAGAAAAGCTAATACCCCCCAAAGTAAGTAGAAGTCCAAACCAAAAGCCCATAGCATAATCGACACAATACAGCCTGTGGCTAAACTCACTAAGGTTTTAATTGCGATATAATTATTTACTGCCGCAAGAAAGCGTTCTATTTGGTTAAGTCGCATCTCAGGATCATCCATTGCAAAATGCAGCTTTAGCGGAAAAGACGATGATTCAAAAAGCATAAAGACAACTGTTAACACGATTAAGAAAAGGTTGGCCATGACAGAGCCAAAACCACTTAACATATCTGCAGCTAACCCCATTGCAGCGGCAGGATCAAAATACTCACTCAGTACAGAAATCGAAATATCAATGTTGTATTTGGTAAACAGTGAAGTTAGCCAAACAAATTGCTCTTTCAACTGCACACGATACTCAGGCAGCTGCTGTGACAATTCATTGAGAGATTTTCCTACTAACCCCGTCAAAGAAAGTGCAACAAAAACAAAACATACTATGACAAAGATGACAGATATGGCTTTGGGTATTTTGTATTGACTAGCTTTTTTGATAAGTGGATTACAGATAATCGCGATAAATAATGACAATAAAAAAGGAACAATAATGCTTGCTGCTATTTTTACCCCCGCTAAGATGATAAAAACCGCAGCAACTGTTACAAACCCCTTAACGAGTGAACTACTTTTTTCCAAAGAAACCATGAATATATCCCTTGTTACTTAATAAAGGCAATATACATGACATTAACCAAATTCACTAGAGCGCGTTATAACTCAACAACCTTGTTATGCTATTTTCCTTAATAGCCCTTGGGTATTTTGTTTCATTGTATTTGACACCATGAAATATCCTATTAACGCTACAAATATGGCACCACTACTTGGTCCTAAGAACCAGACATATGGGTGTAAACGCCCTTCAACATTAAACATTTGCTGCTGAATAACCAGTAATGCTACATCGCTAACAAACGCAGCTACAAATCCTGCAATTGCACCTAACAATAAAAACTCGTACAAAGTTGCAAGCTTAATCAGTTTACCCCTAGCGCCAAGCGTTCTAAGTATAACCACTTCTTGCATACGCTCAGCTAAACTTGCTTGTACCTGTGAAATTAGTACTAGTGCACCGCTAATTAATACAATAGATAAAACAAAGCCTATCGCTAAAGTAACTTGCGCAATTATTGATTGTGCTTGCTCAATGCGCGATTTTATATCGATCATACTTATTGTAGGATGTTGATGAAGTAAGTGACTAACGGCTTTAGTATCACTATCTTTTAATTGCGCAGCGCTAAAGTATGTTACAGGTACTTTGCCAGCCATATTCGGACTTAAGATCATTACAAAATTCGGTTTAATAGTGCCCCAATCTACCTTTCTAAAACTAGTAACTTTGGCTTCAATAATTTGCTCGTTAATTAGTAGAGTCAATGTATCGCCTAACTTCAAACCAAGTACTTCTTTCCAACCGTCAAAGACTGACACTTCGATTTCATCAGAGTCTGAAAACCATTCACCTTCTGTAATTTCGTTACCGTCGGGTAAGGTATCAAGCCATGTTAAGTTAGGCTCTCTGCTGACCCCACGTCTAGCATCTTTATCTTGTTCTTCATTTTCTTGTTTAGAAACACGCTTTGCAAATTCCTCACCATTAACTGCATCTACCCTACCACTAAAAACAGGATAAAAAGCTTCATGAGGAATATCATTACTAGTAAAAAAATTCTGAATAGGTTCTATTTCATGCTCTGCGATATTTATAATGAACATGTTCGGTGCATCAGCTGGAATTTGCATTTGCCAGTCTGTAATCAAATCATTTTTCAATACAACCAAGAAAAGCATTAACTTTATCGCTAATGCAAAACTAATAAGTTGCACTGCATTGGCGTTAGCCCTTTTTTGTAATGTAGCAATAGCCAACGACCAACTTGAACCAGGTCTTAACCCTAATCGACGGCCAGCAGCAAATAACAAACGAGAAATAGCAAATAAAATAACAATCACTAGTAATGTTGAAGTAAATAGAATTAACGTGGTTTTAATGTTGCCACTAAACCCCCACATCAATAAAAAGATTGTTAAAATTGAGATACTGACATGTAATCGACTAATGGCTAATTTATCACCTAAATTTCTTCGAAGTACACGTAAAGGTGGAATATCAAACAAGTCCAGCAACGGTTTTAATGAGAACATTAAAGCGCAAACAACACCAATTAGCGCTGACAATAACCATGGCTTAAATCCGGCAGCAGGTAATTCGGTTCCTATAAATTGTGATAAATACCCTGCCCCTAAATATTGAAGAATAAACCCAACTAAAAGGCCAACTACAACCGAAAAAAGCGTCACCATTGTTAAATGGAGTAAAAATATATTTCTTATTACTTGTCTGCTACCACCCAATGTCTTCATCATAGCAACTGGATCATATTGACGTTCACAATAGCGTTTAGCGGAAACAGCCATAGCAACAGCGGCTAACATAATACCGAATAAGCCAGCGAGTAATAAAAACCTTTCAGCTCTTAGTAAGTTTTCTCCTAAAGGTGACTGGCGATCTTTTATACCTTCCCAATTTTGATTTCGCTTTAATTTTGGTTTTAACCAATCATAATAAGCCTGAATTTGCTGCTCTTCGCCTGCCAAAAGAAGACGATGAAATACGCGACTTCCAGGCTGTACGGCTTGAGTCGTTTGAATGTCGGCGTAATTTAACAACACTCGTTTATTCCCGGAAAGTGAAAAAAACGGCGCGTCAGGTTCATTAATGAGTACTTTAGAAACATTAAATATACCTGCGCCTAATTCAACTTTATCACCGACTTTAATATTTAGCGTATAAAATAACCCTTCACTTAACCAAACATTGCCTTGCTTAGGTCCTGAACCAACCTCATATGATGCACCATTTAAATGATCTTTGATCGTTATTTGTCCACGTAGAGGGTATTCATTGCTGGTTGCTTTTATTGAGCCAAGTACTAATTCATCGTTGGCAAATAACATGGAATCAAAAAAAAGCATTTGTGCCGTTTGCAACTCATACTCTTTTGCTTTAGAGATATATGCGCTATCTAATTCATGATTACTTGATAATCGTCTATCAGCGGCAATAAAATCACTACTTTTTTGTTCAATATTCAACCCTATTCGTTCAGTAATTGAGGAAAGGCTAAATACAGTTAATACCGCTAACGCAATAGCAGCAAAGATAATGGTTAACTCGCCACGTCTAAACTCTTGAGAAAATAACTTAAAGGCTAATTTAACCCACATGAGCAACATCCCCATCTACTATTTTTTCAAGCTTTCCACCTTCAATATGTATAATACGATCACATTGTGCAGCAAGTTGTTCATCATGAGTGACTAAGACCAAGGTAGTTCCATTTTGTTTATTTAAATCGAACAACAAGCTTTCAATCAAATGTCCGTTCTTACTGTCTAAATTGGCTGATGGTTCATCAGCAAAAAGAATTTTCGGAGAGCCAATAAAAGCTCGGGCAATAGCAACACGTTGTTGCTCTCCACCAGAGAGTTGAGAGGGATAATGTGCAAGTCGATGTGAAAGTCCTACCTTTTCAAGTAACTCAACGGCTTGAGGCTTTGCATCATGATCTCCTGATAGCTCCGCAGGTAACATAACATTTTCAAGAGCTGTTAAACTTTGAACAAGCATAAATGATTGAAAGACAAAGCCAACTTTATCAGCCCTTACTTTAGCTCGTGATTCTTCGTCAAGTTCACTTAATGCATCTCCGTCTAAATGAATTTCGCCTTGACTGGCTACATCTAACCCTGCCAATAAACTTAGTAAGGTTGATTTGCCTGAGCCAGATGCTCCGACAATTGCGACAGACTCACCTGACTTGACAGAGAAGTTAATATCACTAAGGATAGTAAGGCTTCCTTCAAGAGTGTTTACACTTTTACTTAAACCTGACGCTTGAATTACATTTAACTGAGAAAGTACAGACATGACTCGTATATTCCTAAAATCTATAATTATCTTTTTGTTTATTCTATCAGCCAATTTAGCAAATGCTGAGAATAAAATTTTACTTATAGGTGATAGCTTAAGTGCTGGCTATGGGCTTGAGCAAGAGCAAGCATGGGTTCATTTGTTACAAAATAAATATAATCAAGAAAATGCCACAATAACTGTTATTAATACCGCAATCAGTGGTCAAACTACTGATAACGCATTATTAAAAGTTGATGGTTGGCTAACTACCCATCAACCTACCCATGTTTTAATCGAGCTTGGTGGTAATGATGGTATTCGAGGTTTCCCCATAAGCCTAATACATAAACACTTAACTGAGCTAGTAACAAAAAGCCAGAAAATCGGTGCAAAAGTCGCGTTAATGGAAATACAAATCCCACCCAATTTAGGCCCAAGATATACCTCGTTGTTTAAAAATAACTATCAAAAAGTTGCCGATAAAACAGGAGCTTATCTGATGCCTTATTTCATGACTTCAATAGCTATTGATACGAGTTTAATGTTGGATGACAATTTACATCCTAACGCGAAAGCACAACCTATCATTCGAGATTTCATGTACAAAGAAATCAGTCAATGGCTAACCAATTCATAGTCTTATTAATTAGCGCTATAGATATTTTAACTAGGTTAATTTAATTGTTTTAAGGTAAAATCATTTCGTAATTCGATGCACGAAATTGTCATGTTTTGAATTATGAACCTACGATAAAAGTTATAGTCATTTTATAGAGCAATTTATGAATTTTGTTTGGATCTTATGCGCATTTCTTTGTGGCTTAGTTGCGAAAAAAGCATCTCTACCACCATCTATTGGCTATCTAGCAGCAGGGTTTATGCTGAACTTTGTTGGAATGCAGGCTGATGACTCATTAAAAACACTCAGTGATCTGGGGATAACATTAATGTTATTTACCATAGGTCTTAAATTAAACGTAAAGAGTCTACTTAAGCCAGAGGTGTGGCTTGGAAGTTCCATGCACACCATATTATGGATAGCAATATCTCTCGTTAGCATAAAAACATTTGCTCTTTTCTCAATCAGTTACTTTTCATCACTCGACTTTAACACTGCAATTTTAATAGCATTTGCTTTAAGTTTTAGTAGCACAGTTTGTGTCATTAAATTGCTTGAAGAAAATGGTGAAATGAAAACTCGACATGGCAGACTCGCAGTAGGCATATTAGTCATACAAGATATTGCAGCGGTCGCCTTTTTAGTGGCAGCAACAGGTAAAATACCGTCAATTTGGGCCATCTCGTTGCTAGGGTTATTTGCCATACGCCCCATTATTTCAAAAATTATATCCGATGTTGGTCATGGTGAGTTAATCCCTTTAACAGGATTTTTCTTGGCCTTAGGCAGTTATGAGCTATTTGAATTGGTCAATATTAAAGGAGATTTAGGTGCTTTACTTATTGGTATGTTTTTGGCGTCTCACACCAAAGCCTCAGAGATTAATAAAGCATTAATGAGTTTTAAGGATCTATTTTTAATTGGATTTTTTCTATCTATTGGTTTTACGGCTAAACCAACGTTTGAAATGCTTGGCTTAGCTACTTTACTAATGTTGCTAATCCCTATTAAGTTTTTACTATTTTTCGGACTATTTAGTGCGTTAAAACTACGCTGTAGAACGGCATTTTTAGGGGCGCTTTCATTAAGTAACTTTAGTGAATTTGGCTTAATAGTTGCCTCAATTAGTGTGACATCAGGATGGCTTAGCAATGAGTGGCTGGTCATACTTGCCCTAACAGTATCTATCTCTTTTATTACCACAAATGTTATCTATAACCATGCACATAATATGTTCAGCAAATACAGAGGGGTATTCTCTCGTTTTGAACGTCTAAGTAAGTTAGCAGAAGATAGTTTTAGTCAACCATGTCAAAGGCCAATAGTGCTCGTTGGCATGGGACGTGTAGGTATGGGGGCGTACAGAGCAATTAACAGTCATAGCGAACAGTTAGCTTGGGGTCTCGATGCCGACAAAGAGAAAATAACTTGGCTAAACGAGCAAGGGGTAAATGCATTTTATGGAGATGCAGAGGATATTCATTTTTGGGAGAGCATCGACCTATCAAAAATTGAATTAGTATTACTGGCACTACCTTCGGTAAAAGATAGTTTAAGTATTACCCAGCAATTACAAGCAGCAAATTATGAAGGACAAATAGCTGCTGTGGCCAGATATGATGATGAGCGACAAAAATTAGAAGAACACGGTATTGATAAAGTATTTAACTTTTATAGTGAGGCAGGTGTTGGTTTTGCAGAAGAAAGTTTAGCATTATTAAAATCCAAGCCATAAAACACTTGTGGATAAGGTGTGCTTAACCAGTGAACTAGCCGTAAACAAGCTGTTGCCAATCTTAGCATTCAAACAAGAAGACTATATAAAAACCTATGCAGTACAAAAGCTTAAGCTTACACTTTAAAAATACAAAATAAAATTAGCAAAAAATAAAAGATACACTAAACTTAATTACACAAGTTTAAGAATCATTATTATTCTTGTTGAAGAAATTGACTTTATTTTATTTAAATAAATGCTCGCAGCTTTATTTTTAAGTACGATGAATTAGCGCACGGCTCAAACCCCTTGAGCCTTCCTTTAAGCCCTACACTAGTTGTTAGGGCTTTTTTTTGCTTGCAACTTAAATATAAATTTGTAATTACCGCTTAAATAATTGATTAAAATTATTAGTAGACAAAGAAGCAATTTCTTCGATAGATTGCCCACGAATACTTGCTAAGTGTTTAGCAACTTCAACGACATAAGCAGGTTGATTTTGTTTACCTCTGTGTGGCACTGGCGCCAAATAAGGCGCATCTGTCTCAATAAGGAAACGATTGTTTGGCACTTTTCCCGCCACAGCTCTCAATGCGCTTGCATTTTTAAAGGTAACAATACCAGAAAATGAAATATAGAAACCTAACTCAATCGCTTGCTCAGCCATTTCCCAAGATTCAGTAAAGCAATGTAAAATCCCACCTATCTCATCAGCCCCCTCTTCTCGCATAATAGCTAAGGTATCTTCTTGTGCATCTCTAGTATGGATAATAAGCGGTTTCTTTAACTGTTTTGCAACCTGAATATGTTTTCTAAAAGAGTCTTGCTGTAACGCTTTTGTTTCAGGGGCATAATGATAATCTAAGCCCGTCTCTCCAATAGCTATAACACGCTGATGCTGAGCAAGGTCTAACAATTCTTCAGTATTTATTATGTCATCTTGATTAAGTGGATGCGCACCACATGTTAAAGATACATTTTCAAAATGCTTAGTTTTCTCTACCATTAAAGGAAACTCCTTTAATGTGACACTAACACATAGCATCTCAGTGACTTTGGCTATTTTAGCCGCATTCACCACGTTATCGAGGTTGTTATCGAATTCTGACAGATCGAGTCGATCTAAATGACAATGTGAATCTATGAACAAAATAGTTCCTTTAAGGTTATACAAATAAATAAAAAGGCAGTTAAAAAACTGCCTATATAATTGAATATTAATTAGACACTACATAGTTAAGGTAGGCTCAGAAGAGTTTAAATGTCGAGCAATAGCTTGTTCGATTTGGTGACGAATTTTATCAGGATCTTCAACAAAGGTAACACCAACCCCTGGTGGAGTACCATTTTGAGCACCAATAGGGGTTAACCAACACACTTCGCCTTTAACAACAGAAGGTTCTAATGAATCCGGTAATAACACATTTAGTTCGACTTCAGCACCTAGCTCATAAACACGAGGAGTTCGAACAAATATACCGCCTTCTTTAAGAAATGGCATAAAAGCTAAGTGTAAATCTCGTTCAGAATGAAACTCTACATTGAGTGGAACCAAGGCTATTCTCCTATTCTAGCTTTTTACTATTTTTATCAAGTTAAAATACAATTGCTCTAAAACCAGTTGCTGATTAACTTGTGCATATTGCTTTAATGTTTTATTTGCCTTAATTATAACGTCAAATAATTGATTAAGCACGGATGTAGATAGTTTACAATGATTTTGACTAACATTCGAATACTTCGGTAAATGCTGTGCTCGCTGTAAATTACAGGTAATTTTTTCTAACCAACGTAGAGCATGCTCGTTATTCATCAGTTGCTCATATAAAACATCACTTGAGCCATTTTGATTTAACAAACCTAAATAACTTTCTTTAAACTGTTGAAAATCAGCATAAGTCTCTTGGTTTTCTAATTCAGAGATATGACTGATATTCACGAATTCTTTTTCTAAATCATCAATCGTTTCCAGAGCTTGATTTTGCTCCATTATTTGCTCGATCAATTGCTGACCGGCTAATGGTTGCATCGTAATGATACGACATCGACTTACTACTGTTGGTAATAATTGCTCTATATCATGGGTGATAATTATAATAATACTATCGCTGGTTGGCTCTTCTAATGTTTTAAGTAATGCATTAGATGCTGCTATTGTCATAGCATCGGCATTTGGAATCATAACGGTTTTATATTGTCCGATATGAGCCGTTTTCTCCAGAAATCGATTACTATGTCGAATATCGTCAACGCCAATACTTGGCGTATGTGATACAAGAGTAAGGTGATCAGGATAGCTTTGACTTTTAGTCAATAAACAGTTTTTACAATGACCACAAGCAGTTAATGAACTCCCCCCTTGCTGGGGTTCCCTACAAGCCAATAGCTCAGTTAACCAAACAGCTAAATCATGCTTACCTGAGCCAATTGGT
>Ga0193960_1000118_pt1 | contig 33299 bp, 31 predicted proteins | sample FB_3_MG_FD_140338 | JGI IMG/M metagenome (GOLD analysis project Ga0193960, IMG submission 140338) | Microbial mat bacterial communities from the Broadkill River, Lewes, Delaware, United States - FB_3_MG | ecosystem: Environmental > Aquatic > Freshwater > River > Microbial mats | place: USA... | reverse complement strand
TCATCGATACTGCCACCACTGGCTCTGACGTGCCAGCAGTATCGTTCGATACTGTCTCAGCAGCAGACGGTGCAGGAGCCGTAGCCGTATTACTAGTAGTCCCAGCAGCAGGGCCAGTAAGAGGGACATTTGTATTGGTAGTGCTATCTACAGTGCTTGCTGTGGCAACATCTGCAGAAAATCCATCCTCAGCTGCCGCCGCCAAGGCTTCGTCAATCGCTTGCTCATTGGCAATAGGATAGGCATTTTCTACTTCAGATGTTGGCGTTGTGGAATAGTTAAACCAATAATAGCCTGCAAGCCAAATAACCAATACTGCCGCTAGGGCGCTGTAGGGCCACCACCACTTGGCCCTTGAAGGAGGTTCATTAGCATCCTGGCTAGAAGCTTCGTCCACATGAGGGTCATTATCGCCGTCGCGCTTCATATACACGCTATAACTAGCAATAACTTCGCCCTCATCCAATTTTAAAAAGCGGGCATAATTCTTTAAATAACCTTTAGTATAGGTTTCGGCAACAAAGACAGAAAAGTCATTTTCCTCTATAGATTTTAATTTATTCTCTGACATTTTTAACACAGCGGCAACATCCTGGATACTCAATCCTTGGGATTGCCTACGCTGGCTTAGTAAGTGTCCCGGCGTATTAGCCAAGGCGCTATCGCTTAATCGCGACTTATTATTATCATTGACGCTCATAGCCTGCTGTCTTCTGGTATTGTAGATACTCTTTCGAGTAAGGGTGAAGGTTTTTTAGGGCCAGCGCATAGCTTGCCTCTTTGTCTTTATTGCCAAAGATGCGTTCTATACGAATACCTAACCAAAGGCTCCGTGCTGTATTTTTCTTTATACTAACATAGCGGTCTAAATATTCTTTTGAACGCGCATATTCTTGATCATCGAAATAGATTTCAGCTAATTCAATCATCGCATTAGGTAAATTATCATTAATATTGAGTGCGTGCTGAAAAACTGATTTAGCCTTGGGGCGGTTATTTAATTTTAATGACACCACTCCAATTGCCGCCAAGGATTCAGCCCGCAAGGCGTAGTTTAAATCCTCAGAGGCAATAGTAAACATATCGTAGGCCTCTTGGTAACGCTCTTGTGCTAGTAAGAACTGGCCATAATCATAGCGAGCCTGGGTAAAGCGTGTATCTTTTAAGGCCTTTTGAAAAGACTTTTCAGCTAGGCCAACCTCACCATTGCGCTGATAGAGGCGCCCCATGCCATTGTGCGCAGCAGCAGAGTTGCTATCGATAGCAAATGCTTTTTGAAAATGGCGGCGTGCCCCATCGCGATTGTCGCGCTCAATATAGGCAACCCCTAAATTAACATGCGCATTCAGTGCTTTTTGCTTATCGACAACACGCCCGGTTGTATCGGAGGTCACACATCCACCCAAAAACAACACCACAAGCAAAGCGGAAAAACGCAGCAATGTAGACAATATTAAACCCTCACGTTCGATCAGTACTTATTTTTTAATGGCCTTGACCAATTACTCTAATATTCTTAATTATAGAATAATTGCGTTAATTTAATGCGACACACTGCCGCTTAATAAGCCAACCATATTATTACGGTAGTAGACTACACACAACCATAAGTACTCAAACCCAGGTAGACTACTGCGGTATAATTCTTACAACATCAGCTTGATGATCACGCATGTAGCGTTCATTTCGGCGAGTGCGATCATTCACACTGCCAGCAAGCTGGCCACAGGCAGCATCAATGTCATCACCGCGCGTAGTGCGTATTGTTGTCGTAAAACCCGCTTTAATCAAAATATCCTGAAACTCTCTTAGCGCACGCTTACTCACACGGCGATAATTAGACAGTGAAAACGGGTTAAAAGGTATTAAGTTGATTTTGACAGGCACCTCTGCCAAAAGTTCCGCTAGCTCATGCGCATGATGAGGGCGATCATTGACTTGATCAATTAGCGTATACTCTATCGTAATTTTTCGGTGGTTATCCGGCAGCCCCTCTACATATCGCTGAGCAGACTCCAGCAACATACTGATAGGGTATTTCTTATTGATAGGGACTAACTCGTTACGCAGGGCATCATTAGGCGCATGAAGAGATATGGCAAGGCAGGCATCGGTATACTCACCTAAACGATCAATAGCAGGTACAACACCTGATGTGCTGAGCGTTACCCGGCGTTTTGACAGGCCATAGGCATTGTCGTCCATCATCAACTGCATTGAATCGACCACATTATCAAAGTTAAGTAGCGGCTCTCCCATGCCCATCATCACCACATTAGTGACACGCCGAGGGGCTTTAGGCTGTAATTGCCCGAAGGACTTAGCGGCTATCCATACTTGACCGATAATTTCAGCGGCCGATAGGTCTCGATTAAAACCTTGTTTCCCTGTTGCACAAAAGCTGCAATCCAGAGAACAACCTACCTGAGAGGATACACAGAGAGTGCCCCGGTCGCCCTCAGGGATAAATACCGTCTCAATGACATTACCACCACCAACACGGATTAAAAATTTGCGCGTACCATCAGCGGAATCCAGCTGTTCTACCACCTCTGGTGCACGAATCTCAGCAATCCGTTGCAGCTTCTCTCTCAACGGCTTGCTGATATTGGTCATTTCATCAAAGTTATCGACACCGTTTTGGTGCACCCACTTAAGGACTTGTGCCGCTCGAAAACGCTTTTCGCCAATAGATTCAAAAAAGGCAAGCAACTTGGATGCTGAAAGCCCCAGCAAATTAACTCTCTGGGACTCAGGAGATTCCTCCTGGGCATTGAACGACATAATAAACCTCAATCAGGGTTCACTTAAGAACCGACTGTCAATAACACGAACGACGACAATTAACCTTATCGAGGGCAAATCTCTGCTGCATCAAAAAAATAAGCCACTTCGCGTGCCGCTGATGTTGTTGAATCAGAGCCGTGAACGGCATTAGCGTCAATTGATTCGGCAAAATCAGCGCGAATAGTACCTGCTTCGGCTTCTTGCGGGTTAGTAGCACCCATAAGCTCACGATTTTTCAATACGGCATTTTCACCTTCGAGCACCTGAACAATCACAGGGCCAGATGTCATAAACTCAACCAAAGCGGCAAAAAATGGGCGCTCGCTATGCTCCGCATAAAAACCTTCAGCCTGTTCTTTGGATAAGTGCTGCATTTTAGCCGCAACAATAGTTAGACCAGCCTGCTCAAAACGAGCAAGGATTTCACCGATAACATTTTTAGCAACGGCATCGGGTTTGATAATAGAAAGCGTACGTTCAACTGTCACAGCAGTATTCTCCAGCAAATAGGCAACAAAAGATCTAAGAAGACATGCCTCTTAGAGCAAACAGACCCACAAACCACAATAGTCTCCCAAAAAACAACCTATTGCGAGATATGCACTGCCTGCGAGCGGGCGTAATTCTAAGGAGTTCTGTTCCCAACAGCAATAGCCTTTACGACCAGCGTCGCGATTTCGTCTTAATCATCACCAAAGATATCCCATAATAGCACCAAATACATCATCCAGACCAAAGTGATCAATAAAAGCAACAGCAGCCCTGAAGTTGATTTCGCCAAAAACCCCTTCTATTTTTCAAACTGATGGCGCCAAAATGTTAAAAAAACACCAATAAAGAAAATTTTTGTGCCAAATATCAACATAAACGTTTAAAATATTGCACATCATGATTAAATACACTAAAAAAAATGTAAGAATATAGCTTGTAGGAGTGATCGCGCATTCAGATCGTTTTAGACCTGCTATCATAAGAAAAGTGAGTGGAGTTTTTTGCAACCGTTATGTCCATCAAGAAAGTCGCCGATTTAGCTGGAGTTTCTATTGCTACTGTCTCTAGGTTTTTTAATAATCCAGAGCAAGTAAGGAAAGAAACCCGCCAAAAAGTTGAAAAGGCTATTGCCAAAACCAATTATGCGCCTAACTCACTCGCGCAGAACTTTAGACGGGGGAAAACCGGTCTGGTTATTGTCGTGATTCCTAGAGTTGGCGATGCGTTTTATGATGGTATTGTGTCAAGCCTTAGCCAAACAGCGAGAGAAAATGGCTATAATATTCTCGTTAAAGAAGCCCAGTTTAATACGCTAACGCTGGAACATTACCAAGGAATGATCTCCTCGAAGCAGGCAGATGGCATCGTATTATTTGTCGGCTTAAGCGCTGGGGCGCGCAAAACACTAAAACCGTCCTCAAAATATCCCCCGATAGTGCTCGCTTGCGAACCACCCACGTACAAAAACCACCACCGCTTGCCCAGCGTGCGCATCGACAATGTTGCAGCAGCCAAAGAAGCGACTAATTACTTGATTAGCCTGGGTCATAAGAATATCGCCTATATCTCAGGCGATAAAAAATCGACTTCGGCAACAGAAAGAGAATCGGGCTATAAAGCCGCTATGCGCTCGGCAAGGCTCTCCAGTAAAGCGACCATCCTGGAAGGTGGTAGCAGCTTGTCATCAGCAAAAGAAGCCACACACAAATTGCTCGACTTGCCAACACGCCCCACCGCTATCTTTTGTGGTAATGATGAAATGGCAATCGGTGTACTGCACGAAATTAAAGCATCAAAGCTTAAAGTACCTGAGGATATCTCCATTATTGGGTTTGATAATATACGCTATGCTGAAATGACCGATCCACCATTGACAACTATTTCTCAACCCGCTGAAGATATCGGTGCACGTACAATGGAGTTGCTGTGCAAGGCCATTGATGGGCATAACATGAGCAACACGATTGAATTATTGTCACATCACTTAATTGTACGCAAATCGACCAGTTCGCCGCATAATTAGCACTTATCTCACCTTTTTCTCTACGATTTCAAGGCTTATTGCCTCTGCCATTTGACCCAATGTAAACGTTTCCATATAATGCGACTTTACGCGCCTTTAGGCGCCAAACAGCGGGACAACAATGACCTTCACTAATGAGCAGTATTGAGCTAATCGCGAAAATCGAAGGGAGTTGGAACGAACAACCTGTTTGGATGCCAGAAGAAAGTTCGCTTTACTGGACGAACCGGGTTGATCGACGGCTCTATCGGTTTAACACCACTACACGCAATGTTGACTCTTGGCATAATGACAGGCTTATTCTCAGTTTGTGCCCAAGAGAAAAAGGTGGCTTTATTGCCACGCTAGAAGACGGCATTGCCTTTTATGAGCCCACCAAGGGCTATCTTGAGTATATCTGCAAACCGGAACCCTTTATTGACAGCAATTGCTTTGTAGGCGGCCTTGTCGATGAAAAGGGAGGCTACTGGAGCGCATCGAGAGACCGCCAACAGCAGCACAATAGTGGGGCCATTTACAATCTATCACCCACATTCAGCACTCAGCGATTTCGCAACAGCCATTTTGTAGGTGTCACCACACCGGTGTTTTCGCTGGATAATAAAACCCTGTACCAAAGTGGTGGCCACGACCGCTATATTTATGCATTTTCGGTCGCGCAAGACGGCACTTTAGACGATAAGCGAACCCTGTGTCGGATACCTAAGCCGGAGGGTCGCCCTCATGGCATTACTATCGATAGCCAAGGTAACTTATGGGTTTGTCATCTCGATGGTCGCTATATCAGTGTTTTCAATGCTAGTGGCGAACGCCTGGAGAAAATTAAAATAGCCGCTAGCAATGTTACTTATTGCACCTTTGGCGGAGAAGATATGGCGACGCTCTATGTGGTTACCGCAAGCCAAGGTTTAACGCACGAGGCTATAAAGAAGCAATCGCAGGCAGGTTGCCTGATCAGTTTACAGACCGGGGCAGTAGGTAGACCACAACCCCGTTTTGCCGGTTAACTTAATCGGCCTCTTCTATCCAGGCCATTTGGATGGCCTCTAGAATCTTTTCCCCGCAACGATCAGCATCGTCATCAAATGACGGCAATGCCATAACCCATTGCCGCAAATCAACAAAGTTTACATACCGAGGGTCGGTATCGGGCTTACTCTCAACAAGCTCAATCGCAATATCCTGTACATCGTTCCAGCGCAGTGACATAAATATTCTCCTTAATGGTTTTCAGAGACCATATTAATCGTGTATTTAGGAATTTCTACTACGAGGTCCTCTTCGTCAACAATTGCCTGGCAACTTAAACGAGAATCAACCTCAAGACCCCAGGCCTTATCAAGATAATCATCTTCAAGCTCATCAGCCGGCTCAAGCGAATCAATGCCTTCACGAACCACCACATGACACGTTGTACAAGCGCAACTCATTTCACAAGCATGCTCAATATCGACGCCATTTCTCAGGGCCGCCTGGCAAATACTCTCCCCTTTCTCAGCATTGATAACAACACCGTCTGGGCAGATTTCATGGTGGGGTAAAAAAACAATTTTAGGCATAATGGTTACTCATTTATTCTACAAAATGCAGTGTTAACCGTCGGTTAACTCAATTTGATCATCTCTCGTCTAGACGCTAATTACTGCTCTAGATCATCAATTGCCTGACCTGCCAATGCGCGCTTAATACTGGCATCCATGCGCAATGCCGCAAAATCAGCTGACAATGCATTTAAAGACTCAATTTGTGCAGCAATCGCACTGGCATCGGCCCCATTATGTGCCTGCCTTAAATCAGCGATAGCATTTGCTAGCTGCGCTTGAGCGTCTGTATTTAATAAACGCTCACCATCTTCGGCTAATGCTGCTGATAGCACTTCAATTAAGCGCTCCGCTTCAACTTGTTGCTCACGCAGCGCTCGACTGCTGATATCACTATTGGCATGCTCAAAGGAGTCTTTCAGCATGGTGGCAATCGCATTATCATCCAGACCATAAGAGGGCTTCACGGTAATCGTCGATGCGACACTCGTTGAGGCCTCCTCGGCTGAAACACTTAACAAACCATCAGCATCCACCTGAAACGTCACACGGATATGTGCAGCACCGGCAACCATCGCGGGAATATTGCGCAGTTCAAAACGTGCCAATGAACGGCAATCAGACACTAATTCACGCTCGCCTTGAATCACGTGAATCGCCATTGCCGTTTGACCATCTTTAAATGTGGTGAACTCTTGCGCTTTAGTGACCGGGATAGTCGTATTGCGGTGAATAACTTTCTCTACTAACCCCCCCATCGTTTCTAGACCTAATGATAACGGGATGACATCAAGCAGTAGCATGTCGCTATCAGATTTATTACCAACTAAAATGTCAGCTTGTAGGGCCGCGCCTAAGGCGACAACCTGATCAGGATTAATACTGGTGAGCAACTCGCGCTGAAAAAAATCTGCAACCTGCTCGCGTATACGTAATCCACGTGTAGATCCTCCCACCATAATAACGTGATCGATAGATTCTCGTGTTATCTTAGCATCGCGTAAAGCACGTTTACACGCACGAATAGTGCGCTGAATTAAAGGGTCGACTAAGGCATTAAATTGCTCTCGATTGAACGATTGCTGCCACTGCTCATACTGCACAACCACCGACTCACTATCCGTTAACGCCTCTTTTGCCTCGCAGGCGATCGATAATAGCTCACGCTGCTGTGCTGGGGTTAAGTCGGTATTAAGCTGTGCCTGAGACATAATCCAGTGGGCAATAGCATTGTCAATGTCATCCCCTCCTAGTGCTGAATCACCTCCAGTGGCCAACACCTCAAACACACCAGCAGACAATCGCAAGATAGAGATATCAAAAGTGCCACCGCCTAAATCATAAATAGCAATGACGCCGTCTTCTTGCTGATCAAGGCCGTAAGCAACAGCCGCCGCCGTGGGTTCATTTAACAATCGCAATACATTAAGACCGGCAAGCTTAGCCGCATCTTTGGTTGCCTGACGCTGGGCATCATCAAAATAAGCAGGCACGGTGATCACAGCACCATCGAGGTCACCGCCTAAACTGTCCCGGCCTCGCTGGGCTAAAACGGATAGTATGTCAGCTGATACTTCAACAGGGCTCTTGTCACCAGCTGCTGTTTTAATAAAGGGGACATTACTGTCACCATCAGCAAAGACATAAGGCAGCTGATTACCCAGCCGCGATAGATCTTCAATACCCCGCCCCATTAAGCGCTTAATCGATATCAATGTGTTGAGAGGATCTTTAGAGGCATTCTGTTTAGCCTCTAGGCCAACTGTACGTGTATCATCTGTGCCGTAGTGAACAACCGATGGCAATAATAAGCTACCATCAATACCGGCCAATATTTCTGGCTGCTGTTGCTTCACAGTCGCTACCAGAGAGTTCGTTGTCCCTAAATCAATGCCAACCGCACGCTTACGTTCATGGGGTTCAGGAGATTGACCAGGTTCTGAGATTTGCAATAATGCCATTATAGGGTATCACCTTAATTATTGAGTATGGCGAAAACAGAGCGCACGCTAAACTGCCACCTCAATCAAATAATGCAGCGTCTAGTTGTTCGATTTCCAACAACATCTTTTCCACAAAATGCATTTTAGCGATAGTTGCTTGTGCTAGTGTCAATGCATTTTCGTTATACTGCTGCTCAAATGTCGATAGTAATAACTTATGGTGGTGCTGTACTTCATCATTGAGCCGATTAAGCTCGCGCTCAGTTTCATCAGAGACAGGCGCGCTATCGCTTTGCGCAGCCGCCAGCTCGCCTAAAGATTCTCGCCACTGCATTTGCAGCATTAAAAATTCACCATCGTTCAAGGTTGTGCTCTGCTGATCGATAGGCTTGCCCGCTTCAGATAATAGGTATTCAGCGCGCAGCAATGGAGATTTTAACGTTTCATAGGCCGTATTAACATAAGCGGCAAACTGCACGGCCAAGCGTTGCTCGCGGTCGCTTTTGCCGGCATATTTATCGGGGTGAATTTGTCGTTGAAGTTGGCGGTACTTATCGGATAATAGCGCTTGATCAACACGAAAACCCGCATTCAAACCAAACAACTGGAAATAATTCTGCTGCATACTCATCATGTTAAGCACTAACTCTAGAAAAAAAAACCGGTGTGCTAAACACCGGTTTTTATCGATATCACTACCGATTTATACGTGGAAGCTTTCACCACACCCACACTCACTTTTCATATTGGGGTTATTAAATTTAAATCCTTCATTTAACCCTTCTTTAACAAAATCCAGCTCTGTACCATCTAAATAAATTAAACTTTTAGGATCGACAAATAACTGAAAATCACCTTGATCAAATACACTGTCCTCAGGTGCACTTGCGTCAACAAACTCAAGCACATAGGAAAGGCCTGAACAACCTGCGGTCTTGACGCCAACACGTATACCGGCACCAGAGCCCCGGCTCACTATTTGCTGCTTAATATGCGCTTTAGCAGCATCGCTCATTAATATAGCCACGTCTCTATACTCCAACTGTACTACGTTACTCAGTATCGCTACGCTTTTGGCGAATATCACTAATTGCCGCTTTAATAGCATCTTCAGCTAATACTGAGCAGTGAATCTTTACAGGTGGTAACGCTAACTCTTCGGCAATTTGAGTGTTTTTAATTTCACCCGCTTCATCAAGGGTTTTCCCTTTTACCCACTCAGTCAACAATGAGCTTGAAGCAATAGCTGAGCCACAACCATAGGTTTTAAATTTAGCGTCTTCAATAACACCTGCGTCATTCACCTGAATCTGCAAGCGCATGACATCACCACAAGCTGGTGCACCTACCATACCGGTACCTACGTTGGTGGATTTATCATCCATTTTTCCAACATTTCGGGGGTTCTCATAATGATCAATTACTTTTTCGCTATAGGCCATTTTTGTCTACTCCTCATATCCGGGGTCAAAGTCACACTGTATTAGTGGGCAGCCCACTCGATCGTATTTAAATCAATACCGTCTTTATGCATATCCCACAAGGGCGACAGTTCACGTAGTTTATTTACCGCTTGATGCAATTGCTCAACGGCATGATCAATTTCTTGTTCTGTTGTAAAACGACCAAAGCTAAACCGCAGTGAGCTATGTGCAAGCTCATCGTTTAAACCCAGTGCACGCAATACATAAGAGGGTTCGAGGCTTGCTGACGTACAGGCAGACCCAGAAGACACCGCTAAATCCTTGAGTGACATAATCAATGATTCACCTTCAACAAAGGCAAAGCTAACATTTAAATTATGGGGCACTCGCTGCTCTAGTGAGCCGTTCACATAAATCTCTTCAATATCAGCAATGCCTTTAAGCAAGCGTTCACGCATGGCAAGTGCGTGGGCAGTATCTTTTTCCATATCGATACCCGCCAATCGAAATGCTTCACCCATACCCACAATCTGGTGAGTCGGTAGTGTTCCCGAGCGCATACCTCGCTCATGGCCGCCACCGTGCATTTGCGCCTCAAGGCGTACGCGAGGCTTGCGGCGCACATACAATGCACCAATGCCTTTAGGGCCATAGGCTTTATGCGCGCTAAATGACATTAAATCAACTTTTGTCTCAGCCAGATCAATCGGTAATTTACCTGCACTTTGTGCAGCATCAACATGGAAGAATACTTTGCGAGCACGACAAAGTTCACCAATGGCAGCGATATCGGTAACCACACCAATTTCGTTGTTAACATGCATGAGTGACACCAGCGTTGTGTCCTCGCGTATAGCATCGGCGACTTGTTCAACACTTACTACACCATTGCTATCAGGGTCTAGGTAAGTGACCTCGAACCCTTCACGTTCTAATTGTCGGCAGGTATCCAATACCGCTTTATGCTCAATTTTTGAAGTGATGATATGCTGCCCACGAGAGCGGTTAAAGTGAGCGACACCTTTAATAGCAAGGTTATCTGACTCAGTTGCACCGCTTGTCCAGACAATTTCTCGCGAATCGGCATTAATTAAATCGGCAACATGTTGGCGGGCTGTTTCAACCGCTTCTTCTGCTTTCCAGCCAAACAAATGAGACCGGGAGGCGGGATTGCCAAAATTGCCTTGTGGCGTTAGACATTCAACCATCAATTCTGCCACACGGGGGTCTACTGGCGTGGTTGCTGAGTAATCAAAATAAATCGGTAATTTCATACAATGCTCGCAAATACTAACTATCGAATTCCACGCTATAACGTGGAAGATTGAATCACGCTTAAATCATCTCTACTAAAGCTGGTATCAGTGTTATTAGCAGCGCTACTCGCCTTTAGCAATTGCGCATCTTGGCGCTCATAAACAGATTTAACATCGCGTCGAGCGACTAAACTTGCCAAGCTAATACCATTTAAAAAGTCGTGGATTTGATGGCTTAAATCTGTCCATAAATGATGGGTAAGGCAAACCTCACCTTGCTGACAATTGCCTTTTCCTGCACAGTTAGTTGCATCGATAGATTCATTGACAGCATCAATGATTTCGGCAACAAAGATGTGTTCAGACGCCCTATTGAGCTTATAGCCGCCGCCGGGGCCACGCACACTGGCAACTAACTGGTGTTGACGCAGTTTGGCAAATAGCTGTTCGAGGTAGGAAAGGGATATTTCCTGACGCTTAGATATACCCGCTAAACTCACTGGGCCAGAGTCGCTATGAACAGCCAGATCCAGCATAGCAGTAACCGCATAACGGCCTTTTGTTGTTAATCTCATCTATCAGCTCCCTAGATTCCAATTAGTATCGATTATCTAATACCCCAGCTAAACAGTCAAGTATATAGCACAGTAAAACGATAGGGTATTAAATGAACGGCAAAGTCACAGGGATAATCTATACTGACTATTAACCAATAGACAATTGACACCAAAGGCACATCTTAAGCAAACACCCCTACTATCCCAAACAGCGCATTGTATAGACTCACACATGGCAAGAGTACTGAACTTAGGGACCTACTATTACGGGTCAAACATCACATTAGCACTACTGGTGATTCTCAATGTTGTGATTATGGTCATCATGGCAGAAGAGCAGGACCAGCGAATGCGCTTAAGCAGCGCCGGTAGTGAGCAATATGTGCTAGTGCAGCATATTGGCTATTCCGCAGAGGTATTGGCAGAATATCTCAAGCATAACGATATTGATACAGCTCTATTAGTCGAACGCCAACAAAATCTCAAGCATTTACTCACCCAACTAAAAGATATCAACCAAACCCTGCTCACCGGCAAAATCGGTATATTTTTCAACAACAAGGATATTATCGAGCGCTATTACAATGAAGAGCCCTACCAACTACTTAAACACTACAAACACTTTATATCACAAACCGAGTCCCTGATTGTCGCCAATATCGATCAACTAAGTGACAGCGCCGCCATTGCCGCTGATGTGGCATTACAAATTGCACGTACAAGTACCTTTATTATTGGCTCTAATGCACTAATGCAGGAATTGTCAGATTTATCATACCGGCAAGTGAAAAACCTTAAATATACACAAATTATACTGGCAGGCACGACCTTACTCATTTTACTGGCAGAGACCTTATTTGTCTTTAGGCCATTGAATAAAAAGATACACAGCGAGCATCGCAAACTCATAAACAGCCGTGAGCAGCTTAAACACAGCTCACTGAATGATTCATTAACTAAGCTGGGCAACCGGCGTCGATTTGATATTGACATAGAAAACGCTATCAGTGATTACGAAATTTCTGAGCGCTCATTTACCTTACTAATGGCCGATCTGGATCGCTTTAAACTAATTAATGACAATTATGGGCACCAGGCTGGAGACCAGATTTTGATCGCCGTGGCCAAGAGGATTACTAGCTGTGTTCGCCAAAGCGACGTTGTGGTGCGCCTTGGCGGTGATGAATTTGCCGTCATATTGCAAAACCTGAACGATAAAGGCCATATCGCGAATATTGTGCAAAAGATATCAGCTGAGGTAACACAACCGGTCGTTTACGACAACATTGCACACACGATTGGCATTAGCATTGGTACCGCCACATTCCCCCTCGATGGCAACAGTAAAGAGGCACTAATTCAGTATGCCGATGAGAATATGTACGAGATTAAAAAAGAGCACCACCTGCAAGAAGAAGCTGCTGAGTAAGGCTATTTTTCACTCTTCTCGTCTGTTTCACCACCAGTGACTGCATTTGTCGCTGCTGCAATTTTTTTATCTGTATGATAAATATAGTTTTGCACTGATGTCAGCACACCACGAATAATGTTTAACTCCATTTCATCCATACGCACCCTGCTGTACAGACGCCTTAGTCGTGTCATTGTTTGCCGCGGATTATCCGGTGAAAGAAAACCCAGCTTATGCAGCGTTTCTTCTAAATGTTGGTAGTAGTTTTCTAATGCCTGTTTATTGGCCGGCGGCATATCCCAATCATCAAAATGAATCGGGCCGCCGTTTTGTACATTTAAACAGCTCATACGCAGCTCATAGGTAATAACCTGTACGGCGGTAGCTAGGTTAAGAGAGCTGTACTCGGGGTTTGCTGGAATATGGACATGATAGTGACAGCGGTGTAATTCCTCGTTAGTCAGCCCTCGATCCTCTCGCCCAAAAACAATGGCCACAGGGTGTTGCAGTGCCTCGCTATAACACTTATCACCGCACTCGCGCGGGGTTACTAGTGGCCAGGGAATACTGCGCTCACGTGCGCTAGTCCCAACCACTAAGCCACAATCGGCAACGGCTTCATCTAGCGTCTCGACAACCACAGCAGCATCGAGTACATCCAGTGCATTTGATGCCCGCCAAACAGCCTTTTCAGCGGGGTACTCTTTCGGTGCCACCAAATAGAGTTGCGACAACCCCATATTTTTCATTGCCCGAGCAACACCCCCAATATTACCGGGGTGTGTCGTATTGACTAACACAATGCGCACATTGTTAAGTACGGCCTGAGATTGGGAAGCTAACAGTGCGTGATCATTCATAAACTTCGATATTCTCTGTACAAAAGCGGCCTATTTTAGCTTGAATACGCTCTCAGTACACCTTTAAATACAACGATAGAGAAATAGCCTACAGGCTAACAAAGCGATTGAGCATCAGGTATAATCCCCAGCCTTTCTATCGCCTCGCTGCGATAGTGTTTTTTCGAATGATTGCTAGAGAATATGTTTTATGGAACCAATGTTAACAATGGCGCTGCGCGCTGCGCGCAAAGCAGCTGAAACGCTGGACAAAGCGATCCAGCACGGCACCCACCTCACCATAGAGGAAAAGGGCCGCAATGACTTTGTGACAGAGGTTGATAAGGCCGTCGAGAAAGAGATCATCTACCACTTGCGTAAAGCCTATCCTGACCATAGCTTTCGCGCCGAAGAAAGCGGGACAATCACAGGGGACAATGGCGATTATGAATGGATTATCGACCCCATTGATGGCACCACTAACTTTATTCACGGCATCCCCCACTATGCTATATCAATAGCCTGCCTCTATAAAGGCCAACTACAGCACGGCGTTATACTCGATCCCATTAAGCGTGAAGAATTTACAGCCAGCCGAGGCAAAGGGGCCATGCTCAATGGTCGACGCATTCGTGTAACCCCCAGAACCAGCCTAGAGGGCGCATTGATTGGCACAGGTATTCCATTTAATGGTTATGCGCTACAGCGCATTGCCCCTTACCTGCAATCACTAGAAGATATTACGGGCAAAACAGCTGGCATTCGCCGTATGGGCGCTGCATCACTTGATCTTGCCTATGTTGCCGCAGGCCGTCTCGATGGTTTCTGGGAAATGAATTTGCAACCTTGGGATATTGCCGCAGGCCTATTGTTAGTACAAGAGGCTGGCGGCTTTGTCAGTGACTTTAAAGGCGGCAACAGCATGATGGATAGCGGTAATGTAGTCTGTGGACCAGCAAAGGTGTTTAAACCCTTACTACAAATCGTTGGCAAACACCTGAAAGATATTTAACCCCCACATCACCGCTAATCGAGCAGTACAGATGAACGCTGCTCGATAGTAAGTAATTGGTTAAAAACAGCGATTAGGCGTTTTACATCTAAAGGCTTTGTTAGGTAATCATCAAAGCCTGCCTCTTTACCACGTACAATATCGTAAGCCATAGCATTGGCTGACAGGGCAATAACGGGAATATGGTTGGTCAGCTCGTCCTGTTTAAGCACCTCTAATGCTTCATAACCACTGATACCGGGTAAATTAATATCCATAATAATCAGATCAGGCTGCTCGGTACGCGCTTTATAAAGACCAACAAACGCTTCAAGACTCGTCAGCAGGGTCAAATTGTCATAGCGAGAGAACAACTGCTCCATCAATCGAATATTCGATGGGTTATCTTCAACATAAAGAATAGTTTTAGCCTCACTAAATACCAACTCTAAATCCCGTGGCGTTTTATGTGGCGCCTGGGTTAAAGTAGCTTCACCGGCTAGTGTTTCTGCAATAGGCATGCTCACTTTAAAACAAGCCCCGGAGGCAGTAACAGGGCAATAATTTATAGTTCCCCCCATCATTTCAATCAACTGGCGGGTAATTACTAAACCAACACCGCTGCCTTCAACGGTCGTATTCTCAGCCCCCAAACGATTGAACGGCTCAAAAATATAGGGCTCTTTATCATAGGGAATTCCTGGTCCAGTATCCTCAATCGCAATCACAAGGTTATTCTGCTCATGCTGAAAGCGAACCATGACCTCACCACCATCGACATTATATTTCACCGCATTGCTCAGTAAGTTAAGCAGTGATTGCTTTAAACGAATACTATCGGCAACAACATGGACATCCTCCAGACCCTGACGATCGTACAATAAGCGAATATTGCGTTTATCCGCCAGGTTACTGACCATCGTAAAACACTCTTCAACTAGTCGGTAGGGCATCACCGGTTCAAGAGAAAGTGCCATTTTTCCCGACTCAATCTTCGCCAAATCAAGCACATCATTAATTAGTTGCAATAAGTGCTGGCCTGCCTTACGAATTTGGTACACATTTTCAGTCTGTTCTTTCGTTAGATTATTATCATAATCAAATAGCTGGGTGAAACCTAAAATGGCATTAAGCGGTGTACGTAGTTCATGGCTCATGCTTGATAAAAAATCTGACTTTGCTTGATTGGCCTTTTCAGCATCCTCTTTTGCTTTGAGAATTTTCTCTTCGGCAAGTTTAATACGCGAGATATCAATATTAATACCTGACATAACATAAGCGCGCCCAGACTCATTAAAAACCGCCTGCCCTCGAGTGCGCATCCAACGAATATTGCCCTGCTTATCAAAAATGCGGTACTCCACGTCAAACGGTTTACGTTCGACAAAATGCCCGCGCAGGCTTTCTCTAAAATGCGCCATATCATCAGGATGCATATGAGAGCGCCAGATTTCCATTTGGTCGCGATCTTGAAACTGCATTCGGTCATCGCTAGTATAACCCAAATGCTCCCAGGCGCTATCGGAGCTATCGAAACGACCAAATCCATTTTCAGCATCTGCTGCCCATTCCCAGATACCATCGTGCGCAGCCGATAACACTCGCGCATTGCGAGCCTCCGACAGGCGCAGTGCGTCTTCTGTCGCTTTAAAGCGGGAGATATTAAAGTTGATACCTGAGAGGTAAACGACTCGACCATCACTGTCGCGGGTAGAATTGGCGCAACTTTGTGTCCAACAATAGCTGCCATCGTGCGCCTTGGCACGATAAGATATATCAAGTGGCTGATTGTACTTAAGATGAGCCATAATGGCTTTGCGTACCGATGAGAAGTCATCAGGGTGCACATAATCTTTAATCTGGTAAGAATTCGTTAATACATCCTCTGCGGTAGAGTACCCCAGTGACTGCCAAAAACTGCCACCCCAGCAAAACTGATCTTGCTCGAGGTTCCACTCCCAAAAACCATAACCACTACCGAGCAACATACGCCGATAACGATCCAATACAGGACCAAGAATTTCAGGGTCATTTTTCAGTACAGCATCTTCTGGAAGCCATGGTTCCATAACGACTACAATCCCCTCTTTTTAATATCAGGCAAGACTATAATTGGGCGTATCTATTATTGGTTATTGGTATTTAGGCGAATGATCACACATCACTTATGAGATCACCGGTACCCACAAGATACCGGCAGCGCGTTAATCAACATACGTATCTACCAACAATAGCAAAGGGTAGACAGTAACGAATATTAACGGTAATAGCGATAACCCAAAAGCCTATTTAATGCCCTTTTGTCGATAAATCGCTTAATTATGGAAGCTCGTCGTGCTCTTCCCCTTCTTTCTCTGGCAGCATCAGGTCTTGTTTATTAATATCTAACGCCAGCAGTATATTGGCTGCCACATAGATAGAAGAGTAAGTACCCACCAAAATACCCACAATCAAGGCAATAGAGAAGCCGTGTATTAGTTCTCCGCCGACAAAAAATAGCGCTAACAACACCAACAATGTCGTCAAAGATGTCACCAATGTGCGCCCAAGGGTTTGGGTAAGCGATATATTAATGACTTCAATCGGTGATACGTTGCGCACTTTACGGAAATTCTCACGGATGCGGTCAGAGACAACAATAGTATCATTAAGCGAGTAACCTACCACCGCCAGCACTGCGGCCATCACTGTTAAATCAAAATCTAACTTAAACAATGAAAAACAGCCTAAAACTAAAATCACATCGTGAACCAGTGCTGCAACAGCACCCACCGAAAACTTAAACTGAAAGCGTATAGCAATATAAGCCATCACCACTAACAGTGCCATGAGCATCCCTAGCCCACCTTGATCGCGAAGCTCCTCACCGACTTGCGGACCAACATACTCAATATGTTTGACATTAACCTCACCATCGGTTGAGGCAATTAGCGCCGCTTTTACCTTTTCGTCAATACCGGATTCTAGCTCTTGTTGAAGCTTTACCATCACCTCGGTATCGGCACCAAAATGTACCGCTACAGCCTTATCAAAGCCCGCCTGATTTAAATTTTCACGCACACGCCCTAGATCTATAGGTTGGCTAAAACCTGCCTCAACCTGAAGCCCTCCGGTAAAATCCAACCCCAATTGCAGCCCATTGATGGTAAGTGATGCAACTGAACCCAATAACAAAACAGTAGAGAGAATAACAGCGACAAATCGCTGCCCCATAAAATTAATGGCTTTTTCTGCCGGTGTCGTTGTGTCAGTCATATCGTTATCTTTTGTAATCGTTACCATGGTTATCGCTCCTCAAATCCACAACTTATTGACGGTGCGACCACCGTAAATGAGATTAATCATTGCTCGCGTACCAACAATAGCGGTGAACATTGACGTGAGAATACCAATGGCCAGCGTAACGGCAAAACCTTGTACCGGCCCAGTACCTACAGCATATAAAATAATGGCAACAATAAACGTAGTAATGTTGGCATCGAGAATCGTCGTAAACGCGCGATTAAAACCTGAGTCTATCGCTGACTGCGTAGGTAGCCCGTTAGCTAATTCCTCTTTAATACGCGAAAAAATCAAAACATTAGCATCGACCGCCATACCCACAGTCAACACAATACCCGCAATACCTGGCAAGGTCAGTGTGGCCCCTAGTAATGACATAAAGGCGATGAGTAATACAAGGTTAACCGCTAATGCCACATTGGCCGCAAAACCAAATACACGGTAGTAAAACAACATAAATACCAATACCAGTAATAAGCCTAGCTGTACTGACTTCACGCCCAGTCTAATATTATCAGCACCGAGCGATGGGCCAATGGTGCTCTCTTGTACAAAATGCATCGGTGCAGCCAATGCGCCTGAGCGCAGTAGTAGAGCAAGCTCAGACGCCTCAGCAGGATCATCTAGCCCGGTAATGCGAAACTGTACACCCAACGCACTTTGAATAGTCGCCAGACTGATGATTTTACGCTCAATCAGCTGTATAGGTTTCTCAAGTACTTCGCCGCGTGAATTGCGCGTGCGGGTTTTATATTCAATAAACAGCACACCCAACCGACGACCAATATTTTCACCGCGCGTTGCCCGGTGCATTTGAGTACCACCCTTACTATCGAGATTGATGTTTACTTGCGGCAGCCCATTTTCATCAAAGCTTGATTGTGCACCCGCCACACGATCACCTTTAATCACCACTGCGCGCTCTAAAAAGGCACCACCTGTACGCAACTGTTGCTCACTGTTGCGATAATCAAAGCGCTCTCGTAAAGGCGAGCCATCGCGCGCCTCAAGGCGAAACTCTAAATTCGCGGTTTTACCAATAATACGTTTGGCTTCGGAGGTATCTTGTACGCCGGGTAACTCAACGACAATACGGTTGCTCCCCTGACGTTGAACAATTGGCTCGGAAACACCCAGTTCATTCACACGGTTGCGCAGTGTTCCGAGGTTTTGCCCAACGGCATAGTCCTCTAGCTCATCCACTGCCTGTTCAGTCATTGCCGCACGTAAACTAAAGACCCCGGCAGATTCTTCTTCACCGACTTTTTGTAATTGTTGAAACTGGCTGCGCAACAAGCCACTGGCTTTTGTGCGCGCTGCCTCTGTTTCAAAATGGGCCACCAACACTAAATCTTTATCAATTTCAACCGATTTATACCGTGCACCAGCCTCGCGCAACTGCGATTTAAGTTCAGAGACAAAGGACTTCATTCGGGTGCTAATGACAGAGGCGGTATCAACCTCCATTAAGAAGTGTACACCACCGGATAAATCGAGCCCCAACTTCATAGGCTGTGCCCCTGCGCTCGCCATCCAGCTAGGTGTTGTTGAAGCAAGGTTGAGCGCGACAATGTAGTCATCACCTAAAGCATCTTTAATCGCCGTTTTTGCACTGTTTTGCTGATCTTTCGAGCGTAGACGAATCAGTGCAGTTTTATCGTTCAAGGTTTCATCAAAGTATTCAATATTCTTAGCCGCTAGCGCCCGGGTAATCTTTTTCAATGTGCGCTCAGTAACAACGCTCGTACTGCTAGTACCCGAGATCTGTACCGCAGGATCAGGAGCATAGAGATTGGGGGCAGCATATAAGAATCCCAAACCTACAATCACAAGAATGAGTAAATATTTCCATAATGGATAGCGATTTAACATGGCTGTTTCAGTGTCCTAAACGTTACGTTCGTTACTTTATGTAGATTAATATGACTTAACATTACTTAATTGGCATCATGCGCCTACCTCTATCTAACTAATGGCAGTTTAATAATCAATATCATGTGCAATATTGCGTATTACCCACCGATAGGGAAAGCGCTTGTCTCAACCGGGCATGAATTATAACCTTTTATGGGGGCAGCTCAATGATACACAAGGCCCGACGCTGTAATTTGCGCACACAGTGGTCCTGCGCTACCCGCAAACAGCCTCATGCTGCACCGGTGCCGCAGGCACCTCTAGACCTTGGCGCTGGTAAAACTCACTGACAAATTCTTCGAGCCGGTGTGCGCTAATAGCATCGCGAAGATCACTCATCAGCTGCTGATAGTAGCGCAGATTATGAATAGTATTGAGCTGGGCGCCAAGTATCTCCCCGCATTTATCAAGATGGTGCAGGTAACTGCGAGAAAAATGGCTACAAGTATAACAATCACAGCGGCTATCGAGCGGCCCATTGTCGTGGCGATGACGTGCATTGCGAATTTTAACCACACCCTCGTGGGTAAATAAATGGCCATTGCGAGCATTGCGCGTCGGCATCACGCAGTCAAACATATCAACCCCACGCCGCACGGCCTCAACAATATCCTCAGGCTTACCCACACCCATCAAATAGCGCGGCTTATCGGCAGGCATACGCGGTGCTAAATGATTGAGAATGCGCACCATATCCTCCTTTGGCTCACCGACCGATAAACCGCCGATCGCATAGCCATCAAACCCCAAACGCTCAAGCCCCTCCAGGGATTCATCGCGAAGTTGTTCGTGCATACCACCTTGAATAATACCAAATAGTGCCGCGGGGCTATCACCATGAGCACGCAAACTACGCTCGGCCCAGCGCAGTGACAGCGCCATGGAGGTTCTCGCCTCCTCAATAGAGGCCGGGTATGGTGTACATTCGTCAAAAATCATCACCACATCAGATCCAAGCTCTTTTTGCACCTGTATAGAACGCTCAGGGTCCATAAACACCATGCTGCCGTCGATAGGGGACTTAAAAGTGACACCTGTCTCTGTAATTTTGCGTAACTTACCCAAACTAAACACCTGAAAACCACCCGAATCCGTTAGGATTGGACCCGGCCATTGGATAAAGTCGTGCAAATCACCGTGGGCTTGAACAACATCGGTCCCCGGACGCAGCATTAGATGAAAGGTATTACCCAATATCATATGAGCACCGATTTCAGCGATATCCCTAGGCAGCATACCTTTTACCGTACCGTAAGTGCCCACGGGCATAAAAGCCGGGGTCTCAACCGTGCCACGAGGGAACTGTAAGCGCCCCCTACGCGCAAAACCATCAGTAGTATCTTGTTCGAACTCCATAAAACATTGACGCATAATTAATCGACTCTACAAGTAACAGGCACTAACTATTGTTGTGTATTGGGTTATCGTAAAATGGCTGAACGGCATAGACTATATAGTGCCTAGCCAGTTTGGGTACGGCGAGTAATAAACATCGCATCCCCATAACTAAAAAAGCGATAGCGCTCTGCCACCGCTATGTGATAAGCCTTCATAACATTATCATAACCGGCAAATGCCGATACTAACATGAGCAATGTGGATTCGGGCAAATGAAAGTTAGTCAGTAGTGCATCGACCACCTTATAGTTAAAGCCGGGGTAAATAAAAATGCGGGTTTCACCTTGGTAAGGTTTTATTAGCGGCTGTTCCGGAGTGCATTGCGCTGCTGCGCTCTCTAGACACCGAACACTGGTAGTACCCACCGCAATCACTCGGCGGCCTTGCGCTTTAGCCTGGTTGACCTTATCGCACACCGCCTGATCGACACTCATCACCTCACTGTGCATTTGATGTTCTCGAATGTCATCCACCCGCACAGGCTGGAATGTGCCGGCCCCGACATGCAAAGTCACATAACCAATATCAACCCCATGTGCGGCAAGAGCCTCAAGCATGGCCTCATCAAAATGTAACCCGGCAGTAGGTGCTGCAACCGCACCCGCCTCACGGCCATATACCGTTTGGTAGCGTTCTTGATCAGACACTGCATCTTCACGGGTAATATACGGCGGTAATGGCATATGCCCGACGGCGTCTAAAATAGCGAATATATCACTGTATTCATCGTTAATTGCGGGGCTAAAATCCAGTGCAAATAAACTCTCTTCGCGCCCGGTAACGTCAATAACAGCCTCATTATCTAACACCAACTGACTGCCTGGCTTAGGGGATTTACTGGCGCGAATGTGCGCCAGCGCCTGATGGCTATTTAATACTCGCTCAATTAAGATCTCAACGCGCCCTCCACTGAGTTTACGCCCATACAAACGAGCAGGAATAACGCGGGTATCGTTGAATATCATGAGGTCACCCGGATTCACGTATGCCAGTAAATCGGTAAACTGCTGGTGCGATACCTCTGCGGTATTACCGTCAAGGCACAGTAACCGGCTACCCGTACGGTCGGGTGTAGGATGGTGTGCTATCAGCTCATCGGGCAATTCGTAGCTAAAGTCTTGGCGTTGCATACAGGTCTATCCAGAGTATAAAAACGCGCAAGAGTAGCTGAAAATCACTCCAAAGGCCATTTTTTCATCACCGAGACACTACTGGGTCGATGAATCAAATACAACATAGGCCTCAAATGACAGTTGACGGCACCAAAGCCGCTGTTATAATCCGCCCCTAGTTTGAACGCAGGCCATGAATATGGCCGATATCTTGAAAAATGCCAGCGTGATGAAATTGGTAGACATAGGGGATTCAAAATCCCCCGTCCGCGAGGACGTGGCGGTTCGAGTCCGCCCGCTGGTACCATTCTTTTTCTTGTAGACTATTGTAGGCTATAGACACAAAGGGCTATCTATTAATCCCCTGCCCCTAACTAAAAAGCTCTTAATCGGTAATTTTCAACATTCCTAAAGCCATAGGCGCGCCTTGATATCATCACCATCTTATTGTGAAATCCTTCTGTAATATCGTTGCTTTTACTGAATCGCCACATCACAACAATCGGTTCCATCTAGGATGTGAGTGTGTTGGCCGCAACTCTCCCTTAAATCAGCTCCATATAAAGTGTTGTATTTTTAGCAATACTGGCTTTATTGACCTACCCCCCAAAATAAGACCATAACACTGTTGATATTTCCACTTAATCTACCGCCAAGGAGATCTCATTATGAAGAAACGTTACACCGAAGAACAAACTATTAGAGCTATCAAGCAGAATGAAGCTGGCACCAAGGTTGACGACATTTGTCGTGATTTCCTCAGCGACTTTCTATAACTGGCGATCCAAGTTCTCTGATCTTGAAGTGAATGAAGCCAAACGCTGGCGCGAGCTTGAATCAGAAAACAATAAGTTAAAGAAGCTCTTAGCCGATAAGTTGCTTGAGATGGAAGCGATGAAGGATGTACTCTCAAAAAAGTGGTGAAGCCTACGGATCGCAAGCCTATCGCTCACCACATGATTAACCTCTATCAGTTAAGTGCGTAAGGCTTGTCATCTAGCGGGCATATCGGCTCTACAGCGCAGAAAACCTACAAGTAAGAACCAAAAAGCGTAAAAAGCTCACTCGCCCACGGCTAGTGATGCCCCCCTACTAGGGTTAACTCTCGGTCGTCAATGGACTTCAAAGATATAGCTATAGTGTTGCCACTTCAAGAAGCTGCAATTATTTTTCGTCAATTTGGCGGCCAACATTGGTTAACAACTGTATTACTTTATGTTTTTTTGCTTTTGGTATAAATAAAACCTTGTCTTTACGGGTTAAAGGTATTGACCTACGTAATCATTCACCCTTGTGTTTCTAGGGAAAGACCACAACATACTATCACCCAATATGTTGTTACTAGACAATCAGCAATATTTTTCTAAAAAACTATATTTATTAAAAACAACTCGAATAAGACTAACATGAAAATTATCAATCTATTTATAATTGTTATCACTTCGCTTCTAAGATTTTTGAAAAATTTAAAAACAGATATGAAATAGTTATCAATGCGCCAAAATAAAACCTAAAATAAAAAGTAAGGCATAGTTTTAAAGTTCGCAAACAGAAAATAAGTTGGCGCTATATAGTTAATACAGAATTCAAAATGAATTTAACTGACAATCCAAATCTTCATAAGTATAGAACTCACAAAGGTGATTGTCGTGCATAGCCCAAGCTTTATGCTAGATTCACAGAAATAAATAGTTATTATCGATATAAAACACAACAAAAAATATTTTGAGAAATAATCGCCACTTTATAATATTGTCGCAAGGAATTATAGATATGTGGTTTTTTAATTTGTTAATATTAATTAAAAAGAGGCGAATGATATTATGAACATTTCAAATCTTGTCACTTCCGAAATTCACGGTAAAACCAATAAATTACTAAGTCACATATTAAGGGTCTGTGACGCCAGAGCTAACGAAATTGCAGTTACAGACAACAAAGGGACTTACACTTATAAGCATCTTCTAACAGCAGCATCTGGATTTGCACAAAAGCTGAGGATACTCAAAGTCCAACCGGGAAGCATTGTTGCACTTTCTATGAGGAAGGAATTTTCTTATATCTCCTCACTATTGGGATGTATGATCAATGGAAATCCATTTTTACCGATAGACGCAGGTTATCCAACTGAGCGAAAAAATTTTATGATCGAAGATGCTGGGGCAGTTCTCGCGGCAGTTAATTTTGACATGTGCCAACAGATAACTAACTCAATCACAATTATTGATGCAACAAGCGTTGCGCCAATAGAGTCCAACATTTATTCAACTCCAAACGATATAATATACAATATTTACACATCAGGAACGACTGGAAAACCTAAATGTGTCCCGATATACGCAGATGCACTAAATAATTTTATTGATATCCAAGGACTTGCTCTTGGTGTCGGATCTGAAAGCGTATTTGCATCGGTGGCCTCAATTTCCTTTGATATGTCTATTTGGGAAATTTTTATGACATTAAGTCATGGGGCACGTATAGCGATGTTTGATCGCGATACTATTATTGATGGGCGGCGATTAGGAAAAGCTTTTATTGATCAGCGTGTTAGTCACGTACTTATGACGCCCTCAATGCTGTCACTTTTGCCAAACCAAAACTACCCATCAATGAAATGTGTCGTTTCTGCTGGCGAAAAATGTAATTCAGAACTAGTCAAATTCTGGTCTCAACATTCGACTTTTTACGATGCTTACGGTGCAACAGAGGCTACTATTTACACCACTCTTATTAAAAAGACACCAGAGACACCACTGAACTGTGTAGGAAAACCCATGGACGGCTCTTCACTTTTAATCGTCGATGAGGATAAGAATAATCTAGAGCATGGAGTAACTGGTGAAATTTATATTATAGGTAATGCTGTTTCGAGTGGTTATTACAACCGTCCAGAATTGAACAAACAAAAATTCCTTAAAATTAACGGCAAGCCTGCCTATGCAACCGGAGATCTTGGAAGTCTAGATAATAACGGAAATCTCTATTTTTCCGGACGTAAAGATCGCCAAATAAAATTTAATGGACATAGAATAGAAGTAGAGGAGATCGAGCGGCAAGTGAATGACACAGGCATGGTTTTGTCATGCGCAGTTACTCTATATTCATCACCAAATGGGCGATCATCCCTTCTCCTATTCTTAGTTCCTGCTCACCTGAACAAGTATGATAGTTCCATGCTGCGCGACCAGCTACGCCAGTTCTTGCCCTCATTTATGATGCCAAGCCGCATCTATGAAATCCAAGAAATTCCCACCAACACCAGTGGAAAGACTGATTTCCCCAAATTATTAGCAAGCATTACAGAGGAACAATTATGACAATGACAATTGAAAAATCAACCAGTCAAACCTCAACCAGCCGCGTGATGGATATTTGGCGAAAGATACTTGATCACAATGAATTTTCAACAGATGATAGTTTTTTCGATGTCGGTGGCCACTCACTCGTCGCGACCGAATTAGCCACGGCACTTGAAAAAGAGTTCTCTATTCCATTAGCAGCCGAGATTATTTTCGATAGACCAACAGTTAATAATTTAGTCGAATACATCAACCAACAATAGATAATCTAATCTATTTTAAAATAGTGGGTATATTCATATGATTAATGTCACTCAAGTACGTGAGAGTTTTTTTAAAAACGGGTTCTATGGTCCTTTCAAAGTGTATAATCCAGAAATTGCCAAGGATACTATTATGAAAGTTCGCCGTAAAAGTCGCGACATGTCTAAGGCGATATTCCAAAATGAATGCAATTATGATCGTCACTTTGATATTGATGAATTGTCACGGCATATCGAACACGAAACAATCCTTGCTCATATAAAAGCAATTTTGGGGGAAAATTTGTTATGTTGGCGTACGGAGTTTTTCCCAAAATTTCCGGGGTCAAAAGGAACTGAATGGCACCAAGTTGAACGGTTTCAGTACACGACAGGGCTGCCACAGCTTCAGCCTCAAGACGGTAAACCAGGAGACCTTCCCTTTGAGCTAACCGTATGGACAACCTTTACAGAGTCGACTGTCGAAAATGGCTGTATGAAGTTTCTTCCCGGTTCACACCTTCAAAAATTCTTTGATGAATCGATCAACCCCACTACTGGAAGAAATAAGGAATACAATTCTTTTAAAGCAGAAACATCATTTTTCGGCTACAATTTTTCTGAATTTAAGGTAGACCCCAATTGGGACCCAGACAAAGAAAAAGCAGTTTCGATGGAAATGTCCCCCGGTGAAGCGGTTATTTTTACAGCAAAATGCGTGCATGGTTCACATCCCAATATAACAAAAAATAAAACTCGTTTTGCAATCACTTCAAGATATGTTTCCACTGATGTAATGGTCTATCCTGGCCAATCGACATTCATTGAGCATGGTGGAAAATTCGATCTCGAACAATATGGCGTAGTCCATGTTTCTGGTGAAAATGAATATAACCATAATCGACAGAGAACAAAAACCAACACGGGTTTCAACTTTAAGACTCCAACTCCACTAGAAATGGCCGAATAGGGAGACTCATTGATTGCAAATATACAAAGGAGCTTTGTTTGTCATTAGTGCTGCAATGCTCTGGGGAACTACAGGTACATTACAAGCTCTCATGCCAGTTAGCCGAGATCCACTCGTTGTCGCCACATTAAGGGTGATAATTGCATCGATTGCACTGGCCTTGTTTCTTGTTGTTAAGAAAAAATTTATGCCAACAAAGTATTCCTTTCGACTGACGAAAGGAAGCTTCGCAGTCTTATTTATCGCTGGCATATCAATTGCTGTATACAATATGGCTTTTTTTTCTGGCGTTTCGCGAGCCGGAGTTGCTATGGGGACAGCATTTGCTCTTGGAACTGGGCCGATATGGGTATCAGCCCTTTACCTCATTATTGGAGGAGTACTACCTCCCTGGAAAATAGTTCTTGGGCAGGCTTTGGCTATCGGAGGTCTTTTCGTTATGCTTGATGTTGGCCAAATTTCTGATGATGCCGCACTAGGAATTTTTTTTTCGACAATTGCAGGCCTCTTTTATGCTATTTTTTCAATATCCACTCGTCATTTATCCCTGACTTATTCTCCATTTATAACGACATCAGGCACATTTATATTTGCTTCACTTCTAATGTCACCGATTCTGATTTCTCGCAACTTGACTTGGATTGACTATAACACACTTTATTTATTGGGCATTCTTGGCATTTTATCAACGGCGGTCGCGTTTGTTCTATTTTCTCAAGGTCTTAGTTTAATGAAACCACCTATAGCGCTGTCATTAGCATTCGCAGAACCGCTAACAGCTTGGCTTCTTGCGATATTTATCATCGGGGAAACCGCAACACAAGTGCAAATATTTGGAGGCTTTTTGTTGCTCGCAGGGCTTTTAGTTGTATTATTAAACCAAAGAGATTCATATGAAGCGATTTGAACAGCAAACGGCTATTGTAACAGGTGGCACGGAAGGTATTGGTCTAATGTGTGCCCAAAGTCTTGCTCGGGAAGGGGCTTCGGTTGTAATTTGCAATAGATCCACAAATGGACAAGACGTTGAAAACCAGTTGAGAGACGAAGGCGCGGAGGTATCGTGGTTTCAAGCGGATGTTTCAAATGCCGATGATTGCGCCAAACTTGTTGATGCTTGTATAAGTAAATACGGTTCCATCGACATACTTATAAACAATGCCGGAAATAGACCGATATCACTTGAAACAGATATTCTCAATCTTTCAGACGATGAATTGGCATATTCACTACAGACAAATGTGCATGGACCGTTTAATCTAATCAAAAATATATGGCCTTATTTCGAAAAAGAAAAATATGGCCGAATACTAAACTTTTGCTCTGGACATGTATTTGGATCATCTAGAGATTTTGGAACCATACCAATTGCTATTGCGAAATCAGCTACCATTGGGCTCACAAAAACGTTTGCTTCTGCTGGAGCCCCTTTAGGCATTCACGTTAATACAATTTTTCCCGCAGCGCTTGATACTGCTTGGAACCGAACAGGATGGGATAATATTACTTGTGAAGAAGAGACTACTCTAGCTAATATCTGTAGTAAAGATAAGCTTTGGCCGCTCATCAGTTGGCTTTGTAGTCGTGATTTACATTGTAGCGGAGAATTTTTTTCAGCATGCAATGAAAATATCACCAGAGTTTCGCTAATAGATACAGAAAATGCCTCACTTCATGAATTTGATGAGGTTGGTGAGTGTATTAAATTTCTTTTATCAAAAGAAGAATATTATACGCCTCGTAGTATAGGCCATTTTTTTGGCAATCATCTTGGTCTCAAACGTAGTAAACTATTGCATCGCTTTTTAACCCGATCAACTGTTTCTACGCCACATAACTAAAACCTATTAATCTAAATTAAAAATCGTGTGCATAGAATTTCATTGTTCCCCACTAGTTCTTTAAAAGCTTCTGCTGCTGATTCGTTATCTTTATATAATTGCTCTAGTAGAGCTATTATTACTGGAATCTCTAGGCTTTGCTAACATGAGTTGCCTACAAATAATACGCTTCGTCAAATTTAGCCTGTAAAACACCATCTTAACAGTATCTACCGTCATATTATGAATATTGTCAGTGGACGACGTATTATAAAAGTAAATCCATTCAACAAGTGATTAGCACGACAAAAAACACACACATTTCATTAATTTTTTAGCCATAAAAAATAGCTAGATAATTAAGGTGGTGTCTGCCTCTTATTATGTAGTACTATTAAGTGTAATTTATGCGTATGAATTAATTTTAGGTTGGCGACTATTTCCCTGAAGCCCTATCATTTCGTTTAGTAGTTTTTGGTGGTAATCAGTAGGCAAGCCAGTGTTGCGCCTGAATTCTATTTGACTCTTTGCGTATTCAATGTAATTGTATTCTCTCCCGCTATCTAGGGTGAAGTCACTTTCTGAAAGATCAAAGTCGAGCATCACAGGCTGCAAACCATCAAGATCTATTTCTCCGCTATGAACTAAAGCACCAAATTCGCTGCTAGACATACTTGTAAAATCATAGTGCCTTGGTTCCACTTCGACAGTTAAATTTTGCCGCTCTTTTATTCCTTCATCATTAGTCGGTGGCAATTTATTGCCATTTTGACCTCCGATTCCATCGGCGTAACTTGAATAGTGTTGTATATAGCTACCAATGAGCATAATTATTCTCTTTGAGAAGAAATCACAAAGAACACTAGCAAGATATGTACCCGAATTATCGGGAGATACTGACACTTAACGCCGTAGTCATCTCACCCAACCCAAAGAGTGATCATTGCACATATTGTTCAGCATTGGCCGCAAGTATCTTATCAATACTGCCTATGAAAATAAGTTTATAGACTTTACGTTTAATTGATTTATTCATTGAGACGAATCTATTAAATAAGTATCTATTAATAGCCTATTAACAGTCCATTACAGACAATCTACTCACTACAGGTTTACTACGAAAAAGGCTTTGTTTTGTATTTTCGCGTATGAAAGTGAGGTAAGTGTTCTCCTAGTGCTCCAATTATATAGCGCTATAGTCACTGTTTTATCAACAAATGTAATGGCCCTTTCTACAATGAATAATACAGACCTCAAATCAATCTGTACTCACTGTGTTATTACATACTCCCTTGCCACAACAAAAGCATTTACTGACCGAGTGACATCCTCTTTAGTTGTCGCCCAAGAACAAACACTGATGCGGATAACAGGTTTATTCTCCCATACGCCACCACCTACCCAGCATTCACCAGAGGCTTGGATATGTTCGATCATAGGTGTTGTAAGCTCGTCATTATCGAGACCAACCAGCACTTGATTAAACACAACGTCATTGAGCACATTAAACCCGTTATCTTCAAGCTCGCAGGCAAACTGAACGGCTCTTTCATGCAGGCCATATACTAGTTCGTCAATGCCGCAACGGCCTAAATATTTCAGTGTCGCCCACAACTCGACAACACGGGCACGACGTGACATTTCTGGCGTATACATCATTCCATCACGGTGTTCGCCATAAACAATATAAGCACCTGATGCCTGTAGCGCATGAGTTAGTGCGTCTTTATCATTGCATAAGACGATACCGTTATCATAGGGTGTATTTAAGGTTTTATGGCCATCGACAGAAAAAGAATTTGCCGTCTCCATCCCTTGGGTTAAATGCTTTAGCTTTTCTGCACCCGCAGCCCACAAACCAAAAGCACCATCCACATGTACCCAAGCTTGTGCGGCATGTGCACGTGCACAGAGTGTTGATAAGTCATCAAAGGCCCCTGAGTTCACATTACCGGCTTGCACAATTAAAATAGTATGACTATCTAAATCAGGCACTTCATCGGTTTTTATTCTACCTTGCTTATCGGTATCCACCCACTCAACCGTATCAGTACCAAAACCAAGTAATGCAACAGCTTTTATAACTGTCGCATGCGCACCGCGCCCAGCAATGATTCGAATCTTAGGTGCACCATGAAAACCCTGTTTATTTATATCCCACCCTAAATCGCGAAGTAATCGATAACGGGCTGCGGCCAACCCACAGAAAGTAGCCATTGACGTTCCACTCACAAAGCCTGCGACAACGTTATCAGGTAATGTAAATAACTGTCTGAGCCAACGCTGTGTAATGTCTTCTAATACGGATACGATAGGAGAGGTAACATAAAGTGCTGCATTTTGATCCCAAAAATCGGACAACCAGCGCGCCGCTAACCCTGCCGGCACAATAGCGCCATTAACCAGACCAAAATAACGCCCACCTATTTGTGCTACGGTCGCGGGAGAGCCAATATGGTGAAGTTCAGAAAGGATATTTTGCGTCGAGGTTGATTGTATCGGCAGTGGCTTATCAAGCTTATGTAAATTCTCTAACGCGTTATGCGTAGGATATACACCTCTGTTAGAAATACTATCTGCGTACTCATAAGCATACTGTTTAGCCTGCTCAAATATGTGCTTTTCATTCATTTCCTGAAACATTTTATCGCGAATTGATAAAGTCATCACTTACCTCTTATACGCTATAAATAGTGGGGTCGTTATTGTACTCATTGGTATCAGTCGCTATAGTAGTGTAAATACAAGAGACAATACATGTACAATTAATTTACTAATTAAATGACTGTACTGGTACTTTAACCATGACAGTTGCGAGTAAAAAATGCCACTAATCTCAATTAACCCTCAAGATACGCTACCGCTGGTTGAACAAATCGTGCAAGGGCTGGCACAGCTGATCGATCTGCAAAAAATACGTACGGGCTCTCGCCTGCCCTCTATACGCCAGTTCGCACTAGAACACCAAGTCAGCCGGTTCACCGTTGTTCAAGCATATGACCGCCTAGTCGCATCAGGGCACTTGCGCTCACGTAAGGGATCAGGCTTTTATGTCAGCCAAATCGCAACGAACGTTATCAAACAAGGGGCTGAGGTCAGTGAGCTGGATCAAGCTGTCGATGTACTATGGGTACTGAAACGCTACCTGCACGATGAATCTAAACATTTTCAGCTGGGCTGTGGGTGGTTACCGGCAGATTGGCTAGATGCCAATATGATAAGACGCGCGCTGCGGCAGGTCTCTAGAGAACCCGCTAGCGCATTGGTTCAGTATGGCCGAGGCCAGGGTTACCTGCCATTGCGTTATGCACTGGTTCAACGATTAGAAGAACAAGGGATTAACGCATCGGTTGAACAAGTGCTTACCACCAATGGTGTCTCACATGCACTGGATTTGATTGGCCGTTATTTTATACGCCGAGGTGATATTGTACTGGTTGATGATCCGGCCTATTTTAATCTGTATGGATGCTTACAGGCATTAGGTGCAAAAGTGATTGGTATTGCGCGCCGACGAGATGGTCCAAATATCGAACAGATGACCAAAATACTTAAGCAACACAAGGTGACACTCTTTATTACCAGTAGTCTTCTCCAAAACCCAACTGGTTTGTGCATCTCACCGCCTATAGCATTTCAATTATTAAGCTTAGCAAACCAGTTTAATTTTCTTATTGTTGATGATGATATCTACGGCGATTTTCATTCAGAAAAAGGTCAACACCTAGCAATGCTTGATCAGTTGCAACGGGTTATTCATGTTAGTAGCTTCTCTAAGACAATTTCTGGTAGTCTGCGGGTAGGTTATATCGCATGCGACAAAAAAATTGCAGCCGAATTACTTAACCTAAAACTACTAACTTGTTTCACTTGCAGTGAACTTAACGAACGCATCATATATGAAATTTTAAAAGAAGGTCTTTACCGTAAACACTTAAATCGACTACGAAAAAAGTTGGATATTGCACGCGATAAAACACTCCAACAATTAGAGACCCTAGGCATCTACTCGGCAATAGAATCAACACAAGGATATTTTATTTGGGCAAAACTACCTGAACACAATGGCACCACGGCCAATGCCGCCGCAATAACGACTAGAGCATTACAACACGACATGATGCTTGCACCTGGAAATACATTCAGTTTATCACCGGGTATTTCTTCATATATGCGCTTTAATATTGCCTATTTTTATCAGCAACCAAAAGCCTTTGAATTATTACAACAGTTATTGACCTCATCGTAATAGTTATTAAATAAGTTCAATGATCATTTTAACCGGATGGGACATCAAATTTTTTATCCTTCGTTCATATCTAAGTATCAAAGTGTATCTGGCGTTTTATTTTTTATGAAGCGCAGCAATTTGCTCATCACTGTAACCCAATATATCACGTAATACAGCTTCATTATGCTCCCCTAACATCGGCGGTGGACGAGTCAATGTGATCGGTGTGCGTGAAAAGTGTATCGGATTACCCACTTGCGGTACT
>Ga0193960_1000116_pt1 | contig 34331 bp, 26 predicted proteins | sample FB_3_MG_FD_140338 | JGI IMG/M metagenome (GOLD analysis project Ga0193960, IMG submission 140338) | Microbial mat bacterial communities from the Broadkill River, Lewes, Delaware, United States - FB_3_MG | ecosystem: Environmental > Aquatic > Freshwater > River > Microbial mats | place: USA... | reverse complement strand
TATTGCATCAATAATCGCATCATTCGCCTTTGGAAACGAATAGTCACGTAGTGCCGTTTTTTTTACCCAGCGAATAAGCTGGCCTTCACGCCCATATTCAACATGCATACTCTCAACGGATGCTACTTGATGGTGTATTAGCCACACATCAAGTAGCACTTGCTTATCGCCATAGTCATGGTTGATTTGAATAAAAGGCTCGGCATTTGTGATAGAAAGATTTAATTCTTCATTAAGCTCACGCGCTAACGCTTCACGCACCGTTTCACCAACTTCTACTTTACCACCGGGGAATTCCCACAAGTCGCCTTGATGAACATGCTTTGGGCGCTTAGCAATCAGGATCTGCTGATGATGATTACAGATGACACCAACGGCAACATGAACGAATTTTGTCATAGTATAAACTTATACAATTAAAGATAGCAGCTTAAAAAATGGTGTAGTTAACCTTAGATTCGTCAAAAGACTAACTGCGGTACTCTGCATTGATGGTGACGTATTCGTGGGATAAATCAGTCGTCCACAGCAGCTCTTGCGCCTGACCACGCCCCAGTTTAATGGTTAGGTCAATGTTGGCCTCATTCATAACAGCCTGCCCTTGTGCTTCTTGATAGCTTTTTGCACGACCACCGTTTTCAACAATGAGTACATCACCTAAATAAATACGCACACGATTTACATCCAGTGCATCGATACCCGCATAACCAATAGCCGCCACTATCCTCCCCCAATTGGGATCAGAAGCATACAATGCAGTCTTAACTAAGGGTGAATGGGCAATAGCGTAGGCAACGTGCAGGCATTCATCGTGACTTAGCCCTTCTTGTACATCGATAGTGACAAATTTGGTCGCACCCTCACCATCTCGTACAATCAATTGCGCCAGCTCTGTGTATACATCAACAATGGCTTTACGCAATAGCTGATAAAAAGTATCGTCAAGGTCTTTATCATTGGCACACACTGTTGTCGCCTGAGTAGTGATCAGCATGCAACTGTCATTTGTGGATGTATCACCATCGATAGTGATACGGTTAAATGACAGCTGTGCCGCCTCCTTCGACAGTCGCGTTAAGGTATCAGGCGCAATAGTGGCATTGGTGGCAATAAACCCCAGCATGGTCGCCATATTAGGGTTAATCATTCCTGCTCCCTTGGCAATCCCATTGATGACTATCGACTCACCCGCATAGTCGAACTGACGCGTCGCCCCTTTGGGGCAGGTATCAGTGGTCATAATACCGTGAGCAGCAAGCGACCAGTGATCTTCCGCTAGCTGTTGCAATAACACAGGTAATGCTCGGATAATTTTATCAACGGCCAAAGGTTCGCCAATCACACCGGTTGAAAATGGCAGTACTTGTTGTGGTTCTATGCCACTGACACCACCTACAGTACTCAGTCGCACCAGCTCAGCACACGTAGACTGCGCATCGAGAAGCCCTTGCTCACCCGTGCATGCATTTGCATTGCCTGAATTAATCACAAGGTAGCGGCTGTGGTTTGCACTGGCTAAATGCTGCTGACAAACCGTAACCGGCGCCGCACAGTAAGCATTTTGAGTAAATACTCCGGCAACTTGGGCGCCTTCAGGCAATGCAATTACGACTAAATCAGTACGCTCATTAGCTTTAATACCCGCATTAACAGCGCCTAATTGAAGCCCTGTAATACTAGGCATGTCGGGGAATACAATATGGCCAACACTCACCGGTATTTACTCCTAGCTTAATTTACCATGACACTGCTTATATTTTTTACCTGAGCCGCAAGGGCAAGGGTCATTGCGGCCTACTTTTTTACCTTCGCGTACAAAGGTTTGTACTTTTTGTTCATCCTCAGCCCCCCCTTGATGCTCACTATTATCAGCTTCAGTCATCGCTGAGGCCTGTTCGTGCTGCAACTGCATTTTGCGTTCCATTTCTTCTTTGCGCTGGGCCTCAAGAGCTTCCATCTGCTCGGTCGATACAGGCTCAACACGCGCTAGAATACGCACAGTATCGCGTTTGATATTTTCCAACATCGATTGAAATAACTCGAAGGACTCTCGCTTATATTCTTGCTTAGGGTTGCGTTGTGCATAAGCCCGCAAGTTAATCCCCTGACGCAAGTGATCCATATTCGATAAATGCTCTTTCCAAAGCATATCGAGTACCTGCAACATTACTTGCTTTTCGATATAGAGTAGATCGTCGCCTAAGCGCTCTGCTTTTTCACTGTAGGCAGCTTGTGCATGCTCAACAATCTTCGCATTAAGTGTTTCTTCATGGAGACTATTATCCTCTTTTAACCACTGGCTAATAGGTAGTTTAAGGTCGTACTCACTATCAAGAAATTGCTCAAGTCCTGGTATATCCCACTGTTCTTCCATGCTCTGTGGGGGTACATACCCGCTGATAACGTCGGCAATAACATCTGTGCGAATAGTTGTTACAATATCGCGAATATTATCGGCTTCTAGCAATTCGTTGCGCTGGTTGTAGACAACCTGCCGCTGATCGTTAGACACATCATCATATTCGAGTAACTGCTTACGAATATCAAAGTTGCGGCCTTCTACTTTGCGCTGTGCTTTTTCAATAGCATTTGTCACCATTCGGTGCTCTATGGCTTCACCTTTCTCCATACCGAGAGCCTGCATAAAGCCACGTACTCGATCTGATGCAAAGATACGCATCAGATTATCTTCCATCGACAGATAAAAGCGCGATAAGCCAGGGTCACCTTGGCGACCTGCGCGACCACGCAGCTGATTATCAATACGCCTTGACTCATGGCGCTCGGTACCAATAATGTGTAAGCCACCGGCATCTAAGACTTGTTGATGGCGCTTTTGCCACTCTTCTTTTATTTGTTGTACTTGAATTTCAGTCGGTTCAATAAGTGTGGCAAGCTCAGCCTCCAGATTGCCCCCAAGAACAATATCAGTACCACGACCTGCCATATTAGTCGCAATGGTGACATGCCCCGGGCGGCCAGCCTGAGCGACAATTTCGGCTTCACTTTCATGATATTTAGCATTGAGGACTTTGTGTGGAATGTTTTCTTGCTTTAAACGGCGCGACATTTCCTCTGAGGCATCAACGGTTACTGTACCAACGAGTACCGGGGCATGCTTTTCTTGAAAAACCTTAATGTCAGCGACAATAGCATCATACTTTTCTTCCACTGACATATAAATCAGATCATTTGCATCAATTCGTGCAACATCGCGATTGGTAGGGATCACGACAACATCAAGCCCATAAATCTGATTAAACTCAAAGGCTTCTGTATCGGCAGTCCCGGTCATACCCGCTAACTTTTCAAACAGGCGAAAATAGTTCTGAAAGGTCGTAGACGCTAGTGTTTGACTTTCATTTTGAATCGATACACCTTCTTTGGCCTCCAGCGCCTGATGAATGCCTTCAGACATTCGTCGACCAGGCATGGGTCTACCGGTGTGCTCATCAATCAACAATACTTGGTTGTCTTCAACCATGTACTCCATACCATTATGGAACAACACATATGCTTTCAAGCCCGCATGCACATGGTGCAACAGCCCTAAGTTGGTCGAGGCATAGAGGCTATCATCTTCACTCAACAGCCCGGCTTTGATCAATAGCTCTTCAATCTTTTGGTGACCCGTTTCAGTCAACTCCACTTGGCGAGATTTTTCATCGTGCACATAGTCGCCATCAGGTTGTGCGCCGTCAGCTTGATCAACCATAGGTGTAGAGGCTTTAAGCTGCGGGATTAATTCATTAATCTTGCGGTACATCTCTGAGCTATCCTCAGCGGGCCCAGAAATAATCAAAGGTGTGCGCGCCTCATCAATAAGAATCGAGTCGACCTCATCCACGATGGCAAAACGCAAACCGCGTTGCATTTTATCCTCTTTGCTAAAGGCCATATTATCGCGCAGATAATCAAAGCCAAATTCGTTGTTAGTACCGTAGGTAATATCAGCTTGATAGGCTTGGCGTTTTTCTTCTTGATCTTGCTGTGAACGCACCACACCAACACTCATCCCCAGAAATTCATAGACCGGTGCCATCCAAGCAGCATCACGACTGGCGAGGTAATCATTGACCGTTACAATATGAACATTGCCACTGAGTGCGTTGAGATAAGCCGGTAGTGTAGCAACCAAGGTTTTACCTTCACCGGTACGCATTTCCGCTATATTACCTTCAAAAAGAGTAATACCACCGGTTAGCTGCATATCAAAATGCCGTAGCCCCAATGCCCTTTTTGCCGCTTCACGCACACAAGCGAAGGCTTCGGGGAGCAACTGCTCCAATGCTTCACCATCATTCAGGCGAGTCCGAAAAGCCTCTGTTTTAGCGCGCAGCTGCCCATCATCGAGCGCTTGCGTTTCTTCTTCTAAATCATTGATGCGTTTGACAAGCTTGCCCATTCGCTTGAGCTGCCGATCATTTTTTGAGCCAAACACCGTTTTCATTACTTTGGCAAACATGTTGAAACCTAATTCCTTAAAAGGGACGGGATAAACCCATGAAAATTTTATCGTATTGAATGGTTAAAGGCAGAGGCCTTTCAATGGCGCCCGAGCTTATCAAACCTAGAGGCCAAGCACCATAGGTAATGATGATTGATCACATTAAGTAAGAATTGAGCGCGTAATAGAAGGAGGTTTATCGATGAGTGCGCTGTACGTAACTGGCCGGGTCGACGGGGCGACCGTGTTTGAAAACTTCAAAATGAACATGTGGGCCTGTAGAGCGGCCACTACTTCCCATTAATGCGATAACCTGGCCTTTTTTGACCACATCGCCGACATGAACAAGATTCGCTTTATTGTGGGCATAGCGTGTTTTAAATCCACCGCCATGGCTAATTTCAATCATACCGCCGTAGCCACTGCGCTCACCGGAGATAGTCACAACACCTGAGGCAACAGCAATAATGTCAGAGTTGAGTTTACCGGCAAAATCAACGCCATTATGCCAAGAGATAGAACCGTTAAATGGGTCAGTACGACGGCCAAATCGAGAGGACATCCAACCTTTTTTAACCGGTCGACCTGCGACAAAAACATCGCTTTGCAACTTTCGCTTAGCCATTAGTGCCGCTAGCGTATCGAGCTGTTGTTCGCGGTCATCAATAGTGTCAATTAGTGTCTCAACCGCCTGCATAAACTCAGGTGCGCGATAGGCCTCGCCTAGGGCCTGAGTCTCAGGGCCACCAATTGCAGGGGGTTGACTGAAGTCAAATTCACCTTTATCGAGTTTGGCCATCGATGTTAAGCGCTCGCCCAAGGCATCTAAGCGGACTAAGCGCGCCTGTAGCTCGGCCATGCGCAAGGTAATAGCCGATAGCTTAGCGGATGATTCTTTGTGTGTTTTAGCAATATCAGTTTGCTGTTCTTTTAGTGTTTTATCCCATTCATTTGCGGCTTCGGCTGTAATAATACCGGTATCATCACCATCATTGACTTGCTGGCCGGCAAAAAAACCAATACCTAAAGGCAGCCCTAACACGCACAGGGATAACAGCGCACGAGTCCAATGACTCAAGGTAAAATGCTTGGTGCCGCCGCAGTACTTACTCACTAAAATAATCTTCATAATGAAGGTTTATAAATAACTCACTCATATCAATCGAATAAAAGCAGACAGGCGGTATAGGAGAATATGCGAGCAGTTGCCGCATAGAGATACAGTCAGTCTGCAATCAACCCTAAAACACCTCAAGCGCTGATCCTTACAATACACTCCTAAAATAAGTACCTAAGAGCTGCAAAGACCGTTACTTAAAGACTAGGTTCTATAGAACTATGGTCTATAAATCAAAGGATTACAAACTACTGTTAATACTGAATAATACTTATTTCTGGCATTCTTATTGCGAACTACAACAGTAAAAGCTCACAATAAGTGTCAATTCCTGAAAGGAAGATACCAGATAAATTACCAAGAGGCACTAAAAAATATTATCTTAGGCCTTTTTCGTATAAAATTTAAACAGCCAAAATAGGCTTAACATAGGATATAGGTGCCTCTTCTTCATCTTCAAATGTGACTACCTCCCATGCATCAGGCTGTGACATTAGCTGTCGCAATGACTTGTTATTCAGCGCATGCCCTGATTTATGAGCGCGAAATTCACCGATTAAGCTATTGCCTAACAAATACAAATCACCAATGGCATCCAATACTTTATGCTTAACGAATTCATCATCATAGCGCAGGCCATCTTCATTCAAAATACGGTATTCATCGACCACAATAGCATTATCAACACTTCCGCCTTTAGCGAGGCCTTTCGAACGTAAATACTCGATCTCGTGCATAAAACCAAAGGTTCTAGCACGACTGACTTCTTTAACAAAAGAGGTACTGGAGAAATCGACAGAGGCTGCTAAAGAACGACCGCGAAATACAGGGTGATCGAAATCGATACTAAAACTGACCTTAAAGCCATTAAATGGTTTAAAACTGGCGGTTTTATCGCCATCAGTCACCGTAACTTCTTTCTTAATGCGTATAAACTGCTTAGGCGCCACTTGCTCTTCAATGCCCGCAGACTGGATCAAAAACACAAAGGGCCCGGCACTGCCATCCATAATGGGCACTTCGGGTGCACTTAGCTCAACAATCGCATTATCGATACCTAAACCAGCCATCGCAGACAGCAAATGCTCCACTGTTGATACTTTTACATCACCTTTAACTAGCGATGTTGATAATGTCGTATCGCCAACGTTCTCTGCCTTAGCAGGGATATCAACCACAGGGTCCAAATCAACCCGACGAAATAAGATACCCGTATTTTGAGGAGCAGGTTTTAAGGTTAAGTAAACCTTTTGACCGGTATGTAAACCAACCCCAGTCGCTTTAATGGCATTTTTTAATGTACGCTGCCGTATCATCAGTATCGAGCTCCTCGCTATGAGTTAAACCGTTGTTAACGCGTTTTTACAATACCGCTATAGCTATATTTAAACGGCCTAAAACCCGGCTATTGAAACAATATGTAGCTTATATAGCTATAGTTGTAAGTTGTAGTTTATCGGCTAATACCGACAACTTAAAAGAGTGTTTTTGTCACAGTTTGTTATTACTGTGTTGCTATTGCTTATCCTATCTTTGCGTATCGGGCTTACATCATTTATGTATAAGCAGCCTGTGTACACCAAGATCAACATTAATGACGCTTACTGGCTTTTATAGGTAACCTATAAATTAACTTATGGCTATAAAATTAGCTTATGACTATAAATTAACCGTATGACTATAAATTAACCGTATGAAAGGTACCGACCATAAGAGGGAGGCGCCCACTGGGCAGTTGCTTCGCAAACAAACCGCCTATACTAACAAAATTCAGCAATAAATGGTACATTTAATGACCACACATTATGCTGTCGCACAAAACATCCATTAGCAGCACACCAACGAACGACGCTGAATCCCTATTAAAGCGCCTTTATTAAAGTTAAAACACTGCTGTTAAAGCACCGCTGTTAAAATATTGCTGACCAGCAACTCAGCTGCTAGCTCGCAACCTTACAATACCGATACAATCTATTACGCCTATCTACAGTCTGCTATCTATAGAGCCCAGCCTAGCGCTACACTCATACATCTAATCCTACACAAGCTACATCTAAATAAGATCCTGTATCTAATAAGATGCTATATCTATGCTGACTTAATCGGCCCGCCTAAGTATTTAGGCAATCAAGCGGATAGTTTGTCACTGCCGAGGGGTAACAATGATTAAACATAACCCGCTTAACACACCCTGATAGATCAACAGCACGTTTATCAATACAACCACTCACCAGTAGCGCTAAAAATGAGCACAATCTGTAGTGGCCAACAGTTATACATGGCAACTGCAATAACCAAGCTACGTTGACCTCGCGACCACTTGCAACTATTTAAAGGTACTCAATACTGATCCATTAATTGTATTGAAGTGTAGCCTCTGCATAGATATTACTTCAAGGTCATCGCAAAAAACCCAACAAAGATTTCACATGCCGTTATTAATGTTACCTGTATCGCCCATCATTATTTCACCTCTACCTTATAAAGATAGGTTGCAATGTAGATAAGACAAGCAAGCCTTGAAACAGTTCGCTACTCACTTCACAGAAAATAGCACTTTCTCTCAAGAAAACGGCATCGCTTCACACTTTAATCTAAAGCGGGTGTAATAACATCGCTTCGATTAACTTCGCTCGACTATTAATGGATTCTTTAACTAACCCAAAATGACGTACTCATAACATCAACATATCTGCATTCACAACAACAAGAACCATCAAGCTCAGTCTGCCTGATTGCGCAAGAAAGCAGGTATATCCAAATACTCGAAATCTTTTTCGGCATAAGCGTTGCTGCTTGTTTTCACTGCTTCAGCCGATTGAGATTTACGCATAACCGTAGGTTTATCAAGATCGCTATAATCAACATCAGCAACAGCGCGGCCATTAGCGACATTATTAACAACAACACGTGCTTCCGGTGCTTTGCGCTCAGCACCACTACCCTGCAAACCTGTTGCAACGACAGTCACTTTAATCTCATCGGTTAACTCAGGGTCAATCACTGTTCCGACAACAACGGTAGCATCTGATGATGCAAACTCCTCAACCGTTTCACCGACTTCGTTAAAATCACCCAACGACAGATCTAGGCCCGCTGAGATATTAACCAAAATGCCACGAGCACCTTGTAAGTTGACACCTTCAAGTAGCGGACTGCGAATTGCCGCTTCAGCCGCTTCACGAGCACGGTTATCACCCGATGCTGTGCCACTGCCCATCATCGCCATGCCCATTTCAGACATCACTGTACGCACATCAGCGAAATCGACGTTAATCATTCCTGGACGAATAATTAAGTCAGCGATCCCCTGCACAGCACCAAGCAATACATCATTAGCAGCTTTAAAGGCTTGTAATAAACTAGCACTAGAACCCAATACAGAGAGTAAACGTTCATTGGGGATAGTAATTAGCGAATCAACATTTTGCTGTAGCATTTTAATGCCTTCATCGGCAATGTGCATGCGCTTGCGCCCCTCAAAAGGGAAGGGTTTGGTTACCACTGCAACAGTCAATATCCCCATTTCTTTTGCAATCTCAGCAACAACAGGAGCGCCACCGGTTCCTGTACCACCACCCATACCGGCGGTAATAAAAACCATATCGGCACCTTCTAATACCTCTGCAATACGGTCACGATCTTCCATTGCAGCTTGACGCCCCACTTCAGGATTAGCGCCAGCGCCAAGCCCTTTAGTCATAGTACTGCCCAATTGTAAGACCGTTCGTGCATCTACATCACGCAGCGCCTGTGCATCAGTATTGGCGCAGATAAATTCAACACCTTCTACATGACTATCCATCATATGGCGAAGAGCATTACCGCCACCACCACCAACACCAATGACTTTGATTACCGCATTCTGCGGTACGTTATCGACAAGTTCAAACATAGTTTTCCCCTCGTTTCCTTTAAAAATAATATTCTATATATTCAATGAATAAGGTTTTAAATAGATTTAAAACCCACCTTGAAACCACTGCTTTAATTTATTCCATAACCCTGTCGGCTCATCTTTTGTATAGACAGCGACACGGCCATCTTGCTGTTGTTGTTTGCCATATTGCAGCAAACCAACACCTGTTGCATAAATAGGGTTATTGACAATATCGGCTAAACCACTCACATGCTGTGGTGAACCCAACCTCACTGGCATATGAAAAATTTCTTCTGCCAGCTCAATAACACCTTCCATTTTAGACGTACCTCCTGTTAACACGATACCAGCAGCGATAAGATCTTCGTATCCACTGCGACGTAATTCTGCCTGTACCAACGTAAATAATTCATCGTAGCGAGGCTCAACAACTTCAGCTAAAGATTGTCGCGACAAACTGCGAGCAGCACGATCACCCACACTGGGCACCTGAATAGTTTCGTCATTACCTGTTAGTTTAGCTAATGCACAGGCATATTTAATTTTAATATCTTCTGCATGTAATGTTGGCGTTCGCAATGCCATCGCAATATCGTTAGTTACTTGATCCCCAGCAATAGGAATAACACCTGTATGGCGAATTGAACCCTCGGTAAATACTGCGATATCAGTGGTACCACCGCCAATATCAACAATACACACGCCTAATTCTTTCTCATCATCAGTTAAGACCGAATAGCTTGAGGCAAGTTGCTCTAAAATAATATCTTCTACTTCAAGACCACAGCGGCGAATGCATTTTTCAATATTCTGAGCAGCATTCACAGCACAAGTAATTAAATGTACTTTCGCTTCCAAGCGCACACCTGACATGCCCATGGGCTCTTTAACGCCCTCTTGGTTATCAATCACATATTCTTGCGGCAAAATATGTAAAATCTTCTGATCTGCAGGAATAGCAACAGCTTGAGCCGCATCGATAACACGATCGACATCCTGGTTAAACACCTCCCGGTCTTTAATCGCCACAATGCCATGGGAATTCATACTGCTAATGTGGCTACCCGCAATACCTGCATATACTGAGTGGATTTCACACCCAGCCATCAACTCTGCCTCTTCAATCGCACGCTGTATTGACTGCACAGTCGACTCAATATTAACCACCACTCCTTTTTTAAGGCCTGAAGATCGGTGCGAGCCAATACCGACGATTTCTATCTCGCCACTATTATTGACCTCACCTACAATCGCTACAACTTTGGATGTACCAATATCCAATCCAACAATTAAGTTACCATTAGCCGATTGCGCCATGTATCAATCCCCTTTCACATGCAGTAATGACTGCATACCATCTTGCTTATAAATTCTAATAAAATCATCAATATTGTTATAGGATCATTTAAGATCAACAATCTCAACTTGATGGATGACTCTTGCCACTATGCTTTTGTGTCAGCGCTTTTTCAGCCGTATCAACCTTGCGCCACCTAATTGACACACCGTGCTCGTAACGTACATCAATAGCGGCAATACGATCTTGGTAACTCAACAACTGATCATCTAAAACAGCCAGAAATCGCTGCATTTTTTCTACTATTTGCCCTCGACCCAATGTAATATCCCAACCATTGGACAAGGATAAGCGCCACTCATTGCGCATACCTTTATCAATCGAGACCACATCAAAACCATGAGGCCTCAATAATTGAGACAACACATGGTACTGCTGCATAATTTCAACTGAATCTTCTTTTGCTCCTGCAAGTTCCGGCAAGCCTGCCAACTTCTCTTGCACATCAACCTTTATCACCCGGCCGCGGTGATTCACAAAACCAATATTTTTCCAACGAGCAATGGGTTTTTGTTCACTGACAACAACAATCAACCTATCGGGCCACTGACGACTTAAACTTACATCGTCAATCCATGGGTTTTCAATCAGTTTTTTTCTCACTTTACTTAAGTTTTCATGTAAAAAACTATGGTTAATATTGAGTTTAATCAATGCCGTAATATCATCGTGACTAACATATAAAAACTCACTTTTCACCATTACCTGAGCAATGGGTCGCTGCATTATTTGGCGCACAGATTGGCTACCATAATAAATCGACAGTGCCAAGACTAAAGCGACTGCAACTAACGCCAATGCCATTAACAACCATGTGCCGAGCTTATGCAAAATACTCGTATCTAGCACTGAAGCTTGCTTAACCCGGCGATTATGTTTTACTTTTTTAGTCAATCAACACCTATTTATAAACTGTACGTTTTATTGATTAATTCTTTGCCGAGCAGACAATATCAGTTACCAGTTGAGAAAAAGATAACCCCGCTGCTTTGGCAGCCATAGGCACTAAGCTGTGACTAGTCATCCCCGGTACTGTATTCACTTCCAATACCTGAAACAGGCCTTGCTCATCACACATAATGTCAACACGCCCCCAACCAGCACACTGCAAGCTATCAAAAGCCCAAAGTGCAAGCGATTTAATCTCTCTCTCACGCTCAGGTGACAGGCCACAGGGGCAAACGTAGCGTGTGTCATCAGACAAATATTTTGCCTCATAATCATAAAAGCAATTATCAGTCTCTAAACGTATTGGCGGCAATGCAACCCCATTTAAAATAGCAATAGTATATTCAGAGCCCGCTAATAGTTTTTCAGCAAAAACCGATGTGTCATACTGTGCTGCATTTTTATAGGCTTGTTGCAATTGCTCTGCATTTCTCGCCACTGTCATGCCAATACTTGAACCCTCGTGTGCAGGTTTTACCATTACACTGCCTCCGAGTTTATCGAGACATTGCTGCCAATTGGTTGACTCATATAACAATTCAAAAGCAGAGGTGGGCAATTTAATGCCTTGCCATAACTGTTTGCTGAACAGTTTATTCATTGCCAATGCCGATGACTGTACACTGCTACCTGTAAATGGAATCCCCATAAAATCAAGCAACGCTTGTATGCGCCCGTCTTCACCAATGCCACCATGTAGTGCAACAAATGCAACATCAATCGGCGCATTTTTAAGCTGCTCAATGGCATTATGTTGTATATCAATACCAATAACATCAGCACCTAGTGAATTCAGAGCCTCAATCACAGCTAAACCACTTTGCAGTGAAATTTCACGCTCAGATGATATGCCGCCATAAAGTACGCCTATGCGCCCAATAGTATCTAACGTTGTTGTCATCACTATAAAACCTGATTAACGAATGTAAAAATAATCTATTGTAATTGTCGTTTTGCCAGCTCAATTGCAAGCCCGCCTACATTACCTGCCCCTTGAGTAATAATAATATCACCTGGACGTACTACATCTTTGATAACCTCAGGAACACCATCAACACCTTCGACAAAAATAGGGTCAACATGCCCCCGATTGCGAATACTGCGACTCAAATGGCGACCATCAGCACCTGCAATAGGATCTTCACCGGCAGCATAAACATCAAGTAAAATTAGTAAGTCAACTCGGCCTAACACATCAACAAAGTCCTCAAATAAATCTCGTGTTCGCGTATAACGATGAGGCTGATAAACCATCACTAAACGCCGCTGCGGCCAACCATCACGCACAGCATTGATAGTCGCTAACACTTCACGAGGATGATGCCCATAGTCATCAACCAATAGTGCATTACCTTTGTCTGCATGATGAGAAATATTAAATTCACCATAAATTTGAAAGCGCCGCCCAACACCTTGAAAATTAGCTAAGCCTTCTTGTATTTCATGGCGCTTCACATTCTCATCTGCCGCCACCGCAACTGCTGCTAGTGCGTTTAATACATTATGCTTCCCGGGCATATTTAAGGATATTTCTAACGGCTCTTCTGTTTCACCTGGATACAACACATTAAAACGTGTTCGCTGTTGTTCTTGGTGAACATCGCTCGCGCGATAATCACAGTGTTCCCCAAAACCATAAGTGATAATAGGACGTGATATATCGGACAAGACCTCTTGAACAATAGGGTCATCACCACATACGACAGCTAAGCCATAAAAGGGTAAATTATGTAGAAAATCGATAAAGGTTTTTTTCAAACGAGCAAAATCACCCTCATAGGTTTCCATATGATCTGCATCAATATTAGTAACCACTGCCGTCATTGGCTGCAGATGTAAAAAAGAAGCATCGCTTTCATCCGCCTCGGCAACAAGATAACGACTTTGCCCTAGCTGTGCATGACTTCCCGTACTATTGACTAAACCACCGATAACAAACGTAGGATCTCGGTCAGCTGCCGCTAACACTGAGGCAATAAGACTCGTCGTGGTCGTTTTTCCGTGGGTACCCGCCACTGCAATCCCATGGCGATAGCGCATAAGTTCTGCCAGCATTTCTGCACGTCGTACAATAGGGATACGACGCTGGCGAGCCCCTATCATTTCAGGGTTGTGCTCATCGACAGCGCTAGAATTAACAACAACATCAGCACCGTCAACATTGTCAACGTGATGTCCGATAAAAACGCTAACACCAAGTGACTGCAAACGAGCAACAACAGTTGATTCACGCAGATCAGAACCTGATATCTGATAACCCTGATTAAGCAATACTTCAGCAATACCACTCATACCAGCACCGCCAATACCAATAAAATGAATACGCTTGATACGGCGCATTTCCGGAATACAAAAATTTCCACTAGTGGACATGGGCAATCTCCTCACAGATATCTGCAACCTTAGTGGTTGCCTCGGGCATTGCCGCATTGCTCGCCCGTTGACTCATTATTAATAGCGGTTGTTTTTGTGTCAGTAACGGCAATAGTTGCTGCATTAATTGTTCAGCATTCAGTAATTGCTGCTGTATACAAATAGCCGCACCCTCGTTCACTAGCCACTGCGCGTTATGCGTTTGATGATCATCAATAGCAAAAGGAAACGGTATAAAAATAGCTGGCAGTCCCATAATAGCCACCTCGCTAACCGTCAAAGCACCCGAACGGCAAATAACAACATCGGCCCATTGATAAGCGCCAGCCACATCATCGATAAATTCAACGACCTGCGCATTATCCATGCCGTGATTTTTATACGCAGCCATTGTTGCTTGTTGCTTGCCTTTACCTGTTTGATGCCACACTTGCGGGCATACTTTACCATCGAGCAATGCCAGTGCCTGCGGTACTAATTCATTAATAGCCTTAGCGCCTAAACTCCCCCCCATAACTAACAAATGTAATGGCTGGTGATTGGGCTCTAACGAAGTATCCTGCAACGAAATACTATTAGCAGCCGATAGCAAAGCCTGTCTTACTGGGTTACCCACATGAATAGCTTGGTTAAGGCTACCTGGAAAAGCCTCCAAACGCTGATGTGCAATTTTTGCTAACAATTTATTAGTTGTGCCTGCAATAGCATTTTGCTCATGAACAATTAATTTCTTGTTTAATAATCTAGCGGCCACTCCGCCAGGGCCTGATGCAAAACCACCAAAACCAATAACAACATTAGGCTTGTGTTTCATTATAATAATCATTGCCTGCATAATGGCCTGCAACAATAAAAAGGGCATCATTAATTTACTCATGATGCGTTTACCACGAAAGCCTTTAATCGTTATAGTGTGCAATGTAATGCCAGCATCAGGGATAACCTTCGCTTCGATACCTACCGCAGTACCCAACCAGCTCACCGTTGCACCTCGTGCCATTAATTCTTGAGCAACCGCTAAAGCGGGAAAAACATGCCCACCAGTGCCGCCAGCCATCAGCAAATAATGCACTTTCATCATTGTTTACTCCTGGGCGATTCCACAATAGACATTTCAAGGTCATAATCCATACGCAAGAGCAACGCGATCAAAATACTGTTCATTAACAAACTGCTGCCACCGTAACTTACAAACGGCAATGTCAAACCCTTGGTAGGTAAAAAACCAGACGCGACACCAACGTTAATTAAAACTTGGCATGTCAATAAAATACCGGCACCAAAGACAGCAATACCAATAAAGCTATCGTTCTTAATAATGGCTTTTTTAGCAATTAGAAATACCCGCACAATAAGCATTACAAACAGTGCCAGCAATAAAATAACTCCAACAAAACCATATTCTTCAGCAAAAATAGAAAAAATAAAATCAGTATGTGCCTCAGGCAAATACAGTAGTTTCTGTATACTATTTCCCAAACCTAAACCCAGCCACTCACCACGACCAAATGCAATTAATGACTGTGTTAATTGATAACCACTATCGAATTGATCTTTCCATGGATCAAGAAATGTAACCAAACGCTCTAAACGATAGGGCGATAATATTGCCAATGACGCTAAACTACCAAAACCAATAGCCAGCAGTAAAAAGCATTGCCATAATTTAGCACCCGCTAAAAATAACATCCCACCAACGGTAAATGACAACACAACCGTTCCACCAAAATCGGGTTCCATCAACAACAGCACCATTAATGAGAGCAGCATTAACAAGGGTTTAAAAAGTTGCTTCCACTGTGTTTGTATTAATAATTGGCTGTTAGATAAGTAACTGGCAAAAAAGATAATACTGCAAACCTTAACAACTTCGGATGCCTGTATAGTAATAGGGCCTAGCGCTAACCAACGCTGGCTGCCATTAACACGCCGGCCAATACCCGGAATCAAAACAGCAACTAATAACGCAATTGCCACAAAAAACAATAACCATCCATAACGGCGCCACAAATTTGTTGGTATAGCCAACACAACCAGTGCAGCACTGATTGCCAGTAAAAGGTACACTATATGGCGTTTTACAAAAAACCACGGGCTGCCAAAGTGCGTAGCAGCGAAATCCATAGAGGCTGAGGCAACCATGACTAAGCCTACCGACAACAAAACCATCACAAGCGTTAACAAATGCCAATCCAGCGACACATTTGTGTGCGCTTTACGCTCAAAGGGCAGTAATGCTAGAACTGCATTCATGGTGCTAGCCCCATAACAATATCAATAAAGTGCTCGCCTCGGGCCTTGAAGCCACTGTACTGATCAAAACTGGCACAAGCAGGAGAAAGCAGAACCGTATCACCTATAACGGCCACATCATTTGCCTTTTTCACGGCATCCAGCATAGTGCCAACAACGTGACACGGTAAACGATCGCCAATAACCGTCGCTATCTGGCCTGCATCTTCGCCCATCACAATTACTGCGCGTACTGACTGCTCAAGCACATCGAGTAGTGGGCTAAAATCTGCCTCTTTTGCTTGCCCACCGGCCACTAAAATAATATTTTTATCCCCGCGACTAAAGCCATTAATCGCCGCAAGTGTTGCGCCTACATTCGTCGCTTTCGAGTCATTGACATAATCAATCTGATTCAATGTGCGCACGTGCTGACAACGGTGCTCTAAACCAGCAAATGTTGTTAATACCTCTAGCATTGGCTCTATTGCGATACCAGCTGCATGCCCCAACGCTAATGCAGCAAGCGCATTGGCAATATTGTGGCGTCCCTTCAGTGCCAATGCAGTCACAGGCAATAGTGGTTTAAATTGAAACGCGAGTTGCTCTTGACCATCAATGGTCATCAGCCCAAAACCTTGCTTGTCCGACGGCCCAAACCCAAAGGATATCACTTGAACCCCTTGTGCCACAGGAGGCTGAGTTAAAGGGTCATCACGATTAATGACTATCGTTGTTGCCCCCCAATACACACGCTGTTTGGCCAAATGATATTGCGCAAAGGAATCATAGCGATCCATATGATCATGACAAACATTTAACACACTCGCAGCTATGGCTTTTAACGAAGAGGTTACCTCTAACTGAAAACTAGACAGCTCTAAGACATAAAGCTCAATACCAGTATCATTTAGTAGCAAATCCAACACAGGCTTTCCTATATTGCCACCAACAGCCACATGAATATTGGCTTGTTTTGCCATATCGCCGACAAGTGTTGTCACTGTACTTTTTGCATTTGATCCGGTAATAGCAATAACAGGTACATTAACGTGGCGAGCAAACAGCTCTATATCGCCAATAACAGGAATTCCTGCATTAATCGCAGCGACAATAGCTGGCGTTTTTATACTAATGCCTGGGCTTACAATAATTTCACTGGCCTGTAACAACAAATCTGTATCTAAACCACCAGTAATACAACGATACTCGCTAAACTCCCGGCGAATGATATCCATATTCGGCGGCACTGCACGAGAGTCCATAAGCACAAATGATTTTTGTTGATGGCGTAAAAATCGCGCGACAGACAACCCTGTCACACCGAGGCCGACAACAACAATCAAATGACTACTGGCAATTAAACTCATATTCAACTCAACAAAAACTTAACGTAATTTTAAGGTCGCCAAACCAAACAGTACCAACATAACGGTAATAATCCAAAAGCGAACAATAACCCGAGGCTCAGGCCAGCCTTTCAATTCAAAATGATGATGCAATGGTGCCATACGAAAAATTCGCCGCCCGGTTAATTTGTAAGAACTGACTTGCAAAATAACCGACACAGTTTCCATGACAAAAACCCCGCCCATAATGAACAAAACAATTTCATGACGAACAATCACCGCAATAACGCCTAAAGCAGCACCTAAAGCAAGCGCGCCAACATCGCCCATAAATACTTGCGCGGGATAAGTGTTAAACCATAAGAAACCCAGCCCGGCACCTGCTAGCGCTCCACAAAACACCACCAACTCACCCGCACCGCTAATGGTAGGAATATGCAAGTAATTGGCAAAATTTACATTACCTGCCAAATAGGCAATGATACCCAGTGCCGACCCCACCATTACTGTCGGCATAATCGCTAAACCATCCAAGCCATCAGTTAGATTGACCGCATTACTCGTACCGACAATGACAAAGTACGTAAGCACGACATAGGCAATTCCCATATCGATGGCAATATTTTTAAAGAAAGGAATAATTAGCTGCGTCTCAGCCGCCGATGTGGCTGACATATACAGATAAATAGCAGCCCCCAAACCACCAATAGATTGCCAGAAGTACTTCCATCGTGCCGGCAGGCCTTTTGAGTTTGATTCAACCACTTTACGATAATCATCAACCCAGCCAACAGCGCCAAAGATGGCAGTCACTACAACGACCACCCAAACATACCGATTACTAAGATCTGACCATAAAAGGGTACTGATAAAAATAGCCGCTAATATCAGTGTCCCGCCCATTGTTGGCGTACCGGTTTTACTCAAGTGTGACTCAGGGCCATCATCTCTAACTGACTGGCCAATTTGTAGATAATTTAAGCGTTGAATCATCCATGGCCCCATTAACAGTGAAATAGCCAATGCCGTTAAAATACCTAAAATCCCCCGAAAGGTAAGGTATTGAAAAACCGCAAAGGCACTGTAAAACTGCTCTAAGTACTGCGCAAGCAAGACCAACATTATGTATGCTCTCCATCAACTGTCATCGCTTGTACCACTTTATCCATCATCGAACTATGAGACCCTTTAATTAAAAAAATAGTTTTTGAGTCAGCCATTGCAGTCGCTGCATCAATTAAGGATTCAAAAGAATCAAAGTGCTTGCCACCAACACCACCACCTGAGGTAAATGCATGCTGAGCAGCCTCACTCAATACGCCTTTCGTTAACATACAATCAATATGTTGTTTTATCGCATAATCACCTACATCTTGGTGTAATAACGCGGCGGCCTCTCCCAACTCACCCATATCACCCAGCACTAGTACTGTTGTAGCCGAAAATTGTTTCAACACATCAATGGCCGCTTTAACTGAACCCGGACTTGCGTTATAACTATCATCAATAACTATCGCACCATTGCATCCAGCCAAAACATTTAGCCTGCCAGGTTCACCAACAAAATACTCCAAGCCTTGTTTAATCGCTTGCAGAGATACACCTAGGGCATCGGCACAGGTTGCCGCGGCGAGTGCATTAATTATATTGTGTTCTCCCAGTACATTAAGCTGAACAAATATTGATTGCCCTGTAACAGAAAGATCAAAGCCAAAACAGTGACGAGAATCTTTAGCTTCATTACCAGACCAGCATATAACACCACTACGGGGTGCTCGTGCATAAATAGCAACACGTTGATGCCGCTGCTGGTTTTGCGCCAACCACTGGTCCGCATAGGCATCATCGCCATTAATAACAGCTATGCCTTCGTTACCCAGACCGTTATAAATTTCACCTTTAGCACTAGCTATACGATCTAGTGAACCAAAGCCTTCAATATGAACAGCCATTGCATTTGTAATCACAGCCACATGTGGCTGTGCAATATGCGTTAGGTAGTCAATTTCGCCAACAGCACTTGCACCCATTTCTATCGCGGCATACTGGTGTTCATCAGTTAATGCCAATAGTGATAACGGCACGCCAATATGGTTATTAAAGTTGCCTTTTGTTGCAAAACAATGATCACTCCCTACATGGGCGCTAAGGATAGCGCCTAACATGCCCTTTACCGTTGTCTTACCACTACTACCTGTAATAGCAACTAGCTCGCCCTTATACTGCTGGCGCTGCAATGACGCAATATCGCCCAAAGCCTTTGTTGAATCATCAACGATACAAAAAGGCACATCACTACTTTCAATATACTTTTGAGCAACAATGCCACATGCACCAGCTGCAATAGCCGTTTTGATAAAATCATGGCCATCAAAATTATCACCGACCAGAGCTACAAATAAATCACCAGGCTCAATTGAACGCGAATCGATACTTACGCGATTAAATTCGCAAGAATCACCAACAAGAGTGCCATCACAGTGTTCAACAAGCATATGTAAATGCAAAGCGCTAATCATTACGTCTTATCCTTACAGACACTATCATCAACAGTACCAACCTGCTGCAAATGCTGTTTACGCGCTAAAGCGCGTGCGGCAATTTCCTTATCACTAAAGGGGTGTTTATGATTGCCTATTTGTTGATAGGCTTCATGCCCTTTACCGGCAAGAACAATAATGTCGCCAGGGGTGGCCTGCTGGACACTGGTAAAGATGGCCTCAGCACGATCTAAAATGCTAACGACACCATCTGGGTTTTTAAAACCCTGCATAATGTCATTAATAATGGTTATTGGGTCTTCATAACGTGGGTTATCATTTGTCACGATAACAATATCTGCGAGCGCCTCAGCCACCTCAGCCATCACTGGACGTTTTTGCACATCGCGATCCCCACCACAGCCAAACACACAAATTAAACGCCCAGAGCAATGCTGTCTAGCTGCTGTTAGTGCATTTTTTAAAGCATCGGGAGTGTGGGCATAATCGACAATAACATGGGCATTATTGTGCCCCTTTACTAACTCCATACGCCCGGCAACAGGTTGCAGATGCGGTAACATTTTCGCCACATAATTTAAGCTGCGCTCATCTTTAATACACACGGCAACAACAGCAAGTAAATTACTAAGGTTAAACTCACCGACTAAGACAGTGGATGATAATCGACTACCAACAGGGGTATTTAATGTGAAAGTAATGCCTTTGTTGTTGTAACTGATATCACTTAGCCAAAAATGAGCACTTGAATTGTGTACACCAAAGGTAGTTACACTCAACGGTGCTGTTATTAGCTCTTGTTGCAATTGCAAACCAAATTCATCATCAATGTTAACAATGGCTTTCTTTACAGATGCCATAAGAAACAATTGTTTTTTTGCATTAGCGTAGTGAGTCATATCACCGTGATAATCCAGATGATCATGACTTAAGTTGGTAAAAATAGCCGTATTAATATCAACATCAGCAACGCGCTGTTGCATTAAGCCATGAGAGGATACCTCAAGTGCTGCGCAGCCAACATGTTGGCGGGCCATATCGGCTAAAATAGCTTGTGTTGTAATAGCATCCGGCGTTGTCATCCCTGTTTGCTCAAGCGATATTGTATGATTGACAATATCGGCAACATCATTAACAGGTGGATAAATGCCATAACCTAGAGTTCCCAGCACCGCGCAAGACATTTTATTTAACGCAAGCAGTTGCCCAATAAGCTGTGAACATGTCGTTTTACCGTTAGTGCCTGTAATACCGACAATTGACATAGCCTTTGATGGAAAGTCATAAAAACGATTCGCTATAGCACTAACGTTTGCTAATAAATCAGGAATAAAAATGTAGGGTACTTTATGTGATAAAGACCAGGAAACAGTTGTTTCATCGGTATGACAAAAAACAATGGCCGAGCCTTTGACAATCGCCGCGTCAATATAATCAGCGCCATTGGCATACCCCCCCTGAATTGCCATAAAGCCACATCCAGGAACTGCTTGGCGACTATCCAGCACTAAGCGACTTATACTTAACTCACCAATCTCAACAGGCAACGCTATAGCAGGCAGTAATTCATTAATTGTCTTGCAGTAAGACTGCAATAATGCGCCAACCATTACTTAGCCTCCTGAGTAGCCACCAGCTGGCCTAATTGCTGCTGTGTGTTAGCCGGGGGGACTTGCAACAAACGCAAAGCACCATCAACAACCCGAGCAAAAACAGGCGCTGCCACTTCACCACCAAAGTATTTACCTTTACTTGGTTCATTAATCATCACAACCGCCACAACTCGCGGATTATCCGCTGGGGCAAAGCCTGCAAATAACGACACATAACGATCATCGGCATAGCCTTGCTTGCCTACTTTATGGATAGTGCCTGTTTTACCTGCAACAGTATAACTATCAAGCTTCGCTCGTGTGGCAGTCCCGCCTTTATTTACCGTTGTCTTCAACATACCAATGGCTTGATCTGCCACTTTTTCACTAATGACACGCTCAAGCTCAGGAGATTGATCAAGCTTTAATACCGACACTGGCTTTTTAATGCCTCCGCTGGCGATAACGTTATAGACTTGAGCTAACTGTAATGTTGTCAGCGTCAAGCCATAACCAAAAGAAAAGTTAGCCTGTACAATAGGTTGCCAACGGGTATAGCTGGGCAATAAACCAATACTTTCACCAGGAAAACCTGTTCCAGTATCCTGCCCTACACCTAGGCGATAAAACATATCTCTGATTGTGTCGCCATCAAGGCTTAAACTGACTTTAGTCAAACCTACTTGGCTTGATTTTGTAATAATTTTTGTCACGTCAATAACACCATAATTAACAGGGTCGACCAACGTTTTTCTACCGACCTGTACATACCCAGGGTTAGTATCAATTTTTGACTCGGGCGTATAGCGCCCTGTTTCAAGGGCTGCCATTACAGTTAACGGTTTCATGGTAGAGCCGGGTTCAAACTGATCGATCATGGCGCGATTACGCAATGCACTCGGGCTCAGGCGGCGGCGATCATTCGGGTTGAATGATGGCTGATTAGCCATTGCCAATACCTCACCGGTGTAAGTATCAAGTAACACTAAAGAGCCCGATTTAGCATTATGCCCCTGAACGGCAGCCTTAAGCTCTCGATAGGCAAGATACTGCAAACGCAGATCGATACTAAGCCTGATATCTTTACCCGGTTTTTCCTCTTGCAGCAGTCCTATATTTTTAATCGTACGGCCGCGCAAATCTTTGAGCACTTGCTTTTCACCCCTCACACCAGACAACCATTGCTCATAAGCAAGCTCTAAACCTTCTTGACCTTGATCATCAATATTGGTAAATCCAACCAAATGTGCCGCAACTTCTCCTGCGGGGTAAAAACGACGGTATTCTTCTTGTCCATAAACACCACTAACTTCCAAATCCAATATCACTTGAGAATCTGCCGGCGGCATATGGCGTTGTAAATAAACAAATTCTTTATGGCGGTAGCGATTAAGTTTTTCACGTAATTTTTTTTGATTCAGCCCAAGCGTTTTTAATAAAGGCGCCCACTGTTCTTCTGCTGCTAATAACTCCTTAGGGTGAGCCCAGATTGATACAACAGGGGTACTCACCGCTAAAGGTTCACCATTACGATCACTAATAACACCGCGATAAGCCGGGATGGACTCTGTTCTCAATGTTCGCGCAAGCCCTTGGTTTTGCAAAAACTCAAAGCCTCTATCTGCGCCGGGTAGTATCTGAATATTCATCAAGTGCCATACTAGCGCCGCAACCAACAATGCCAATAAAAAACCAACACAGTAAAAGCGCCATTGAAAAATCTGAGGCACAATACTGCTAGCACCTTTAGCTTTATTCGACGGTGCTTTTTTCACCGCGCGCTTGCTCGGTGCTTTTTTTACTGCCGGGCTTCGCGTTTTTTTAGGCGTCGCAGAACGTGTTACTTTCATCGAGGCTTCACCATAATAATATGATCAGGCTTAGGTACCTGCATACCTAATTTTTCAATGGCTATTTTTTCTACACGACTATAAGCAGCCCAGGTACTCTCTTCTAAAAGATATTGTCCCCACTCTACTTGCAGCCCATTCTTCTCTCTACGCAAGATTTCTAACTCATTAAACTTTACACGGGTATCGTAGGCCAAAAACACAACCGCCAGTGCCGATGCAATAACACTCGCCCACAAACACGCAACCAATAACATTGTTTTTAGCGTAATTTGATTACGACGTTGAAACCACATAACGATCAGGGCCTACGCTATTTTTTCAGCTATGCGCATCACTGCACTACGAGCACGAGGATTGCGCTCAAGTTCAGCATCACCGGCTTTTATTGTTTTACCAATACCACGCAACCGTTTATTGAGCTGATCATCTGTAATAGGCACCCCCATAGGTAGCGGATCACCTTTTTCATGCCGACGAATAAACCGCTTCACACGCCGGTCTTCAAGAGAGTGAAAACTAATAACAACTAAGCGACCAGAAACAGACAGCACCTCCAAAGCCTGTTGTAGTACCTTATCTAAATCTGTCAGCTCGTTATTAATAAAAATTCTAATAGCCTGAAAGGCTCGCGTTGCCGGATGTTTGCCCTTTTCCCATGAGGGATTTGCTTGTGCAACGATATTAGCAAGGCGCAAAGTAGTTTCAATAGGCGCCTTAGCTCGCTCACCCACAATGGCTCTTGCCATGCGCCGCGCAAAGCGCTCTTCGCCATATTCTTTTAGCACCACGGCAATATCGTCTTCTTTGGCACGATTGATCCATTGCGCAGCAGTCTCTCCCTGCGTGCAATCCATGCGCATATCTAATGGGCCTTCTTGCAAAAAGCTAAAGCCTCGTTCAGCCTGATCCAATTGCGGAGACGAAACCCCTAAATCCAGTAAAACACCATCAACTTTGCCCACTAAGTTGCGCTGTTCAACCCAGTTCATCAGTTCAGAAAAAGACCCCTGCTCGATAGAAAACCGGCTGTCGCTGCCAAAACGAGCCTGTGCTTCAACAATCGCCTGTTCATCTTTATCAATCGCCAGCAAACGTCCCTTTGGCGATAGCAACTGCAATATATTATGGCTATGCCCGCCACGCCCAAACGTACCATCGATATAAAAGCCATCGGGATCTTGTAGCAGACCACCTACCGCCTCATCCAACAGCACGCTTAAATGTTCATCAGTTGTCATGGTTATAATGCCAGCGTCTGCATGCCTTCAGGCATGGTTTCGTCATCAATTGATTCGTCAATGTAATGAGCAAAACGCTCTTCACTCCAAAGTTCCATTCCCTTTCCCTGTCCGACCAACATGAGCTTCTTCTCAAGGCTGGCATATTCACGTAACGTTGGAGGCACTAAAATACGTCCATTACTATCAAGCTCTAATGGGCAGGCATGCCCCATCAACAGCAGTTTGGCGCGGCGCGATATTTTGTTAAAACTGGGAAGCGCCTCAATTTTTGGCAGAATTTCTTGCCACTGTGGCTCAGGAAATAAATGCAGGCAGCGGTTTTCAGTATGGGCAGTCAATACAACACGGCCATCGCAGGATTCCTGCAACAACTCGCGTACACGCGCAGGAATCGCCATGCGACCCTTTGCATCCATATTGATTGAATGACTACCGTAAAACACAGTTCCCCACCAAATACCGTTTTAAACACACCGGATACCACTAATATCCACTTTTCTCCACATTATGACACTATATGCGCAACCGAATTAAAGTCAAGTTGAGCCCTCTCGAAATTCGCCGAAAAAACAGGATCGTGTTAACAAAAAGAAGGGAAATGTGTATTTCTTGCCAGAATAGATAAGGCTAAAATAATTAAAAACCGACGGTTAGAGCGCAAACTTAAAGTAATACATTAAGTTTGAGATTTTTTACTTATTTACAAAGGGGTTACTAAGAGATGAATCGCATAAAAATGCGATTTTTGGTGACATTTTGAACAACATGGCTAAACGGTTCGATTTTATTCGTAAAATCTGCTTGGGGTCAATCACTTCACCGTAATTATTTGACAAAAAAGGAGCTACTTTGAACACAAAACAACCTAGGTGCAGTGGCGATAGCACTACAAAAGATAAAACAGCGTAAAATGGATAGATTAAGAGCGCTGTAACCTCCAGAAGTGAAGGTTACAGCATAGTTGGAGATAGCCGATAAGCCGGGTTCTGTCGTGGGCAATCATTCGTCTGGGATATACGTCACCATATACCTCAAGCAACCTACCCGAATCCAACGCGGGACACGCTAGCGGATTCCTATTTGGTCTTGCTCCGGACGGGGTTTACCATCGCCACAAACTGTTACCAGTTGCGCGGTGCGCTCTTACCGCACCTTTTCACCCTTACCTGTTTACACAGGCGGTTTACTTTCTGCTGCACTTTCCGTAGGCTCGCACCCCCCAGGCGTTACCTGGCGTCCTTCCCTATGGAGCCCGGACTTTCCTCCTAACTGAGCCTCACATCACATAAATGAGATACAAAGCGAGCAGTTAAGCGATTGCCTAGCCAACTCCAAGGCGCACACTAATGCAGTCTGCGTAAAAACACAACCAGCAAACCACCCTTATAAACCATTAGCGGCCTAAACGGACAGATTACCCAGCATCACTTGCCTACTCTTGCTTAAGTGCCCACTGGTAGAGGTCACGTTTTTTAAGCCCAGTTATCTTAGCGGCAATCGAGGCAGCTTGCTTTGTGGGCAGCTCTGTTAATAATACAGACATCATTAACTCTACATCACTATTGAGTTGGGCTGTAGGCTTATTAGCTAATGCTTTAATCATAACGACAAACTCACCGCGCTGTTGATTAGTGTCGCTTGTAACCTGTTCAATGAGACTCGCGATAGAACCGCTGAGTATTGTCTCGTAAGTTTTGGTTAACTCGCGAGCAATAGCGACCTCGCGCTCCTTGCCAAGCACTTCTTGTATGTCATGTAACGAAGCTAAGATACGATGGGGAGACTCGTAGAAAATAACCGTTCTTGGCTGTTTAGCGATAGCGGCCAGCGCCTGTTTACGCGCACCTGACTTAGGAGGCAGAAAGCCTTCAAAGACAAACCGCTCGGCAGGCAGCCCCGAGGCCGATAGCGCTGCTACCAGTGCGCAGGCGCCGGGAATCGGAATAACTGGTACGCCTAGGTCGCGCGCCCGGTTAACCAGAGGGTAGCCGGGGTCTGAAATGAGGGGGGTGCCCGCATCGGAGATCAATGCTATCGATTGTCCGGCCTCTAAATCTTCAAGTAGCTTGCTTAAACGACGCTCGTCACTATAGTCGTGATAGGCGATCAGTGGCGTATCAATTGAAAAATGCTGTAATAAACGCGCACTATGTCGAGTATCTTCAGCGGCAATGTAATCTACCATTTGTAGAACCTCTATAGCTCGGGGTACCATATCACCCAAGTTGCCAATAGGGGTCGCTACAATATAAAGACTGCCGGTATCTGTGTTTTTCATCTAACATCCAATTGGGACAAATAAGGTCATGCTATTGAAACCTATTCTATCTAAGATCGCTACCCAGGGAATATGGGGCAGTATCATCCTAGCCACAATGGCCTGTACACCATCGTCGATCATCGTATCACCCAATACACCCAACCCGGTAGCGTCTACGACCCCATCAACGACAGAAACCATCTTACAAGCCGCCACTGACGCCCAACAGCGCGCGCCACAAGAGCGTGCCCAGATCATGCTCTCAGCAACCGAACAATTGCTGGAAAAAGCAGACACAGACTGGGCACACAAACTAGTCGCGCGCATTGATAGCAACCAGTTACTTGATAACGACTTCATTCGTTATACCCTCGTTAGCAGCGAGCTTGCTATTGCCCGAGAGGACTTCTTTGAGGCTCAGTCACTGTTATCGACTCAACGGCTAGAAACATTGTGGCAACAACAACAGATAGAGATTGAAGATCAACAACAACTACGTCAACGACGCGCGGAACTCGCTGCTAAGCTAGGCGATGCAGAAACCAGTATCAAAGAGCGTATAATTCTCGCAACACTCCTGCTGCCAGGCGAGGAATCCACAGATAATCAAGAAGCTATTTGGCAAAACCTAATGTCACTGCCAAAAGAACGGCTAGAGAGCCTGTCACAAACAACACAGGCCTCTGTATTACAGGGCTGGTATCAACTGGCGTTTACAAATAAGTCATCACAGGATGATCTCGAGGCTCAAAACAGCGCAGTCCGACAATGGGTATACACCCATCCCAATCACCCAGCCAGCCAGCAACTACCCAGTGACTTGCAATTACTTACACAACTCATTGAAGAGCAACCACAGCAAATTGCATTGCTGCTACCGCTAAAAGGAAAACTCGCAACAGCCGGGCGCGCTATTCGCGACGGTTTTTTCGCCGCCTACTTTGAGGCTTACAAAAAGCAACAAGATACCGCAACTATTCGCGTCTATGATACCAGCGCATACGACATTAACAGCCTTTATGATCAAGCCGTAAGCGAAGGCGCCAAACTCGTCATAGGACCCTTGAGCAAAGCCAATGTTGCCGATTTAGAAACGCGGCTACAACTGCCTACGCCAACACTCGCGCTTAACTATCTCGACAAAACATCACTAGGTGATATTCCCAATAAAACAGAGCCCGGTGATAGTACAGATAACAGTGAAGACAATGCCATTACTGATCTCAGTGCTATAGAAGATTCATCTACCAGCACTACACCTCGCCTAGAGAACCTCTATCAATTTGGTTTATCGCTAGAAGATGAAGCCCGGCAGGTAGCAGAGAGAGCATGGCTAGAAGGTCACCGTATTGCACTGGTTATTGCGCCAACATCAGGTTGGGGAACCCGAAGCGCATTAGCCTTTATGGATACGTGGAAAAACCTTGGAGGCACAGTAGTTAAACACAGTGAGTTTGCTAAAGATGCGGAATACTCAAAGGTGATTAAAAGTGCTCTGAGCATTGATGCTAGCGAGCAGCGCTCGCGCAAACTTAAGCGCTTGTTTGGTCAACGATTCGAGTTTGAGCCACGACGCCGTAAAGATATCGATATGATCTTCTTGGTTGCCCGCCCTAAAGAAGGCCGTCAAATTAAACCGACACTGGCCTTTCACTACGCAGGCAGTGTACCGGTTTATTCAACCAGTCAAATCTTTGCTAGCATGCGTAAGGACAACAAAGACAGTGACTTAAATGGCATTCGCTTTACTACTCTACCCTGGGTATTTGACGGCAAAATCCCCGCAAAGAAAGCTATTCAAGACAACCTGAAAGTAGCGGGTACTTATGAGAGACTCTATGCAATGGGAGTAGACGCATTCTTACTCTACCCAAGGTTACGTCAGTTACAACAGCGCCCAGGTATGAAGCTATATGGCGCAACCGGAGAGCTTGAAATGACAACGGGCAATCGCATTATTCGACACCAACAATGGGCAGAAATACAAGCCGGAGAAGCAAAACCACTACCGGCCATTGTCACAGGCTATCAGGCTGACGAAAGCTAATACAGCATAACGTTAAGGATGACGCAATGAAAAAACACACAGTATCCCAACAACAATCTATCGGTGATATAGCTGAAAACATTGCCGCCAGCCACCTCGAAAAGCAAGGGTTAAGCCTTAAAACACGCAACTTTTCTTGCCGGGGTGGTGAAATTGACCTGATAATGACAGATGCTGATCAGCTCGTTTTTATTGAGGTACGCTACCGAAGCTACTCAAACTTTGGCTCACCATTAGAATCTATCACTGTACAAAAGCAACGCAGAATAATTAAAGCTGCACGGCATTATTTACACCAACAAGGGCTTACCGAGGTGGCCAGCTGTCGTTTTGATGCTATTAGTATTGAGCCGGCAAGTACTCAATCACAGTCACAACAGCAGCAAAAACCACCGAATAAAACATTAAAACAGCCATTCACAATTGAGCAATATACTATACAATGGATAAAAAACGCGTTTAACAACTACGCTTAAACCCGTTATCACGCTGTACTTAACGGGTTTTATTACCGGTAAAATAGGTATATATTTTTAAACACCAGCAGACTATTATGAACCAGCGAATCTACGAATTATTTCACGCCAGCATAGAAGCCAAGATGCATGCCGGTGAAACACTCTCACCGCTAATACTTGAAGCCAGTGAGCTTTTAGTGCAGTGCCTGTTGAACGAGCGTAAAATTCTAGTCTGTGGCAATGGCCCCTCTGCGGCACTCGCACAGATATTAAGTAATAATCTCGTCAACCGATTTGAGAGAGAGCGTCCAAGCTTACCGGCAATAGCACTGGGGGGGGATCTTACCCATATCACAGCAGTCGCTAATGAAAGTAGCTTTAACGATATATTTTCACGAGCCATTCGTGCCATCGGGCAGCCCGGAGATATTCTGGTTATATTATCATCCAGCGGTAACCCGTCTAATCTCGTACAGGCGGTACAGGCTGCTCACGATCGCAATATTGCCGTTATTGCATTAACTGGCCGTGATGGTGGAAACATTTCAGCATTACTTGATGTCAATGATAGGGAGTTATGCGTGCCGGTTAATTCGCGTACACGTATACATGAAATACACTTATTAACGCTTTTCTGTTTATGTGATTTAATTGACGAGCAATTATTTGGACCACTGGAACAACCTATCGAATAATGGAAATACTATGATTAGAAAAACTCACTCTATTTTTTGGCAGCGTAGTATCACGCTTGTCAGTATTTTATTGGCCACATTATTGATTAATGGCTGTAGCACGATTGTCGGTGCAACGACAGACAAGCCCATAGAACCCCATCCGGGTAAACGCACATTTGGAACCTATATTGATGACGAGCGCTTGGAGGTTATCGCCCAAGTTAATATCGATAAAACCGACCCCAATTTAAAAAAAGCCAATATCCACGTTGATAGCTTTAACGGTGTTATTTTGCTGACCGGTCAGGTTATCGATGAATCATTGCGCGATTTAGCCGCAACAGTCGTCACTAAGATTGACAAGGTTCGCCAAGTTCACAACGAGATACAAATTCAGGGCAATACGGCATTATTGTCTCGTACAAATGATTCATGGCTTGTCACCAAGGTCAAAACTAAGCTGTTAGCCAACAAAGATGTAAGCGGTACTCGGGTAAAGGTTATCGCTGAAAACGGCACTATTTATTTGATGGGTTTAGTAAGCCAAGTAGAAGCACAAACAATTACCGAGCTAGTTAGCGCTACAGGTGGCGTACAAAAAGTCGTTCGGGTCTTTGAATATATCGATTAAAGCACAGGTGTGTTCAATAGTGCTAAAACGCTATCAACAGAACACAAGGTAAGTGGTTCTAATGCCATCAAAATAACGACTACAGCTTAAATTATGGCTTAAATAGGCAACACGGCATACTGCCATGTTGCCTATGGGTTGATTAACGCTCAACAGCTAATGCAACGCCCATCCCGCCACCAATACACAGTGTCGCAAGACCTTTACTGACATCGCGCTTCACCATTTCATGAATCAGGGTGACCAATACTCGACAGCCTGATGCACCAATAGGGTGGCCCAATGCAATAGCGCCACCGTTAACATTGACTTTATCAGTATCCCACTCCAATGAGCGGTTCACAGCAATAGCTTGTGCCGCAAATGCTTCATTTGCTTCGATCAAATCGAGGTCACTGACATCCCATCCAGCTTTTGCAAGACAACGCTGAGTCGCAGGCACAGGGCCAGTTCCCATAATAGCAGGGTCAACACCGGCATTAGCATAGGCCTTAATTTTAACCAATGGCGTCAAGCCAAGTGCCTGCGCTTTAGCAGCGCTCATCATAACAACAGCCGCCGCGCCATCATTAATGCCAGAGGCATTGCCAGCGGTAACACTACCGTCTTTTTTAAAGGCTGCTCGCAATCGTCCCAAACCTTCAGCCGTTGTTCCGTGTTTAGGAAATTCATCTACAGCAACGACTATAGGGTCGCCTCTTCGCTGCGGTATTTCCACAGGAATAATTTCATCATCAAAGCGGTTCGCCTTTTGGGCTGCCTCAGCTTTTTGCTGCGATAATGCCGCAAATTCATCTTGCTCTTGGCGTGTTATACCAAATTTATCAACTACATTTTCGGCAGTAATACCCATATGGTAACCATTAAAGGCATCGGTTAAGCCATCTGTAATCATGGTATCAACCATTTTCCAGTCACCCATCTTAGTGCCTTTGCGGCTGTTGCCAAGCACATGATTTGATAGGCTCATATTTTCCTGACCTCCGGCGACGATAACATCAGCATCACCGAGCATGATGGCTTGAGCCGCTAAATGAACGGCTTTTAAACCTGAACCACACACCTTACTGATACCCATAGCGGGGGTCTTTTCAGATAGACCCGCGTGAATCATCGCTTGGCGCACGGGGTTTTGGCCAGCACCCGCACTGAGTACCTGCCCAAAGATAACCTCATCGACATCCTCAGCCGCCACACCCGCTTTATCTAATAGCCCTTTAATAACGGTAGCACCTAGTTTATCGGCGGTAACAGAAGATAAACTCCCCAAGAAACTACCTATTGGTGTTCGCCCCGCCGCAACAATCACAACATCATGCAAACTCATAATACTTTCCCCGAAAATATAAAATTATTAAAATTGCCCCGCCGTTAGGGCAGTAAAACCATCAAGGCACCTCCAGAGTACTATAAATTGTCAACGGAGTTGAGTGGTAAGTGCAACTATAGCTCTAAAGGCACTTTTTTGGCGTACAAAACGGCAAAAGAACGACTATCAGCACTGCACCAATGCGCAGCCTGTGAGATAGCGTGCGCTGGTCACAGGATTACTCTTCGGTGTAAGATAAGCGCTACTTAACTATAAGGAGGTTTTATGGCGACATCAACCATCATCACAGGCGTTGTTCTTGTAGTGATCATTTTTTATATCATTGCAATCTACAACCAACTAGTCAGTTTAAAAAACCGCTACGAAAATGGTTTTGCACAGATAGAAGTACAGCTCAAACGCCGCTACGACCTTATCCCCAACCTAGTTGAAACCGCTAAAGCCTACCTTGCCCATGAAAGAGAAACACTTGAAGCCGTTATCGCCGCACGCAATGGTGCCCTAGCGGGGCTAAAAGCAGCGTCTGCAAATCCTGGAGCCGCTGCTGCAATGGGTGAATTAATGGGTGCTGAGGGCGCGCTAGCAGGAGCATTAGGGAAGCTTAATGTTGTTGTTGAAGCCTATCCAGATCTCAAAGCTAATGAAAATATGGCACAGTTATCAGAAGAGCTTACTTCGACAGAAAATAAGGTAAGCTTTGCGAGACAGGCATTTAATGATGCGGTGACAACATATAACAGTTATCGCCAAAGCTTTCCGCCAGTTGCTATCGCATCATTGTTTGGGCACGCCCAAGATGCCACACTATTGGAATTTGCCGACAGTGATGCCATTCAAGCTGCACCACAGGTAACATTTTAGCGGTTGTCATTAAGCAATTATGAATTTTTTTGAGCACCAGGATCAAGCACGCAAAAACACACGCAATCTATTGATGCTGTTAATATTAGCAATTATTAGCCTTATTGTTATTACCTCAATAGCCATTAGCCTCTTATTGTTTTTTGGACAAACATCGCTCTCGACTAATGCGGCGACCACAACCCAGTTCATCAGCTTCCTAAACCAGCAGTTCCACCAAGGGCTGTTCGGTTACATTGCCGTTGGTGTGTGCCTATTTGTGGCATTCGGGACGGGATATAAATTATTACAGCTTAAGCAAGGTGGACGAATCATTGCCGAAAATCTAGGGGGCCGTCTACTTAATACGGATACCCGCAATGCGCACGAGCGGCAGCTACTTAATGTTGTAGAAGAAATGTCTATTGCTGCGGGTACTCCAGTACCGCCTGTGTATTTACTACAAGAAGATGGCATCAATGCTTTTGCCGCCGGTTTTCACCCCAAGGATGCGGTTATCGGCATTACCCAAGGTGCTGTAGAATTACTCTCACGCGATGAGCTACAAGGTGTCATTGCCCACGAATTCAGCCATATATTGCACGGCGATATGCGCCTTAATATTCGCCTGCTAGGTATCCTTCACGGTATTTTACTGATTGGTCTATTAGGCCACCAGATTCTGCGAGGCAGCCATCGTTCAACAAATCGTCGAGGTGGCGGCGGTATTGTCTTACTGGGGTTAGCACTGGTTATTCTTGGCTATGGCGGCACCTTTTTTGGCAATATTATTAAAGCAGCCCTTAGCCGCCAACGAGAATTCTTAGCCGATGCATCTGCGGTGCAATTTACCCGAAACCCTGATGGCATTAGCGGTGCGTTGCAAAAAATAGGGGGTTACTCTAAAGGCTCAACACTACACGCAAGTAATGCGGTTGAATTCAGCCATATGTATTTTAGCCAAGGAGTTTCCACAGCACTGCATACGCTGATGGCCACCCACCCACCCTTAGCACAACGCATTAAACGCATAACGCCTCAGTGGGCTGGGCATTTTGATAATGTTACACATAGTGCTACAGCGCCAACAAGCGATACTATAGCGAATACTACAACCCGCTTTACAAGCTCAGCCGCACCAACAAACACACTAATGCCTACGGCGATCGACAGCATTGGCCAGCCTATTGCGGAGCAT
>Ga0193960_1000114_pt1 | contig 35437 bp, 32 predicted proteins | sample FB_3_MG_FD_140338 | JGI IMG/M metagenome (GOLD analysis project Ga0193960, IMG submission 140338) | Microbial mat bacterial communities from the Broadkill River, Lewes, Delaware, United States - FB_3_MG | ecosystem: Environmental > Aquatic > Freshwater > River > Microbial mats | place: USA... | reverse complement strand
GGCGATCATTACAAATGGAGAGCAATGAGGGCAAATGGTATCGATGAAAAATTCATTACCGGGAATGCCTCAGATAATGAAAAATTTGTGAGGTGGGCGGAAACAGTTCCATTTACCTTTCGCAATCCTTTGTATCACTGGACTCATCTGGAATTGCTTAAACCGTTTGGGATCAAAGAACTTTTGAGTAAGGATAATGCCAAAGGAATCTACGATAATGCATCTGATCAGTTAAGTTCAGGAGATTTAAGTGTGCAGGGAATTTTAAGCTCCTTCAATGTTGAGAAAGTTTGTACAACTGATGATCCTGTTGATTCGTTGAAGTGGCATCAGGAAATTAAAGAATCCAAATTCAATATTAATGTGGCTCCTGCCTGGCGTCCCGATAAGGCGTTGGCAGTTGGCGATGTAAATGCTTTCAATCAATACCTGGATCAATTGTCAGAAGCTGCCAACACTTCTATTGAAACTTTGGATGACTTTCTAACAGCTCTGAAAAAAAGACATGATTACTTTCACGAAAATGGATGTCGTCTGTCAGATCATGGTTTGGAGTTTCCTTTTCCTGTTGAGGAAGTTGCAGAGAGAGACCTGAAAGTGATTTTTGGAAACCTAAGAAGTGGCAAGGATATTTCCGGGATAGAGCAGTTGCAGTTTATGTCGGCAATTCTAAACGAACTGGCGATTTGGAATCATGAAAAAGATTGGGTGCAGCAGTTTCACATAGGAGCTTTACGCGATGTAAATACAAAAGGAGTACGAACTATTGGGCAGGCCTGTGGATTCGATTCCATTGCCGATTTTAGTTATGCAAGGTCTATGGGGATTTTCCTGAATAGCTTGGAAGAGAAAGGAACGCTAACAAAAACCATTGCTTACAACCTGAATCCACGGGATAATGAGATGGTTGCCGCTATGCTTGGGAATTTTCAGGACGGAACTTGTCCGGGGAAAATGCAATATGGCTCGGCCTGGTGGTTCCTCGATCAGAAAGATGGGATGGAAAAACAGATTGATACACTATCTACGCAAGGCTTGTTAAGCCGATTTGTGGGTATGTTAACAGATTCACGAAGTTTCCTTTCCTTTTCACGACATGAGTATTTCAGAAGAATATTGTGTAATGTTTTAGCCACAGATGTAGTAAATGGTGAGCTTCCAAAGGATATGAACTGGCTTGGTAAAATAGTTCAGGATATCTGTTATAACAATGCAAATGAATATTTTGATTTTTAGTTGAGTGGCGTGATATTGAGGTGTTTATCTTGAGTTAACGTTTGAGTAAGAAGAAGTTGATGATATAAATTATATGGAGAAATTAGTTGATTTATCAGGAAAAGTTGCCCTGATTACAGGAGCAGCGGCAGGGATTGGTTTTGGAATAGCCAAGAAATATATTGATTTGGGGGCCAAGGTAGTTATTACTGATTTGTCTCAGGAAAAACTGGATGAAGCAAAGGCAATTTTAGGAGAGAACTGTTATACTTATGTAAATGATGTAACTAAAAAGTATCAACATGAAATTCTGATATCGGAAATTGAACAAAAAGTAGGAACTTTAGATATTTTGGTAAACAATGCCGGGCGCCACTGCAAGAAACCCTCTTTACAAACTACAGATGAGGAGTTTCAGGCAGTGATCGATACCAACCTGAACAGTGTTTTTGCCCTGACAAGAGAAGTTGTAAAAAGAATGATACCAAGAGAAGCGGGGGCTGTTATTAATATCAGTTCAATGTCTGCTTTGTTTGGATTGACCGAGGTGGTGGCATACAGTAGTTCAAAAACGGCCTTATTGGGAATGACCCGTACTTTGGCTTCTGAATATTCTGGAACAGGTGTAAGATTCAATGCCATCGCGCCCGGTTTTATAGAGTCTAAAATGTTTTTGGATATCATGGAAAAAGATCCGGCTCGTAAGGCTAAAATATTGGATAGAACCCCATCGGGACGATTTGGTAATCCAGAAGATATAGCGAAGGCTGCAGCATTTTTAGCTTCGGATGCAGCCGATTTTATAACGGGAGTTTGTTTGCCTGTTGATGGAGGAAATTCAATTGGATTTTAATTCTTGATCATGGGAAATGTAAAAAAGTACATCGCATCGGTATTGCCGGGTATCTTCCTGATTGGCTATAATGTTGGTACCGGAAGTATTACTGCCATGTCGAAATCGGGAGCAAATTTCGGATTGGATCTATTGTGGACTGTAGCCTTAAGTTGTTTGATTACCTGGTTTTTGATGATTCATTTCGCCAAATTCACCAGTGTAACAGGGCTTACAGCAATACAAGGAATGCGCAAACACCTTCATCCGGTATTGGCTATTGCCATGGTTGTAGCTCTTTCATTAATCATTGTAAGTGCTTTGATTGGTGTTTTGGGCATAGTTGCCGATGTACTTCACATGTGGTCGGCCAGCATTTTTGATGGAGGGATTCATGCTGGTCTCTGGGCCCTGGCAATTGCTGGTATTTTGTTACTCTTGATGTGGAAAGGAGATACTGCTTTTTTCGAGAAAATACTGGCTTTACTGGTAGCTGTGATGGGATTGGCTTTTATTGCCACAATGGTCATAAAATTCCCAAAACTCTCGGAACTGGCATCAGGTTTTGTACCCAGTTTACCTGAACAATCATCGGGAAGTGATAACAACTCGCTGGTAATTTTAACCGGAATGGTAGGTACAACGGTTTCTACATTTGTGTTTATCATTCGCAGTCAGATTGCACAGGAAAAAGGATGGACACAAACCGATAAAAAGATTCAGTATCGCGATGCCAAAGTGAGTGCATCATTGATGTTTCTGATAAGCGCAGCAGTAATGATTACAGCTGCTACAACCCTACACGTAAAAGGAATTAAATTGAATCATGTATCAGAAATGATTGAGCTAATGGGGCCAATCGCAGGCAAATCAGCCATGTCCATATTTGTAATTGGTATTGTTGCAGCAGGTATATCTTCTCATTTGCCCAATTTACTGGTTATTCCCTGGTTGATTATCGATTATAAATCAGAGGAACGAAATACAACAAAACTAAAATATCGTTTGATCCTTTTACTGCTTAGTATGATTAGTGTTTGTGGTGTGCTATTTGGTTTTAAACCAGTGTTTGTATTGCTAATGTCACAAGCCTGTTTGTCAGTAGTACTACCTGTAACGGTAGGGGTCATCTTCTACTTAAGTTCCAGGAAGAAACTGATGGGAGAGCATGCCAATAACAAATGGGAAACAATCGCACTTGCTGCAATAATGATATTTGCATTGTACATGGGAAGTCAGGGAGTACTTGGAGTTATATCAGATATTATGAGTGCCTAAAGGCATAAGTTTCAACTTCAAGTATTCTAATACTACACAAAGAAAAAATATAAAAATGAAATTAGGTTTTGGATTATACAGACACATGCTCAACGATGAGCATTATCGTTTTGCCAAACAATGTGGAGCAAGCCATATTGTAGTGCATTTGGTAGACTATTTTAGTAACGAAAAAAACAGTAAAGACAATGCGAATCAGCCAATTGGTGATGCCGATGGTTGGGGAACTGCAGGACAGGCTAAATTGTGGGGTCTGGAAGAACTCCTTCAGTTAAAGGCTGATATTAACAAGCATGGATTAGAGTTGGAAGCCATTGAAAACTTCGACCCGGCCATGTGGCATGATATTTTGCTTGATGGACCTAAAAAAGAGGAACAGACAGAGCTGGTAAAAGAGCAGATTCGAATTGTTGGTAAAGCAGGTATACCTGTATTCGGATATAATTTCTCTTTGGCAGGTGTATGCAGTCGCGATATTGGTCCATATGCACGAGCTGGTGCCGAATCAGTAGGAATGAACGGATCGGTAGATGAAACCCCTGTACCAAATGGAATGGTGTGGAACATGGTGTATGATGCGGCCGCGGAAGAAGGAACACTTCCCCGAATCACCCACGATGAATTGTGGGAGCGCTTACAATACTTTTTGGATAATATTATTCCGGTAGCAGAAGAAGCTGGTGTGAAAATGGCTGCTCATCCCGATGATCCGCCAATGCCTTACGTAAGGAATACTCCTCGTTTGGTATATCAGCCAGACATGTATCAGCGATTGATTGATATGAAGCCAAGTGAAAGTAATAATTTGGAATTTTGCCTGGGCTCCGTAGCAGAAATGACTGATGGAGAGGTTCATGATGCTACAGATCAGTACAGCAGGCAAAACAAAATTGCTTACATCCATTTTAGAAATATTGTGGGAAAAGTACCAAACTATAAGGAAGTATTTGTTGATGAAGGGGATATTGATATGGTAAGAATTCTTCGCATCCTGAAAAAGAATGATTTTGAAGGAGTATTGATTCCTGACCATACACCACAAATGGAATGTGACGGACCCTGGTATGCAGGAATGGCCTATGCAATGGGATTCATGAAAGCAGCTATGGCTATTGTAAACGAAGAGAAGACAGATAGAGATGAGTAATAAGGTAATTACTTTTGGAGAGATCATGTTGCGATTGGCAACTCCGGGATATGAGAGATTTTCACAGGCGAAGGAATTCACTGCAACCTATGGCGGAGGAGAAGCCAATGTAGCCGTTTCTCTTGCCAACTATGGAATAGATGCCAGCTTCGTAACTCGTTTGCCAAAGAATGATATGGCACGAGCCTGTGAAATGGACCTGAAAAAGTATGGTGTAAACACCGATCACATTGTTTATGGTGGTGACCGTTTGGGCATTTACTTTTTGGAAACCGGGGCCGTGAGCCGTGGAAGTAAGGTTGTATATGATCGTGCCCATTCTGCGGTATCTGAAATCGAAAGTGGAATGATAGATTGGCATAAGGTGTTCGAAGGTGTTAGCTGGTTTCACTGGACAGGAATTACCCCTGCCATCTCACAAGGAGCAGCCGATGTTTGCCTGGAGGCGATCAAAGCTGCCAACGAAAGAGGAATTACCGTTTCCTGTGATTTGAATTACCGTAAGAACCTTTGGAAATATGGCAAAACCACAGGTGAAGTAATGCCTGAACTGGTTGCGGGTACCGATGTTGTGCTGGGCAACGAAGAAGATGCAGCCATGGTATTGGGAATTCACCCTGAGGGAGTTGATGTAACAGGCGGAAATGTTGATGCAGAAGCTTACTTATCTGTTTCTCAGCAGATCATGAAGCAGTTTCCGCGTTGCAAAAAGGTAATTACCACTTTGCGAGGATCGATCAATGCCAATCACAACACATGGTCAGGAGTATTGTACGATGGAAAGGAATTGTTCAAAGCCAACAATACCTACCAGATTACTCACATTGTAGACCGTGTGGGAGGAGGAGATTCATTCATGGGCGGATTGATTTACGGATTGTTGACCTGGCCAAATGATGATCATAAAGCCTTGAATTTTGCTGTAGCAGCATCTTGTTTGAAACATACCATCTATGGTGATTACAACCAGGTAACGGTTGAAGAGGTTGAGAAATTAATGGATGGTGATGCATCTGGTCGTGTTGCAAGATAAATTGTGAAGTTATGGCAAGGTTTACTAGAATAGAAGTTGCTTTAAAAATGAAAGAGACAGGAATGATTCCTGTTTTCTTTCACAAAGATATAGAAGTATGTAAGCAGGTAGCTTTGGCCTGTTATAATGGTGGTGCACGATTATTTGAGTTCGTGAATCGAGGAGATTACGCTCATGAAATTTTTGCAGAGCTAAATAAATGGGCTGCTAAAGAATGCCCAGAAATGATGATTGGTGTTGGTTCTGTTATTGATGCAGGAACGACTTCACTGTATATTCAGTTGGGAGCTAACTTTGTAGTCTCTCCAATATTGAATGCAGAGATGGCAAAAGTTTGTAACCGCAGGAAGGTAGCCTGGTCGCCAGGTTGTGGTTCCTTAAGCGAGATCTCCTATGCCGAAGAGTTGGGAGCCGAAGTGGTTAAGATTTTCCCGGGAGAACAGGTTGGAGGTCCTGAGTTTGTGAAGGCTGTGAAAGGTCCTTTCCCATGGTCTTCAATCATGCCAACAGGAGGAGTGAAACCCGATGAGAAAAACCTTAAAGCATGGTTCAATTCCGGGGTACACTGTGTAGGAATGGGATCTCAGATAATGGTAAAAAAGGAAGATGGATCTTTAGATTACCACGCCATTGAAGAAGCTGTCACAAAAACTTTTGAAATCATAAAAAGGATAAAATAATCAAATTTCATAATTGTCGGATTATTCTTTTAGAAACTGAATCGATAGGTTCAGTTTCTTTTTTTTATAGGGGTATGGATAATGAATAAATAGCTTGCAATATCTGGAGTGTAAACATCTTCTGCTTATTTGTATGTGCGGATTCGACTTTCTAAGCATACAATTTTCACCCCTTTTGTGACTTTTTTACTCCAATAGGAACAGTGTAAAAGCTGTTCTTTTATCCCAATGAAATTACTACATGTCTGAGCGGTTACTACAGTCTTTTAGCATGATAGAAGATCACATTTATTACCAGTTTTATTCAAACGATTACGTCCATTAAAAATAAGTGTGCTTAACCACTTTGATTTTGTTGAATTGAAATGCATTAGAATAATGATGATACGAAAAATATTTACAAGCCTTTTGATGTTGATGATGGTTCTGAATATTTCCCAGGCCATTGGGCAATTAAAAATGTCAATTAATGAAAAATGGACTTTCAGAAAGGAGTCCGATAAAATCATTCAGGATGTTAATTTACCGCATACCTGGAACAAAGAGGATGCTTTTGATGAAGAACCTGGTTTTTTCAGAGGAAAAGGAGTTTATACCAAAAAACTGGAGTTCGACTCTGTGAAGGAGCGAAAGTTCTTCCTGTATTTTGAGGGGGCAGCTACTATCGCAAAGGTATTTTGTAATGATCAATATTGTGGTGAGCATATTGGCAGTTATGGCTCCTTTGCCGTCGATATTTCCAAGGCGGCAAAAACAGGTGTGAATGAAATCAGGGTAGAGGTTGATAATTCCTATCATGAACAGGTAGCTCCACTTTCGGCTGATTTTACCTTTATGGGTGGATTGTATCGCAATGTTTACCTGATCGAAACAGGAGCCATTTATTTCGATCGACTGGATCATGGATCAAATGGAATTAAAATCTTAACGCCTAAAGTGTCGGAGGAAAGCGGAGAACTACAAATTATTGCAAGTATATCAAATGAATTAGGGAAAAGAAGAAATATTAGGGTTGTACATCGTTTGTTTGATCATGAAGGCAATTTACAACAATCAATTTCCGATCGACCGGGAACTGCAGAAAAGGAATGCCTTGAGCACAAAACAGAGCTTGAAAATCCTGCTCTATGGTCGCCTGAAACACCTTATTTATATCAACTGGTCTCGGAAATAACACATGTGAAAACAGGAGAGGTTTACGACAGGGTAGTTAATAATATAGGTTTTAGATGGTATGATTACAGTGCTGAAGAAGGCATGAAATTGAATGGGAAATACATTAAATTGAAAGGGATCAATAAGTTTCATGACCATGCAGGCTTAGGGATTGCAATTCCTGATGAATACCATTGGAATGATCTTAAATTAATAAAGGAGGCTGGTTTCAACAGTATTCGTTTGGGACATTTTCAGCGATCGCCTGTAGTTTTGGATGCATGTGATAAACTGGGTTTTATTGTGACCTGTGAGGTGCCTTTGATTGATGAAATCACATTGTCGGAAGAATTTAGTTCAAACATCATCAACATGTTGTATGATCTTGTTCGAAGAGATATAAACCATCCTTCTGTTTGGGGTTGGGGGCTAAGTAATGAGATTTTGTTGCGAATGCCTAAAAAGTTGAGCAAAGAGGAGAAAAATGCTTATCGAACTTATTTAAGGGATTTGCTCATTCAAATGGATAGTATCGTAAAAGAGGAAGATCCATACCGTCCAAGCATGTCGGTGATGCATTTATTCTATGCATTATATAAAAGGGCTAAAATTCATAATGTTGGCGATGTTGCAGCAATAAATCTATACCCAGGTTGGTACAGTGGCACTCCGGATCAGATGGAGGGTATTGCCCGTGCTACATATGAGAAGAATCCTGATAAACCATTTTTGATTACAGAATATGGGGCTGGTGCCGATCCTCGTTTGAGATCAGATAAGCCACATCCATTTGATTTTTCTTTGGAGTATCAGTTGGATATGCATAAGCAATGGTACAAAACCATTAGCGAAAATGATTTTATAGCTGGTAGCTTTGTTTGGCTTTTGTCTGATTTTAATTCGGAGAAAAGAGGAGATTCTGAGCCAAGAATAAACAGTAAAGGCCTGGTTTCTTTCGACAGGATTCCTAAAGATGTGTATTACTACTACAAAGCAGCTCTTTCAGAACAGGATGTTGTAGCCATTGGATGCAAGAACTGGCCTAACCGATCTGGAATCGAGGATGTAGAATCAAATAATATCTGCACACAGAAAATTGAAGTCTTTTCTAATTTGAATGAAGTAGAATTACTAATTAATGGTGAATCGCTTGGAAATCGTAAAGTGAAGAATAATTCTGTTTTGTGGGATGTACCTTTTCGAGAAGGTAAGAATCTCATTAGTGCAATGGCTGTTAATAATGATGGCAAACGAATAGTAGACTGCCATGAAGTTGATTTTAACCTGGTTCCCCGAAACCTGAAAACTGCAGGTGGAAAGTTGGAGATTAGAGTAAATGCGGGAAGCAATTGTTATTTTCACGATAAAGAAGAAAAAGCGGTTTGGTTGCCCAACCAGGAGTACTGTGAAAACGGATTTGGATTTGTGGGAGGTGAAAATCTGATTACCAAATTGGGGCGTCCCAATCGTATAGGAACCAACTACGATATTCTGGACACCGAAAAAGATCCTTTGTATCAAACTCAAAGAATTTCACCATCAGCATTTAAAGCCGATGTTCCGGAAGGAGAATATGAAATTACCATCGGACTTGCGGATTTATTTAAGGAAAATCAGAAAAAACTGGCTTATGAATTGGGAGGTGAAAAGGCAGAGGAAGGCAAGCTCACCAATATTAAGAATAGCTTTACCATCAAAGTGAATGGAGAGCTCCTGTTCTCAAACATTTGCCCTAGAAAACAGGCAGGAGAAACAACAGCCTTGGACCTGAATGCTACGATTTATACAAACGGTGGAATTGCAATTGAATTTGAAACCGAACAGGGTATTAACTATATCAATACGATTAAAATAATTAAACAGTAATTTTATGAGAACTTTAAAGAGCATTCTATGCTTGATGGCATTGGGTATTTTGTTTTGTACATCGTGTCAGAAACCAGACAATAATATTGTTAAAAATTGGGATAAAACCACACTGCTAATTTTGGAAGAGGATGGTTTTAAATATCGAGATTTAAATAAGGATAGTCTGCTAAATAAATATGAAGATCGCAGGTTGAGCGTTGAAGTTCGTGTTGAAGATCTTTTGGAGAAGATGACCCTTCGTGAGAAAACAGGCTTAATGGGGCATCCATTTTATATGTTTCCAAAGGATCGTAAAAGTGATACTTTATCAAAAGAATTTATTGCAAAGCACACAAGAAGAAAGCGTTCGCTGATACAAAAAAAATGTGTAACCCATTTTGCAGTTATGGGATCGGGAGAGCCTAATATTCAGGCTTTTTGGCAGAATGAGGTGCAAAAGCAGGCCGAACAAGGACGATTGGGAATTCCTGTTACCATTAGTTCCGATCCACGTCATGGATTTCGTGAGCAGTCGGGAGTAGCTTCAGAAGTAGGAGTGGGAATTAGTCAGTGGTGTGAACCCGTTGGTTTTGGAGCCATTGGCGATGAAGCCATTGTTGAAGAATTTGGTCGAATAGCTAGTATCGAGTTACGTGCATTAGGGATTCGTACAGCATTGCATCCAATGGCCGATTTGGCCACTGAGCCACGATGGACACGTATTATTGGCACTTTTGGAGAGGATGCAGACTTGTCTGCTAAGTTAACGGCAGCATACATTCTTGGTTTTCAAGGTGAACAGTTCGGAACGGAAAGTGTTTCCTGTATGACCAAGCATTTCTCTGGTGGAGGTCCCCAAGAAGATGGTTGGGATGCACACTTGGATTATGGTCGTAATCAATCTTACCCGGGTGATAACTTCGAATACCATATCAAACCATTTATTGCAGCTATCGAGGCTGGAGGAAATCAGATGATGCCTTATTATGGTATCCCATTAGGACAGACATTAGAGGATGTTGCATTTGGATATAATAAAGAGGTTTTAACAGATATTCTGAGAAAACGTTTAGGTTTTGAAGGAGTTATTTGTTCTGATTGGAATATTATTGGTATTAGATCATGGGGTGTAGATAGTTTGTCTATGGACGAAAAACTAATTAAATCAATAGAAGCAGGAATTGATCAATTTGGTGGTGAGAACTTTGGGGCTGAATTGGCTAAATTAGTTGAGGATGGTAAAATATCTGAAGAACGAATTAATGCATCGGCTCGCCGTATCCTGAAAATTAAATTTGAAGCCGGATTATTTGATAATCCTTTTGTGGATGATGAAAATGCCAATACCATTTGTGCAACTCCGGAATATATTGAGAAAGGACTTCATTCTCAGAAGGCTTCACAGGTTTTGCTGAAGAATAAAGACAATATCTTACCGCTTAATAAGGAAAGAAAAGTTTATACAGTTGGCTATGATAAAGCGGTTGCAAATAAATATGTAACTGTTGTAGATGATATGCTAGATGCTGATGTAGTGTTAATGAAATTGAAGGCGCCATATGATAAAACGATGACCAAAGGTTTAGAGAAAATTTTTCATCAAGGACCATTGGCTTATACCAAAGCGGAGCGTGATTCTATCATGAATATTCTAAGCCAAAAACCTTCAATCATTACCATGTATATGGATCGTCCGGCTGTAGAACCACAAATTACCGAAGAGGTTGAAGGTTATATTGCTCATTTTGGAGCCTGCGATGAAGCACTGTTTGAGGTTCTTTCAGGAAAGTTTAAGCCTCAGGGGAAACTACCTTTCGAAATGCCATCGTCATTAAAAGCAGTAGAGGAACAAAAAGAAGATGTTCCCTATGATTCTAAAGATCCTCTATTTGAGTTTGGATTTGGATTAGAATACTAATTATTTTTTAGGTGAATGATAAGTAGTAAAGAGGTTATACCAGCATGGTATAGCCTCTTTTTGTATAAGTATAGAATATTTTCATGATAAAGCTATGCTAAATTTATATCATGACTTTTTTGTGTGAATTTAAGTAATGGGAAATTAAAATAAGAGTGTAAAGTCCAATGTATTGAAGTTACATGGACAGTGGTGTGATTGTTTTGAGTAATGATAAGAATATAGAAATGAACAAAAAGAAATTGGATAGAACACCAGCTTAGAATGCAAGAAGAGTTACAGGCAAAAAAAAGTGGAGGGACTGATAATGCCTCTAATGATTTTATTGGTAGTTAAGAGGTACAACGATAACATATTGCTATCTCTACAATAATTTAAATCAGAGGATGAAGAATAAATGATATTCGAAAATCACCTTAATGATTAAATAATAAGACTCTTGTTTTGTAAACTTCAGTAAATTAGCGTATAATGGTCTATTGGTGGATTTTGTAGAAAACGATTTTCCCCTATTTTGTGGTTATTTTTCTCCAATAAAATCCTTTTTAAAGCCATTATTTTACGATGTTTTAACAGGTATTTAAAATGTATGAGTGAAGTATAGGAATAATTTTTGGTTTGCAACGCTAACGATTGTATTGAAAAAGTTAGAATAGCAATATCACTAATTATTCGCGAATACCTTCATTGATTCATATAATAAATAGCTGAATCATTTTAACATCTAAACATATCTTATGAAAAAAATTAGTTTATTTTTAGTACTAATCGTTTGGAGTGTTTGTGTGTTGCAAGCGCAGGAACAGAAGGAGATTACCGCTTCAGACACTATCCAGGAGAAAAGCAAAGCATTCTCGAAAGAGGAAAAAAACCGTAATGTGATGCTAAATGCAGAGAACAATGCAGGACCAAGAGAGGTGAATATTGGTTTGCCTTTTACAGGTGATGTTACCATTCTTGAAAATGGAAATACAGTTGTGGGTTCATTTTGGCCACAAAATCCATTATCGGTTTGGAGATATGATAAATCATTAGGAAGAATGGCCTTGAGAGATTACCAGGAAACTGCCATTACCACTGGTGTTGTTGGTTATACGGTAGATTCACACATGCGCGAGGGAGGAAGAAAATTCAGAGGTTTTCTTGATCTTGAAACCAATGATGTAGGTATGCTTCGTGGATCATTGAATGTTTCCGGACCTATCAAAAATGACTGGTATTATAGTGCTTCTGCCTATGTCAGCCGTGATCCTGGTTCTACTGACCTGGCTTATGGGAAATATGCAGATGACACGGATATCTTCAAATTTATCTTAACAAAAAAGTTTGCCAAGCGCAGAGGTAAATTTTCTATTGCCTACAAACATGCTGAAATGAGCAGCATTGTTGACCGTTTCTTCCCATTTCAGTACAATACCGATGGAAGTATCGATCAGCTTCCGGGATTTGATTTGGGAAAAGATTCATTTTTGCCAAGAAATGGTGTGTTGCACGGAACAGATCCGTTTACAGGAGAAGCCTATGCATATGACTTGGAAAAAAACAACACAACCAGATCCAATGTTGTAGACTTAATGTTCGACTATAAATTTAAGAATGGTTGGAGAATGAATTTCTCTGGTCGTTACCATAAGGCTAAAGCTGATAATGCATTCAATTTCCCTGTTTCGGTATCGGAGGGAACTCCGGGGCCAGGTTGGTCAGATTTAGAAGGCAACCCTTATACCGGGCCTACGGCTTTTACATTACAGCAAATTAACGACAACACACCTGTACAAACAGTTGCAGCACGTTTGGAGTTGACCAAAAAGATCAACAAGCATAATTTGCGTTTGGGAACAAACTATTTGGGATACAATGCCGATTTCGATAACAAGAACAACTTTGTTTACATGGCAGTTGAGAAAGATCCGCGTATCTTAAAAAATACCTATCCATTTCCACACCCATGGATTCCGGGACTACAAGCACAGTATACCAACGATTCCGGACACGTTCAATTTCCTTTTTCGTTTACCAACTTTAACCTGGAATACAACCACTACAAACAAAAGCAAGCAGCAGTTTACATTTCTGATGATATAGATGTTTCAAAAACATTCAAGCTTTCGGTTGGTGGACGTGCCGAGTATTTTGACATTAAAGGAGACTATTTTACCTTAGAAGAAAGAGCAAAGAATCCAGGAACTCCATTTGCCGGAACACCAACAAAATATGACAATTCAAGATGGAACTTTGTTGCTTCAGCAAAAGCTGATTGGAGATTAACAAAACAAATAGGAATATTGGGTCAGTATACCATACATGCCAATGGAGATAGCAAAAGTGGATATCAGGCAGGTACTGAGGTAGATCTGAAAGGAAGTAACATTCAATTTGCAAGATTAGGACTATATTACAATCATCCTAAATTGAGCATTGTGTCTGCTTTAACTTCTATGACAAAGGATAATTTGTTTAGTAATTCTACTTATTCTGTGCCAGGAATGGCTCAATTTCCATCCAATAGGATTCCAACTACATACAAGATTCAAACCTTGGGATGGACAACAGATATCATAGCTAAGCCTTTTAAGAATTTTGAGTTACATTATTTGTTGACTATTCAGAATCCTCAATACAAAGATCTTGTAGTTACTCCTGAATTCCCTGCTAACTCAGGTATCCCTACCGAAACATACGACCTTAGCAATACAATTCCAGGAATGTCGAAAGTGTTAATGGAGATCGATCCAGCATACTTCTTGTTTAAGCGAAAAGTAAAAGTTTGGGGTAGTTTGCGTTATTTTAGCGAGACAAATGCCAACAAATTGAACACCCTTAAATTTGCATCACGTTGGGAAACATTCGCAGGAATCAATTACAGAGTAACAAAGAAACTAGGAGTGAATGTAGGAGTAAACAACCTGTTGGATCAGCGAGGAGTAAAAGGAAAAATTCAAGGATCAGAATTGGCAAAAGATCCATCATTCTATGAAGGAACTTTACAGGCAGCTCAAATGTTATTGCCAAGAAGATTTGTTTTGAAAGTAAATTATAAGTTCTAAAATTAGAATGAGTAAGTTAGATTAGTATGAGCCGGTTCATTTTTGAGCCGGCTTTTTTATGCATAAATTCTTGCAACTATTTGCTTGTTGTCATGTTAAAATAGTGCAAGTAGTCATCAATATTTTACTGGATACCCACTTCGAACTCGTTTACTTTTGTTACAATTAATTTTAAGTAGTATTTAATTAACAAAGTTATGGCAGGAGAATTTAAGTTTACCTTTGGCCCATGGAACATTCATGAAGGGGCAGATCCATTCGGACCTGAAGTTAGAAAATCAATTGATTTTGATAGAAAACTAGAATATTACAAGGAATTGGGCTATGATGCAGTTCAATTTCATGACGATGATGCAGTTCCAGAATTGGATAATCTAAATCCATCGCAAATTACAGCTGAGGCAAGAAAGTTAAAAGAAAAATTGGCAAACCAAGGATTGGTTTCTGAGTTTGTTGCACCTCGTTTATGGGAACATCCTATGACCATTGATGGTGGTTATACTGCCAATTCGGCAAAAGCACGTCAATATGCTATCGATCGTTCAAAAATGGCCATTGATATTGCTCAGGAATTGGATACTAACTTGATTGTACTATGGTTAGCACGTGAGGGAACTTATATTCGCGAGGCTAAGGATAGTAAGGTGGCAGTTGACAGATTGGTCGAAGCAATGGATGCCATGTTGGAGTACAATCCAAACATTAAAATTTGTATTGAGCCTAAACCTAATGAGCCAATGGATGTTACCTACATTCCAACAGCAGGACATGCTATTGGCCTGGGAGCATTAACCGTTGATCCTTCTCGTGTTGGGGTTTGTATCGAAAGTGCACATGCTATTTTGGCTAATCTTGATCCTTCTGATGAAATGGGATATGCATTGGCTCATAACAAACTATGGTCTGTACACTTGAATGACCAAAATAGTTTAAAATTTGACCAGGATAAGTCTTTTGGATCCGTTGATTTGAGAAGAGCATTTGCTCAGGTTCGAATTCTGGATCAGCATAACTATGGACAGAACGGAGAGTACGTAGGAATGGATGTGAAGGCTATGAGAACACAAAAAGACAATGTAGCAACCAAGCATTTAAGCAATAGCAAAGAAATTTTCTTTAAGTTATTGGAAATCTCTCGGTCACTTGATGATTCTTTTATCGAAAAATGTAAGTCCGAAAGAGATTATGAAGAACTCGATCTTTATATAATGAAATCATTATTAGGTCGATAGTTTGAGTAGAGATTGTGTGGCATGAGACCTGCCACACAATCATTCTTTATTGATAGAAACACCGCTTCGATATTCATTTTGAAATTGACTTGGAGTTAGTCCCTTGATTTTCTTAAACTGCCGGTTAAAATTCGAAAGGTGATTAAAACCGGTTTCGTAACAAATTTGGGCAACATTATACTTATTTTCTATCAACAATGCACAGGCATGTCCAATGCGAACTTCATTTAGAAAGGTTGAAAATACTTTATTAGTCCGCGATTTAAAGTATCTGCAGAATGATTGTGGAGAGAGATTGATTAGCTTTGCAACTTCTTCAATCTGAATATTTGTATTGTAGTTTTTTAAAACAAACTGATATATCTTCTCAATTCTCTCTAAATCTTCAGTTTTAATATTGATGCTGGAATAGTTGGGTGATGATAAAAAATCATACTCTTTAGTAGTTGACATAATTTCTAAAATTTCCAGAAATAGAATTAGTCTTTTCATGCCTAAATGTTCAGGCAGTTGAATTAATTTTTCGTGTAATATACTTCTAGTTTGTCCAAAGAACTTAATCCCTCTTTTTGATTTTAGCAAAAACTCATTTATAAGAGTTAGTTCTGGAAGTTCTGTAAACTGGCGCCCCAAGAATAATTTGTTGAATTGAATACAAATTCCTTTTGATAATTTGGTGTTGGTACTTTCATGATAGTTATCACCACTAGACCATATATGAGGTGTGTTGGAGCCGATAATTGCCAAATCGCCTGAACCAAAGTGACCTATTCCATCGCCAACATACCTGGTTCCTTCTCCATCCAGAACTAAAAATATTTCAATCTCAGAATGTGCATGCCAGGGAGCAGAAAAGAATGGCTCTTCTACAATTTTATAATAAAATGATTGATTGCTTGGTTTGTGTATTTTCTCGGGAATTGGCTGCATTTAATTGATGTTAAAATAGTGTAAAATTTAGCTAATAAAGAGGTGGATAAAGTAATATTTACTCTATTTCTTTGACTTGACCACTCAATTATTAACATTCTGACAAATTACAAAAAATGTTGAATAGGAAATGCATGCTCATAAGGTTATCATCCTTACTCTTTTGGGTATTGACTTAGAAAATATTAAGAAGTGACTAGAAAATGCAATGGATCGAATTGTTTTTTCTGCTTAAAAAATTCACAAAAATGAATCGTAGAAATGGAATTGTAAGTGCTGGAAATTGGATTGTTGATCATGTCAAGGTTTTGGACGGATTTCCTGCAGAAAATATGTTGGCTAATATTATCGATATTTTTCAATCTGTTGGCGGTGGTCCAAACAATGTACTTACCAATTTGGCAAAATTAAATGTAAATCTCCCACTGTATGGAGCAGGTTTAATTGGAAATGATGCTGATGGTACTTATATTTTGGATCATCTTAGAAAATATGGAATAAATGCAGATTTGATAAAACAGACTGACAAACTTCCAACTTCCTTTACGGATGCCATGACCGATGTGGATAGTGGAAACCGAACTTTTTTTCATTATCGTGGAGCAAATGCCATTCTAGATATCAAACATCTTGAAAAAATTGAAGTGAATGCAAAAATATTTCATTTGGCCTATCTGCTTTTGCTTGATAAGTTGGATGAAGGGGATGTAGAATATGGTGTAAAAGCTGCCAGATTATTATACCAATTACGTAAAAAAGGATTCAAAACTTCTATCGATGTTGTTTCTGAGGAAGGGGATCGGTTTAAAAAAGTGATTACTCCTTGTTTGCCTTATGTGGATTATCTTATAATAAATGAAGTGGAAGCTGCTGAAATTACTGATATTCCAATCAGAAATGAAAAGGTGATTTGCAAAGATGCTTCGATGAAAGCAGCGCAGAAGTTAATTCAATCTGGTGTTCAGGAAATTGTAATTATTCATTGTCCTGAAGGTGCTTGTTTGGTAGATAAATCAATGAAAACCTACTGGATTCCTTCCTTTATACTGCAAAGAGAGGAAATAAAAGGAGCAACAGGAGCAGGAGATGCTTTTTGTGCTGGTTGTTTATATGGAATTCATAAGGAATATGCATACGAAGAGATTTTAAAATTAGGACATGCTTCGGCGCGATTCAATTTGCTTGATCCTACATCAACCGAAGGAGCGGTTTCTTTAAAGGAACTGAATAAATTCATTGAAGAAGAAGGAGTTTTGCGTACAAATTGAAATTAGTGATTCACTTTTGGATAGTAAATTGCTGGTTAATAAAAAATATAAATACCAAAAATGGCTTTAGTAAATTTAAAAGAAATATTGGCTCACGCATATGAGAACAAGTATGCAGTTGGAGCATTTAACGTAATTAATGATACATTTCTGGAAGGAATTATAGAGGCAGCAGAGGAAAAAGAATCTCCTGTAATATTGAATATAGCAGAGGTACATCTTCCTTATGTGAATTTAGAGAACATTTGTCCTAGCATAATTCGTATGGCTGAAAAATCACATGTGCCAGTTTGTTTGAATTTTGATCATGGTTTAACTTTGGAGAATATTAAAAGAGCAATTGATAATGGCTTTACATCTATCATGTTCGATGGTTCTCATTATGATCTTGATGAGAATATTGAAAAAACTAAGATGGTTGTCGAACTTTGTCATCCGCAGGGTATATCGGTAGAGGCCGAATTAGGTGCTGTGGGTGGTGATGAAGGAGGTAAGTTGGTTGGTTCTGCAGACCCAAGAAAATACACCGATTTAAATCAGGCAGCTGATTTTGTACAGGCTACTAATGTTGATGCACTTGCGGTAGCTATAGGAAACTCACATGGAAAATATAAGGGTGAACCCGATTTGGATTTTGATAGGCTATCGATTCTAAATAAAACCCTAAACTTACCTTTGGTATTGCATGGTGGATCAGGAATTAGTGATGATGACTTCAGAAAAAGCATTCAAATGGGAATTGCCAAAATAAATTACTTTACTGGCATGTCTGAAGCTGCACTTCGATCTGTGGAAAATTTCATAAAAATGGAATTGAGCAATTACAATAACTTTCTATTGCTAATGGAGCAAGTAAAATTGAGTGTAAAAGCAGATGTGGAAAATCAAATGGAGATATTTGGTAGTTCTAAAGTGGTGTAATAAGGAAAAACTGAGTTGTTGGAAGAGGTATCTGCATAGGGAACAACTGAGGTTGGAATACTCTTAAAACCTTTGTTGTAATTAACGAGAATTTCAATGAGTTAATACGAGCAAATGCCTGATGGATTTATAAATACGTAGATTAAATTTCTTCATTGCAGGAGAAATGGAAGGTTAATATAATTCGATATATCCAGTATTTAAAAAAGGTATTATAACCAATATTTTATCTCCAAGATTATTTGCATCAAGTAGCAAATTTTACTTCATCTTTTTTAGTAAATTGATTTCGATATATGGTATCAGCTATATCTAATAATTCTATTTAGATATTGCAATTGCAATGTTTATTATTCTGAATATTAAGTAGTTGTGCTTGATGTTAATCGTTTTTAAATGTTAATTGCTTTGCATTAATCAGAACTAAAATTAAATAGGGGAAAATAAATGATTATTGAAAAAAAATTCAATTGTTTAAAAAATGAATTACTAAAAACGATTTTTGAACTAAATAAAGAGTTAATAACAAATAATATCTATTCTAGCCTTGAAGAATATAAGAAATTTTTAAATGGGCTTTATTTTGATTTCGTGAAGGAGGTTAGGGATAACCTGATTCACATCAAAGATGGAAATGAAAATGGAACGTATTTGGATAGTTTAACCAATATGCTTTCGTATTTAAATGAGATGTCATGTCTTGGTATAAATTTACCTGTTAATGAAAATTCAGTTCCAAAAGAATTGATTCTTGATAAAGATCAAGTACTTACTTTGATGTTTAAAATGGCTCAAAAACCAATTGTAAAGGATGCCTTGGATTTTGTAAAAAGACTTTCCAGTAGAAGAACGAAATTAGATCGCTACCTATCTAATTTAAAACCTAAACCTTGGCATGATGAGTTAAAAGAGTTTTACCCGGAAATTACACGTATTAAAGGAGAACTATTAGCTATATCTACAATTCAAGCTAGAATAATTTACTTGGCAGAGGAGAGAAAAAGATTGGCTGAATATTATCGAAAAGATGGTGTTGATCTTTACAATTCAGCGATTAATTTTTTTTCGAATCCAGAACTGAATGTTTGAAGGAAGTGTATCCATTATGCTATAAGGAGTGGCACTCTGAGCAAGGTAATATAGAAACTGCTGTTAGTTCAAGTTTAAATGTTAATCATACATCCTTAGATATCAATTTAAGATGGACAGCCAATAAAACGGATTTGGTAGAATTAATCTATGGACTTTATCATTCAGCATCCATTAATAATGGAAAAGCAAGTATTCAAGAAATAGCAACAACCTTGGAGAATCTTTTCAAAATTGATTTGGGAGATGTATATCGAACTTATTCTGAAATTAGAAATCGAAAATTGATTCAAATCAAGTTTTTGGACCTGATGAAAAGTTCCCTGCAAAATAAAATAAACGAATTGGACGAAAAAATGTGAGAGGAAAATTAATGATAAAAATAAAAAAATGAATAAAGATAAACACCCAGCTTGGGTCATACTTGGGTGTTTATTCTGAAGAAATTCTGGATATTGGATCAAAACTACACTTGGATTCACTAATTAAAACCAGAATATTATGCCTACAGAAATTGTTACCACAGACGATTTGAGAAAATTCAAATTTGAATTATTGGACGAAATGAAAAAGATGCTCAATGAACTTCATGGTCACCCTAACAAGAAATGGTTAAAATCCTATGAAGTAAGGGAACTCCTGGGAATATCTCAGGGGACACTTCAGAACTTGAGATCCAATGGAACACTTGCCTATACCAAGATAGGAGGTACCATGTTCTATGATATGGAAAACATCAAAAAAATGTTGGAAAAGAACATGGTTAGGAGTGTTATGCCATTTAATCACTCCTGAATGAATTATGTGCGACATCTGAATGAAGTCTTTAAAAAACTAGATAAGGATGAAAGGATCTCCCCTATCACTCATTACATCTCTTTGTACTTGATCTGTTAGCAGATTTGTAAATCCTTTTCCTGTGAGACGTATGGATATGATGCGGCTTTACAGGATAGGATGAGTGAACACATTCGCTTGGTGTATGAAAGAACTCCATATATGGGGATATGTGAAAAATTCTACTTCTTCCAATATGCATCAAGGGAGTTTTCTTTCCTGTATCAGATTTGATACTACTGGGAGTACAGCAAGAAATACCACAGCTGATACTGCGTGATACACTATTAATAAAATCTTTAAACATTAAAAAAGGGAATGCTTCCCTTAATAAAATAAAAGGAAAATGGAAAAAATCCACTGCACGCCACAACAGGGAAAGACTATGCCAAGCCCTTATGAATGGGCAGCTGAGTTAAAGGATGATAAGTATCTTTTTTCCTTTTCCGAATGTTTATCCTGGTTGAATGTATCTGGAAAATATCGGTTTGGGCAAACTTTTGCTATTTATCCAGAAGATCAGAGATTGATTTATAAACTAGTGGTATATGCTATAGGCGATGAGATGGTCTGCAGGAAATTTGGGATTCAACTTAATAAAGGGATTTTGCTTTCAGGACCAGTTGGATGTGGAAAAACTACAATGATGATGCTGATCAATTCCTTTTTTCCACCACTGAAAAAATTTCAAATGAAATCGGCCAGAGAGCTTAGTTTTGAGTTTGAAAAGCAAGGCTATGAATTAATTGGCAGATATGGAAATCCCAATATTTATGCTACAATAGGAAAGTATAAAAATGGCATCTACTGTTTTGATGATTTGGGGGTGGAACAATCCCAGAAATTTTATGGAAACGAGTGTAACGTCATGACTGAAATTCTTCTAAGTCGTTATGATTTGTTTACAAGAAAAAGAATACTCACCCATGCTACTACTAATCTCTCAGCTTCAGAGTTAGAATCCATGTATGGTAATCGCGTAAGAAGCAGGATGAGAGAACTCTTTAATTTGTTTGCATTTGACAGCAATTCCAAAGACAAAAGAAAATAGATATTTCCTACTTGAAACGGCCTGTTTACATTCTTCCAACAAGCCTTTTCAACCCACTACAAAACCATCCTTCGTCCTGGATTTGTCTTTTTTCCATCGCATAATAGTAATCTTTTAGGTTGTTAATTTTTTATTAGATACAAGAGCTTGTAGTAGATTATTCCCAGGCAAAAGGACTTCTGTTCACAGGACTTGATTCACTTTTGTACGGGGCTTGGAAACAGCCCTTCAAAAAACTAAAATTACATTCCTTAGACAGAACACCTTTTTGCCACCCACGTCAAGATCATCCTTCCACTTTGTTGCAGTCCTGAACTTGCCTTTAGACAGAGCTGCCGACAGCAGGTTTTTAGCTTTCACAAAAAAAGCACAAATAAGAGATAAAAGAAAGTCAATCTAGCCACTCTCCCCGCAAGTCTCTCGCACTGTCAAATCCAAGACCAGGACACTGTGATTTTTAAAATAAGGAAAAGAGATATAGGTAATGAATGTCAGATGAAAAAATCAGCCTTGGATTTGAACCCCGAATGGCAATGGGATGCACTTTCTTTTCTTTTTTTGAGCCTTTTTTCTCTTCTTTTGGATATATAAAACAATTCAAATGAAATGATTTGGATTGATTTGTCACCCCACTTGGGTGAAAAGAGAAAACTCGGGTGTCAATTGAATGCAGAATACTACAAATAGCAACAAATTGCTGAGTTTCTATTGAATCATATAAAACACCCAACTAGGGTGGTACTTGGGTAATTATCTAAAAGTGAATTTGGAGATTTGCTTATGGAAAATCGGAAGAAAAGATTTCCATTTTCCATATCAAAATCATGTTTAACTTTTAGAAATGACCATATGTTTGGATTAGATCAAATTTCATGGACTGATTTTATCAGTCTGATGATTGTTCTACTTCTTGTCTGGTACCTGGGCTTAACACTGGTGCTGTTTTACAAAAGCAGTCAGAAACAGGGACAAAGACAATTTGAAGAGGAAGCTGAACAGACAAAAGCAAATCACAGCCTTCAAGCAATTCGGGTATCAGCTGAAGATTTTCCTTCTGAATTTATTTCTGCCTTTGCAGAGGGAGAAAAAATACTGACTCATCTTTTTTATGAAGAGATGGGAGTGGATGAAGGCTACAGCCTGAGAGAACTGGAGGAAGGAAGGGTTCCTCTTAAAACTACAAAATGACCCAAGACTACTACTTACACATTTAAAAATTGACTTATGAAATCACCTTTAAAACCTTTTGTTCAAAAAGGAGCTATGTTGCTCCTGACTATTACTTATTCTCTTTCGCTTTTGGCCCAATCTTCTTCCGGGATTGATCAGGCCACCACGGAAATCAATTCCTATGTGGACCCAGTCTCCAATTTGATCATTGCCATTGGGGCAGTGGTGGGACTCATTGGAGGAGTGCGCGTCTACATCAAATGGCAATCCGGAGATCAGGATACCCAGAAAGCCATCATGGGATGGTTTGGGGCCTGTCTCTTTCTCATATTGGTGGGCGTGGTCATCAAGGCCTTTTTTGCCTGATGGAAGCTTACCCAATTCAGAAGGTAGATACCAGTTTGTATGTGAAAGGATTTGCGGGCAGACTGGTCTACCTGGCCCTCTACTGCATACTTGGCGCTTTCCTACTTTTTGTAATCCTCTACATCCTGATTGGAGTATTTCCTGCTTTGCTGATCTGCTCACCAGCCTTCTTTGGAATGCTGTACAGGCTTGGCAAAATCCAAAAGAAATATGGACCCAAGGGATGGGAGAAAAGAAAGCATGCCAAAAAACTGCCTGACTTTGTGCTGGTCAAAAGAAGAATCTGTCAATCCTAAACAAAAAAGAGAAGATGAAAGTAAACTCCATAGAAAAGACGCTTTCCGTTCTGGGCTTCCAGGGGGATTTTCTGATCTCCAACAATCTGGATCTGAGCTTTGGAATGAAATTGGAGCTGCCGGAACTGCTTTCCTGTTCCAAGGAGAGATTGTCAGAACTGCATGAATGCTTTCAAAGGCTGATCAATCTCATGCCAGAGAACTCACTTTTTCACAAGCAGGATTTTTATTTTCTTTCGGATTACAAGGGAAAAGAAGATCAAAAGGATTCTTTATTGAACCAATCTTACAGCCATCATTTCAAGGGAAGAAAATACCTGAAACAAACAACTTATCTCTACATCTCCCTTTTGAACAAGGGGCTTTTGAAAAACTACCTCTCTTCTTCGCTCATCTTTTCAAGAAATGTGAAGGACAAGCAAATTCAGAGACTGGAAAAGGCAAGGGAGCTGCAATCCAATTTGTTGGCACTATTTCAGCAGGCAGGCATAGCAGCCAAACTGATTACCAGGGAAGAGGCAGTGGGAACGGAAGAAAATAAGGGATTGATAGAGTCCTACCTGACCCTTAACTTTCAAAAGTCCAGTCCATTATTGGGAGGAATTGATTTCAGGGACAGGCTAAAAGTCATGGATCAGTTTGTGGAGATTGTAAGCCTGAGTGATTATTCTCATTTGCCAGGCCACCTATCTCCTGCAGGCAAACACCCGGGAAATGCACTACCGGTTTCCTTTGTCTATCCATTGGGACATCATTTGCCATTTTCCCACATCTGTAACCAGTTTATTTACCTGCCAGCTCAGCAGGAGGTCAAAGCCATGCTGGAGAGCAATTACAAGAAGATCTATAGTCTTTCCAAGTTCTCATCGGAGAACAAGGTAAATGCGGGTCTGATTGAAAACTTTCTGGATAGGGTGCAGGTCACGGGAGAGAAGATCGTCAAGACACATTTCAATGTGATTTTGATGGATGCCTCCCTAAAAACGCTCAAGCAAAACAAGAGTGAATGCTCATCGGCTTTTTCCCTTTTAAACTGCTTTCCCTATCAGCACAGCTTTGATCTGCCCTTTTTGTTTTTTGCCTCTGTGCCTTTTTCTACCCAACTACCCGAATCAGAACTCTTCATCACTCAGGTTCCCCAGGCATGCTGTTTGACAAACTTTGAGGGTGAGATCAAAAACTCGGATTCAGATTTTTACATCCAACTGTCCAACCGTCAGGAAGGCTGTCCGGTGAGAATTGACATTTCAGATGAGCCCATGGATGAGCATTTGATTCACAACAGAAACAAGCTCATCATCGGAGGATCGGGATCTGGCAAGTCTTTTTTTACCAATCATCTGCTGCGCCAATACGCAGAATCAGGCAACTGCCATGTGGTGCTACTGGATGTGGGAAGAAGTTATGAGATGCTGACCCGTTACCTGAATGAAAGTCTGAAGGAGCAGGGAGGAGCCATGATGGTCGAATTTACCACGGAGAACCCCATCTCCTTTAATCCCTTTGTGATGGAAGGAGAGCTGAATGTGGAAAGAAAACAGACCATACTTTCGGTCATCTATACCATCTATAAGGAGAACCTGACGGACATGGAAAAGGATGTGATTGCCCACTCGGTAACATCCTATCTGAAAAGCAATCCCAAGGAGAAATCTTTCAATGCCTACTACAGGTTCTGTAAAGGATTTATTCCTGAGCTGGTGGAAACGCAATCTTTGGAATTTAATATGCATGAATACTTTTTTATCCTGAGTAAATACTACGAGGGAGGGGAGTATGACTATCTGCTGAACAAGCCCATGAAAACAGATGAGTTTTTCAACTGTCCCTTCCTGGTCTTTGAGCTGGACAACATCAAGGATCACCCCGTGATTTTCCCGGTGGCAACGCTCATCATCATGGATATCTTCCTGCAGAAAATGAGAAGGCTCACGGGAGTAAGAAAGCTGATCTGTATAGAGGAAGCCTGGAAGGCCATTGCCACACCTCAGATGGCAGCCTATATGAAATACTTTTTCAAGACCATAAGAAAGTTCTTTGGAGAGGCTATGGTGGTCACACAGGAGGTGGACGATGTGATCTCCTCACCCATTATTCGGGATGCCATCATCAACAATGCAGATACACGGATTTTGTTGGACATGAGCAAGTTTAAAAACAAGTTCACGCAAATCTCCCAATTCCTTGGGCTCAATGAATTTCAAAAGGAGCAGATCCTTTCCATCAACAAGAACCTGCCCGGAGACAGAAAGCTCAAAGAAGTGTTCATTGCGCTCGGACAATACTCAAGGGTATTTGCACTGGAGGTAAGCCGTAAGGAATACTTCTGCTATACCACCGAGCAAAAGGAAAAGGAGATGATTCTCTCACAAATTTCATCAGACAAATCCCTGATGGATGTACTTCAGAAATTGTAAGACCATAAAAAAAAGAAACCAATGAAAAGATATATCAGAATAGCAGTGCTGATGCTACTATCCATTTGGATCAGCTCCAGTCCAATACTTGCTCAGGCACCCATTACGGATGTTGGGGCAGGCATACAAAGAGAAGCCCTTTGGAACAGGGAAAAGAAGATCCTGTCCAAAATCAATTGGTATAATGTGTTGATCAAAGCCTTGAACGGCGACATCAAAGGATTGACAGGTGAAATGCTGGGCATAGACCAGAAAATGCTGGAGAGTCTGGAGAAGGTCTCCGCCCTGATCAAGGATTACAAAAGGGTAAAGGAAACCAAAAAGATGTTGGATAAGGTGATGGAGATCTATACCCAGAAACTACCCAAGCTCATACAGGATGAGAATTTCACCAATGAGCAGGCCGTGGCCATCGTGCAGTCCTTTGACCTGATTTTGGATGACAGCAGACAGTTGGTCAATACCATTCTGAAAACCATCATCAAGGACAACCTTCTGATGATGGATGACAAGCAAAGATATGACAGCATCAATACCGTTTACCTGTCAGTCAAACAGCATTACGGTACCATCTGCTACCTCTACAACAAACTCTTGTATGCCTCCTATTTGAAAAGCTATGAATCAGACAAGCTGGAAGGATTTGCCATGTATTATTCTTTGTACAAGTAAAAAACAGAAATCATGAGAAGCACCATTATAAAAATACTATTTCTAATCCTGCTTTTTTTTCTGGGATTGTTCATTTCAGCAAATGCACAATCCATAACCATTAAAAAATGGAAGGGCAGGTACCCAAGAATGAACAATCACTATCCTGATGCCTTTATTTGCTTCAAGGGATGGTTGCCTCCGGTTCCACATCTCTTTATCAAGACACCAGCCACCCACTATTATTGGAAAGTGAAGTCAGGTTTGGTAACAGACTCCAAGGAGATTAGCGGAAAACTGAAAACAGGAGTCTTAAGACTACTGGCCAAAACACTGGAAAAATCCCAGTTTAAGGGCAGGTACAAGGAGGTCAATCAAACCAAAGCTATGAATGAAATCCAAACAGGCATTTCCAATTTGATCTACAAGGCAAAAAAGGATGAACTGGCAGATCTATACAATATTGCAGCAACGCTTTACAATCTTTACCATGATCTGGATGACTTCAAGGATTTGGAGCAGGGAAGCAGAGTCATAAAGATCCTGAAAAAAGAAGCCGATCAACTGCTCTCCCGATTTTTGATGATCAATTTTCTGGAGACTGACCATGGAGAAAAGTTCAAGGCTTTTACCGCACTGCAAAAATCTCTCACTCATCTCAAAGGAGAAGTGGACTATACCTACAACAAGATGTTCTACTTCCAGTCTTTTGGAGAATCTACCCATAGAAATCTTGCCTTTTTAAGCCAATAAGCCATGATATTACAAGTATTATCAACCAATGATTTTTTTGCTTTTACAGATGCACTGGTAAACAGTGGCATAGACAACGCCTCATTGCTGGTGGATATGGCAAGGGCCATAGGAGGGATAGCCGCTTTTTTGTACATCTCCAAAAGAATATATGAGGAGCTGATCGCGGACAATCCCATTTCCATTCTCCCATTGCTAAGACCCTTTGCCTTTGTGCTGGTACTCTCATTCTGGGGAGTATTTGTGAACCTGCTGATGGTGCCTACCAAGGGACTGGCCAATCTCTCAGAAAACATCTATGCAGATAAAAAGCACATTGTCGCCCAAAGACTGGAAGAGAAACAGGATGCCATGCTGGCAGCAGATCTTCCCATTTTCTATGAGAATGAAGAGAAGGAAGCTGACCTTTGGGACAAGGGGATCAATTTGCTACTAACCACTTACAACATCATGTCTGGAAGAGCCATTCAAAACCAGATCAATTTCTACATCATGGATGCCCTTCGTCAGGTATTTGAAGCCCTTTTTGAAGCCATTGTCTATCTGATTGCTTTTTTAAGGACAGTCTTTTGTGTATTGCTCATCATCTTTGGGCCACTGGTCTTTGCCCTTTCCATCTTTGATGGATTTCAGGACAACTACCTGCAATGGATCGCAAGATTCATCAATGTGAACCTCTATCTGCCCATTGCTCTGATCATTCTCTCCCTGATACAGGAGGTGCTCATCTTTACTTTGGAGTGGGAAATACAGATGATCAACTCCAGTTTGATTTATCAGCCTAAAATGTTCTACGTTTCAGGACTCATCGTTCCAGTCTGCGGGATTATTGGAATGGGACTGGTACCCAAGATTGCATCCTGGATTGTACAGGCAACGGGAACCAACTCAGGAGGAGGAAGATTGTTTAGAACAGCTGCTACAATGGCCATTACCAAAGGCATGTTAAAATAAGATCAGAAAGGAGAAATCATGAAAAAAATCTTCGACATTCAAAGAAAATTTCGCTTTACGGTCTTTGTGCTGTTGTTGGTCAGTTTGTTGATGATGGGGGTAAGTACCTATGTCTTTACCCTTTCCATGGAACTGGTGGAAAGATCCAGGCAGAAGATCTATGTGTTGGACAATGGCAAATCCCTCTTGATGGCACTTCGGGAAGATATCTCGGAGAACCGAAATGCAGAGGCCAGGGATCATGTCAAACGCTTCCATGAGCTCTTTTTTACTCTGGAGCCGGATCGGGACTATATCGAAAAGAACATTCGCGAAGCTCTGCATCTATCCGATGCCTCTGCCATGAGCCAGTATCAGGCCTTCAAGGAGAACAATCTCTACAATCAGGTCATCGCCTCCAATATCAGCATGACGGTGCAAACAGATTCCATACAACTGGATTTTTCTTCCTATCCCTACAGGTTTATATACTATGGGAAACAGAAAATTGTCAGAAAATCCAACATCACCAAAAGGAGTTTGAAGTGCTCCGGAAGCCTTAGAAATTCTTCCAGAACGGATAACAATCCCCATGGCTTTTTAATGGAGAACTGGAGGATAGAAGAGAACAAAGACCTGGAGACCATACGCCGCAAAATTTTCTAAAATTCTAAAACAATGAAACAAAGCAAGACAAATTCCAAACCTATTTGGAAAGAGAGCTTTCAAAGTTGGATCAAAAAAAGGGAGGAGGAGGATGGAAAACTGGATCCTGAGATCAGGAAAAGAAAGTGGGTGATTATCCTGTCTTTTCTGCTGATCATCTTTCTGAGTTCCTTTCTGTGGACACCCATCCTTGATTTTCATAACAGGACGTTGAGAAGCCCTCATACGCTTCAAGATAATCAGAGCATCGAAAAACAACCTTCAAAAAGTTTTGAGATGCCGGTGGACTCATTTGAAATGCAACTAAAACAAAACATTTATGAAAGACCAAATACTAAATAACAAAGCTCTTCTGATACTGCCTTTACTCTTGCTTCCTTTTGTGGTGCTCATCTTTTACATCTTGGGAGGAGCAGAGCAGGCAGAACTGAAGGCCGAAGAAAAAAACAGTTCAGAAGCTCAAAACGGAATGAACTACCAGCTTCCACAAGCTGAGCGTTCCATAGAGATCTATGACAAGATGGAAGCCTATCAAAAGCAGGGAGAGATCATTGGACAAGAGTTAAGGCTTGCACAAAACAAAGAGGAGGGGCTCATGGAAAATGAGGACATCCTTGTAGGAATGGAAGCTGACAGCCTGCCTGAGATCCTGAAAGAAGAACCGGAACAGGTGCCTGCAAAACTCCTGGCCCATATCCGTCAAAAGGAGTTGCAGGTTCAGGCAGAAATGCAAAATGAGACAAAGCCTCCAAAGAAGGCTGTCATTCGAAAAGCAAGTCCTTCAAAAACTCAGAGAAGTAATTCCACTCAACAAGCAAAAGAGGTAAAAGCAAAAGAGCTGGAAAGCATAGAGGAGTTGGAACAGATCTTTGAAGTGAATGCGCAGCTGGAAAGAAGGAATGATTCCCTGCGATATTTCCTGTCCCATGCAGAAAAAGAGCTGCAAGAAATCAAAGACAGCAAAAGAAATGTGTTTCAATTGGAATCCCAATCGAAACCATCCTTCAATGCAGATGATAAACAATCCTTGTTGATCAAGGCAGAGGTGTATGAAGATGCTGTCCTATTGGATGGAAATCGTGTCAAACTTCGCCTTTTGCAGGAGTACTGGATCGCAGGCCGGAAAGTTAAAAAAAACACATTTGTTTACGGGATCTGCAAGCTCAACAAAGAACGCTTACTAATTCAAATTAGCCAGTTTCCCATTCAAGGTGGATTTTTACCAGTGGATTTACAGGTGCATGACTTGGATGGACTGCCAGGCCTGTACATTCCTGATCGGGCAGCCAGGAAAGTTACAAGAGAAGTGGGTGCTCAAACCAACTTTTCTCCCCTTTTGGGAAGATCTCAGGATGCACTCACCAATATCGGCATTACAACGGCCGATCGAACTGCCCAGACTCTCATTCGAAGGGTAAGGCTTAAAAAGGTCAGACTCATGAAAAACAGTGTCGTTTACATCATCAATCAAAAACAATAAGTCATGAAATACAGTTTAATCATTATCCTATTTCTTTTTCCCCAGTACATCAAGGCACAAAAGAGTTTGCAAGTGCATGTGAATAAAGTTGTCCACATCATCTCCAAAGAGAAGATTTCCTATCTGCAGGTGGGAAGCCATGAGTTAATCATGGCGGAAATTGTACTGGAACATCCCAATCTCTTGAGAGTAAAAGCCCTGAAAGAATTTGAAGGAGAATCCACACTTTCATTTGTGTCAGCAGGGAAACTTTACAGTCTTCCTTTGAGCTATGGAGAGGGTGAGAAGAATTCCTACCTCTTGGAAGAATTCACTTCCCTGCCTGCAGATCTCTTATTGACAAAAGCAGTAAGCAAGCAGGAAATTGAAAATACCTGCATGAAATTGTTGGGGCAGAAAAAGCAAGCTTCAAATTCTAAAGTCTCCAAATATGGACTGAAGGTTCAAGTCAAAAACATTGCCTTCAAAAAGGATTTGATTTTTGTGCAACTGGAGCTAAAAAATGAAAACAAGATGGAGATAGAGCTGGAGGGATTCCAGTGGTGGATGAAGGACAAAAAAGAGCTGAAAGCATCCAACCATCAGGAATACCAGATCCATCCCCAGTACCACTATTTTGAGCTGAAAAGCCTTCCGGGGAAAAGCATCAGAAAGGAAATTTTTGTGCTGCCACGCTTTCGCATTCCACAGAAGAAAATTCTGCAAATCGAAGTGCTGGAAAAAGCACTGGGCAATACGGGCAGAAAAATCAGCTTGAAACTGAAGCCTTCTGATATGAAGAATCCAATACAACTATAAAAAAAATGAGTACTGAATCCAAAGAGCTGAGCAAAATGCATGAAGGATTTCGATTCTTTTCCTACCTGCTGCTTATCCTGAGTTTGTACCTGGGAGAGATGGACTACTTCATGGAAAACGGACTTTGGATTCCCGAGTTTGAAGGACTGTTTGAAAAACTCACGCAGCTCATTTTCTTGGTGGATCCGGTTTGCTCCAAGGCCATCTGTATGGGATTTCTGATCATTCCCTGCATAGGAACCAAGGCCAAAAAAGACAGGGAGCTGAAAGTATCCTCTCTTCTGGTTCAATTGGGCCTGGGCATGTTCATCTATTGGGGAGCACTTTTTTTAATGGACAGGCTGGAACTCTTTTACCTGATCTTCTCATTTTTTGGATTCGTGATTTTAAACATTGCCTTTGACAACATTTCCAAACTCATTAATGTGAACCTGATGAAAGATAGATTCAACCAGGAAAATGAGAGTTTTTCCCAGGAAGAAGAATTGATGGAAAATGAATATTCCGTGAATCTGGAATCCTTGTATCAGCACAAGGGAAGAGAAAGAGAAGGATGGATCAATATTGTAAACCCTTTTCGGGGAAGCATGGTGATTGGAACACCGGGATCGGGGAAATCCTTTTCCCTTGTGCTTCCCTTTATCAAACAACATCTGGCAAAAGGCTTTGCCATCTGCGTTTATGATTTTAAGTTTCCGGATCTTACAAAGGTGGTCTACCATCACTATTTGAAAGCCAAAAGAATTGGAAACTTAGCCAAGTCAGCACGTTTTTACTGCATCAATTTTGATGACATCACAAGATCCTACAGGTGCAATCCTTTGGCTCCCGAGTATATGGAATCTCCCATTGATGCCTTTGAAGCATCCAGAACCATTTTGTACAACCTGAACCGTGAATGGATCAGAAAGCAAGGGGAATTCTTCTCAGAATCTTCGGTGAGCTTTTTTGCAGCCATCATCTGGTTTTTGAAGCGCTACAAAAAAGGACAGTTTTGCACCTTACCTCATGCCATAGAACTCTTGCAATTGGATTATGAAGAGCTTTTTGAAGTGCTTTCCAGGGAGAAAGATGTACGCGGTATTATCAACCCTTTTGTGAATGCTCATCAAAGAGGAGCAGCTGAACAGTTGGAAGGACAGTTGGGCTCCTTGAAAATTGCCATCTCAAAGATTATCTCAAAAGAGATTTACTGGATCTGTTCGGGAGATGATTTTTCACTGGACATCAATGATCCAAATCATCCAAAGATACTTTGTTTGGCCAACAATCCCCTTCGCATTGAAATGTATGGTGCAGTACTTTCACTGTTTATCACCCGAATGTTGAAAGTCATTAACCGAAAAGGGCAGCACAAAACATCACTCATTTTTGATGAGCTGCCTACCATCTATTTCAGAGGATTGGATACCCTGATTGCAACGGCAAGGAGCAATAAGATCTCAACACTTCTGGGTATGCAAACCATTGATCAACTCATTCGAGATTATGGAAAAGAACAGGCCAATGCCATACTGACAAATATCGGAAATCTATTTGCCGGGCAATCAGTGGGAGATACAGCCAAGTTTGTGCAGACAAGAATGGGAAAGATCCTGCAGGAAAGACAGTCGTTAAACATCAACAGAAATACTCAGTCCACCTCCATATCCACCCAGATGGACTTTTTGGTGCCTGAAGGAAAGATTGCCACCCTGGCTCAAGGCCATATGGTGGGACAGGTAACGGACAATTTTGAAGAAAGCATCTCCCAGAAAAACTTCAATGCCCTGATCAAAGTGGATACAGATCAAATGGACAGGGAAGAAAAGAGATACAAAGAAATACCAACAATCTATGAGTTTGATGACAAGGAGCAAGTGTTGGAAAACAATCGAAACAGGATATGTAATGACATACAGAAAATGCTGGAAGAGACTTATACAAAGAGTACGTCAGAACAGTAGAATTAATCATTAAAAACAGAAAATTATGGAACAATCTACCACCAGAATTACAAGAGAACAGATTCCTTTTTCCCAGCTGGAAAAAATAGGAATCAAAAAGGAGTTTGCAGACAGAATGGAAAACCAGGAGATGAAAGATTTTTTGAATGGCTTCAGATCCTCCAAGCTCTATACCATTACTGCCAAGATCAATGGAGAGCAGCATCGTATCCCTGCCAAGATTCGTCTGCAGTTGGCAGAGGATGGCAAGATCAATATCAAAATCCATCCTATTCAAAGGCTTCATATTCCTGATGAATACCTGGGACACAAATTCACCAAAGAGGAGAAAGCTGCATTGATGGAGCACAAAAAGCTGGATAAAGTAGTTGAGCTAACCAATCAGAAAGGAGAGAAGGACAAGTACTTTTTGGGAATCGATCCCAAGACCAATGAGTTGATACCGCTTCGAAGCAAACATATCAGGGTACCGGAAAAGATCAAGGGAACTTCTCTGTCAGAAGAACAAAGACAAAAGCTGGCAGCAGGTAAGAAAATCACTCTGGATGGCATGACAGGAAAGAATGGTAAGAAGTTCTCAGCCACTTTACAGGTCGATGCTGCCAACAGGAACATCAGTTTTTCAGGTTTTAAAAGTCAAAAAGATCTGGAAGAGAAAACCGAAAAGAAAAGAGTATCAAAACAAAAAGTCGGATAGTTCATGGTTGAGTTAAGGTGGAGGGAAGGTTGATCCATTGCGGTGGAAGATCTTCCCTTTTTTTGTAAAAAAGAGCCCGATGAATTGATGAGAAAAAGAATCTTAAGAGGGGGATGCAAGTTGTGTTTTTGTCATACAAAAACGCTTGTGCCTATTCCGCAGGAACTTTTCATAAACCTATGAAAAGCTTGATTGTCCCAAGGGACAAAATTCAAAGAGATATGAGACCAAAAACAGATCAAATAGACAAACTTCAGGAAAGAATTATTCTGCGTGTCACCACACATGAAAAAAGAATTCTTCTGCAAAGATACCGTAAGGAAGGTTATCACAGTATGAGTGACTTTTGCAGGGCCAAGCTAGTGAAGAAAAGAGAAGTGCGCAAGGTGGAAGTCTCTGATGAATTTTTGGATGCGGTCAAAAGGTTGGACTATGATCTTTCAAAGATTGGAGCCAATCTCAACCAGTTGGCCAAGGCCATCAATACAAATTCTGTATATGGATTCGATGAGCATGATAGAAAGCTTTTAGGACAGATTTCAAGCAAATTAAAAGACAGTTTTAAGGCATTTGAAAGCTTTGTTCATATGATGGAATAAACAGGCTAAAAACGGGTAAAAATGATTATCAAGATTCATCAATCAAAGTCTATAGAAGAGGCTTTTTTGTACAATGAAAAGAAGGTGGAAAAGGGAGAGGCTACTTTCTTTCAATCCAGAAATGCCCGATTTCAAAATCCATTTTTATACAGCAAGTCGGAACGCCTGAAGGAGTTTCTGAGAATTGAAAAACTGAACTCCAGGGTTAAGAACAAGTGCCTGCACATTTCAGTGAATCCATCCCAATCAGACCGTCTTATACTCAGTGATGATATTATTAAAAAGGAGATTCAAAATTTTATGGATGAGATGGGATATGGAAAACAACCTTATTTTGTCTACAAGCATCAGGATTTGGACAGGGTGCATTTTCATATTGTATCCAGCAGGATTGATAGGCATACCGGCAAAAAGATCAATGACAGCAATGAAAGGCACAGGGTGCAGAAATTTGTCAAGGAGCTGAATGAGAAATACCAATTGAACCAGAAAAGCAATCAGGAGAAAGTAGATTTTCACTTTTCTCCTCACAGTAGAAATATAAAACAGAGTCTGGAGAAACTCTTTTACCATTTGAATCGTAGCAAGGAAATTCAGAGCAAAGAGATGTATGAAAAGGCATTGAAGCTATTTAATGTGGAAGTAAGAAAATCGGGTCGAGGACATATAGTGGTGGTAACGGATGATTTGGGAGAGCCGATTCGTTATCCTATTCGGTTGTCGAAGTTCAAAAACCGTCCAGAGTTTTTTGCAGTCAAGGAAAGCGTAGAGAATGAGAAGGTATTGAAGACCACCCAACGCAAAATAATAAAGCCAGATAAATCCTTGTTGAAAGAACTTATCTGGCAAAGTATAAGATACAAGGGCGTGGATACTCCTGAAAAGAAACTCAAACTTAAAAAGAAATCGAAAAAGAAATACAGACGAAGAATGTAAAGTAAAGACAATTTGTGGGATAGTGTCCACTATGAATTGAAAGCTGTTTTAAAGCTTCGCAGATCACTTAAAAGTAAATCTTTATCTATTTTGCAAAAATCCTTATAGCACACATAGTGCCTGCCATGCTGACATCTTTTAATAGATACACCACTTCCACAATAGCAGGCATCTTTGATTTTTAGTTTGTCCCCTTTCAATCTGCTAATTATTAATCGAACAATATGCAAGTGGCTGTCTATATTGAG
>Ga0193960_1000113_pt1 | contig 35454 bp, 26 predicted proteins | sample FB_3_MG_FD_140338 | JGI IMG/M metagenome (GOLD analysis project Ga0193960, IMG submission 140338) | Microbial mat bacterial communities from the Broadkill River, Lewes, Delaware, United States - FB_3_MG | ecosystem: Environmental > Aquatic > Freshwater > River > Microbial mats | place: USA... | reverse complement strand
TTTAAAAGTGAAATTGATCGACCTTTTACTAAGCATGTAGACGCTATTGGGATATGTTTTAAGACTGGAGTTCAATTCTCCACATCTCCACCAATCTATCAATCAATGTAGTACAATATAGTTTGACTAACCCCTTAAAATTGGGACTTATATTAACCTTCTAGGTTTATGTAGTTCTATACAAACCAATATAAATCACTTAAAAATGGCATATTATTTGGCATATCACTAAAATTTAAAGTGGCATATCACTTTTCTATTAAAATCATTTTACAAATTTCAAAATTCTTTTATTAATTCAATGTAGTTCAATGTAGATTTATGTAGCTCAAATAGCCTAAAATAGGCTATTTGAGCTAAGTTTGATTTAAATATTTTGCTATTAAAATCCTAAAAACAAAAAGGATTTTAGATGAAAAGTAAGACATTAAGTGATTTAAAAATAAAAAATGCAAAACCTAGAGAAAAAGATTACCAACTTGGTGATACAGATGGGTTATATATTTTAATTAAAAAAAATGGAAGTAAACTTTGGCAAAAGAGATATACTTCCCCTACTTCAAAAAAAAGAAATATATTATCAATGGGAAAGTATCCAGAAGTTAGTTTATCTCAAGCACGACTAGCGAGAGATAAATATAAAGAGCAAATTGCTAATGGTATTGATCCTAATGAGTATAAAAAAGAATCTAAACAAAAAGTAACTAAAAATACAACAGGTATGTATATTAATTTAATGAATGAATGGTTAAAAAAAGAGGCTTTAACTACTAAGATTACTACCCAAAAATCAAAATCAAGACTATTTGAAAGAGATATAACTCCTTTCCTTAAAAATGTACATATTAAAGATGTAACAATAGAAGATGTTATAAAAATTATTGAAAATAAGAAAGAGACAGCTCCCGAGATGGCATCAAGAATTTATAATTATATTGAAAATCTTTTTAGGTATGCAGTATTAAAAGGACATTGCAAAAGAAATATATTAGCGGATATTAGAAAAACAGATGTTATAAAACCGAGAGTTAGAAAGCACATGCCAAAGATTACTGATTTAGAGATTTTAAAAGATCTTGTACAAAAGATATATTCTTACTATGGTAATAATGATATTAGAAATGTATTAAAGTTAGTTTTACATATTCCATTAAGGGCAGACAATTTATGTAATTTAAAATGGGAACATATAGACTTTGAGAAAAAGACTTTAACAATACCTAGAGAAAATATGAAGCTTAACAATATAAACTTAGATGATTTTAACATGCCTCTAACAGATGAAGTTGTAACTATACTTAAAGATCAACAAAGTATGCAGTATCCTTATACTAATGAGAATGGATATGTATTTTTGGGTAGAGATAATAATAAACCTGTAAATAAAGAGAGTCCTAATAAAGCCTTATATAGAATGGGGTTTAACAATGAGAAAAAAGGTAATAAGATTAGATTACATGGTTTTAGAGGAACTTTTAGAAGTTTAATTGATACTTTAGATATTGATAATAGATTTTCTTTTGAAGTTAAGGAAAAAGCACTTGACCATCTATGTTCCACAAATCGTACAGTTGTTGCCTACTTACATAAGGCAGTATATTTTGATCAAATGAAAGAACTTATGCAGTTTTGGAGTGATTTTATTTGTAGTTTAAAAGAATAATTAATTAATTAATTTAAATACCCATATCTTAAATTTCTAAAAAATCATCAATATCAATAATATCTTTATCTTTTATATTTTGTTCTTGTTGAAGATTTAATTCTTTTTTTATTTGAGATGATTTACTCGTTATCTTCTTGTATTCTTTAACATGAAATTTTTCATCTGTATTTTTAAAAATAAAGCTTAGCATAGGATTTTCTATAAAAAATATTCTTAAGTGTTTATTTTTATTTAATAGTTTATTAAAAAGTGTTTCAATAGAAAAAAATTTATTAGAAGTAGTATAGTCAAAAAATAAATAAATATCTTTATAGTAATTTATTAGATACTGAAAAGAGTTAGTTAAATTTTTTTGATTTTCATTTCCATTAAAAATAAATTTATTTTCATTTGCTCTAGTAACAATATGAATAAATCCTTTATCAATCGATTTAATAAATAAAAGTATTGCTTTATCTTTCTTCAGATCTTTGAGAATACATTCATTAATAGATAAACTCTTAATTTGATTACCTTTTTGGTTTTGTTTTATATTGAACCATTTATTTAAATAATCCCTAATAGTTGAAAGAGGTAATTCTATATTTAATTTTAAAGATATTAATAATTGAATACTTTTAGTAGACCACATAGGTTGTTCTTTTATATTATATCGTATAGGTTTTTCTTTTAAAAGTTCAAAAATCATATTTTGATTCTCCTCTGACAGTCTACCTGTATTATTTTTCCTTCCAACTTTTTTACCTGTAGGTTTTGATAGTTTTATAGGTTGTCTTTTTATGTATTCTTCTAAGGTTTCATTTTTCTGAATATTAGTATCTGTTGACATATTTAATTACTCCAAAATTAATTATTAGTAGTATATCGAATTATATTATCCGTTAACTTTTATACTATTTTCCCTTAAAAAGGCTTTTATAAGATAATTATTATCTATACATAGAAATTGGCAATAACTATTCTTAGATATTAAAAATCTTTAAGATAGTAAATATTAAAAGGAAAATCATGAAAAAGAATTTATCTTATGATGATGGGATCATAGCATACAGAATTGATAAGGCTTCAATAGCTACGGGGATGAGTGAAAGTCACATAAAGTCGTTGATTAGAGAAGGTAAATTAATATCTTATAATCCAACTCCAAAAGTCAGGTTGATATTAAAAGATGACTTAATTAATTACATCATTAATTCAACAATAGAAGTAAATGAAAATTAAATTTATACTAAGAACAAATACAGAAGGTTTTTTAATAAGACCTTCTGTGTTAAATTAAAAAAATACTTTCTTTTTTAAATTAAGTTAATATTTTTGGATTTAATTCAATAATAAAATTTGATTTTTTATAAAAAAGTTTAGGTTTTAATCAAGAAATTACATTTATGAATAGTAAGACAATTAATTACAAATATAAATTCGTAGTATTTTATATTCAAATAAATATGTTACAAAAATATCAAAAGGAAATGATATGATTACAAAAGAAGAATTAAAAATAGAAATAGAATTAGAATACAGAAAAAATATATGGGATAAACTAAAATCAAAAAAGCAAAAAAAAATAAAAACAGAAGATGGTGTTAAAATAGTTGATTCTGGCTTAAATGTATGGATGTATCACATTATTATACTTTGTATATATTTAGCTAATGAAAGAAGTTCTAGCAAAAGAATAGTAAAAAGGCATGCAATTGCTTTTTCTTCTATAATAGATATCTCATCAACAGTATTTAGAAAAAAAGTATTTGATATGACTAAATTAGATTTAACAAAAAATGCAATGATTATTTATAAATACTATCACAATTGTGATGTAATCTCATTACAAAAAGCTATTTATCATTACTATGAAGAAGGAGTATGGAATGATTCCAGATTATAAAATAGTTAATCCGTTTAAATTTAATGGTATAAAAATAACACTAAGGCTTAAAGAAGAGGAGATAAGAAACTTTTATAAGTTCTTTTCTTCTCTTAATATAGCAATTTCTTCTGAAGATAAATATTTATTCATAAAAAATTGTAAACTAGAACATAATCAATATTTAAATGATAAATACTTAATATTGGAAAAATTAGGTATTGATATTATGAGTATTAAAATTACGAATAAAGAATATTTAACAATAACTTTTAAAAATATTCAGAAATTACTTGAGTTTAGGGAAAGTGACTATTCAAAAAAAGAGTTAGAAGTTGTTAATAAATATAAACAAGTATATTCTAAGAAATCTTTAGTCCAAGATCGGTTTGATGTTGTAAAAAGGGTTTTTTCCTATATTAAAAGTAAAGGCTTTGAAGAAAGAACAAAAATTAAAAAAATTTATTTTTGTATAAGGTTAGATAGAAATTCATATAGAGACTACCATCTTATAAAATATAATACACAAGTGAAGAAACAAGGTATTTTTACACAGTTTAGTTTGGAAAGGAATAAAAGAAGTCAAACTTGCCATATAAATTCATATTTAGCCATAATTGATGATCCTATATCATTTTTTAAGAACTATAGTAGCAGTACACCAAAAAGAAATCTTCCACCTAGAATAGGAATAGGTATTACTAATACAGAAAAAGAGGAAGATTTAGAGTATCGTACTTTTAGTAATTCAGGGTGTAAAATAAATAAAGCAAAAATGGAAAAACTACAGATAGAACTAAAAAAGATTGTTGAAAGAGAAAAAGGTTTTAAAGGTTTATTTATTGTCAAAGATTATGCAAATAGGTTTTTTTTAGAATCAAAACAATATATCAAACAACTAAAAGTGAAAGAAGATACTTTTACGTTTTATCCTAATATTGATAAAAACTCATCATACTTCGATTTAAATAATGTATTGAATAAAAGCTTTAATATTTATGCTTCAAAGAAGTCACGAAGTAATTTTTCTATTGCCACTAAAGAACAATTTGAAATTAACTTAATTATTTCTAAATGGACAACTAGAAATAAAAAGTATTTGTCAGATGATAAGAGTAAACATGATTTTACTTTAGCTGATAAGGTTGATGATATTCTTGCACAAATTGAGTCATACACTAATATGTATCAATTGGTTAAAATAAATGAGAATCTACTTGAAGAAATAAAAGAGAAAAAATTAACCACAAGAAAAAAAGTAGAGAAAGAACTTTTAAATGAAAATGCAGAGAATATAGATATCTTTAGTGAGTCATTAAAAAGTCTCTTGTTAAAACTATTTAAAAAATAAATTTTACCCCCTATAATTTATAAGTTAAATTCCCAATTTCTATCATTTAAAAATATCATATCGGCTAGGAAATTTACTTTTAAAATTTTTTTTTAAAAGTAATGTTTATAAAAAAAGAATAACAAAATAAAATAAATAGTAAATATGAGGTAGTCAAAAAAATTTAAATATACACATATTATTTAATACAAAGTATATTGATTTTCACATAAATAGAAAATCTATTTTATCATAAAAATGTTTCTATGGTTTCTTCTTAAAATATCATAGCTGATATGATATTTTAAAATAGCTAAAGAGATATAAAAATATCATTTAAGATATATATTTTAATATAGAAATGGGAATTTAGAAGTAGGCATTTAGTTTTTGTATAAATATCACTATAAAAGGCAAAAAAGATGATACTTTAATTTAAAAATCAAATCTCATTTTGTTATTCTTTTTTTATAAACATTAATTTTATAATTAATTTTTTAAATTAAATCTCCTAGCTGATATGATATTTTTAAACCATATAAATTTGATTTTTTAAATTTTAAATTATAGGGTGTATATTTATGGATTTTACTTATTTATATCTATCTTTACCAATAGTTATATATTTTCCTTTTATATAGAAATCATTTTATTAAACAATAAAAAAGGAACATAAGATGAAACTATTAACAAAAGAATTAGAAGAAAAAATACTACGATTATACACAACAGAAAACACACCACAAGATAAAAAGATACTACAAATAAAATACTTTACTCCTGATAGTAATTGGAGTTGGTATGTAACAGAATATGACCCAAATGAAAAAGTATTCTTTGGATTAGTTATAGGCTTTGAAAAAGAATGGGGCTACTTTAGCTTAGAAGAGTTAGAGAATATAAAAGGTCCATTAGGTTTACATATTGAAAGAGATACAAGCTTTAAGCCAATAACATTCAAAGACTTCAAAAAATTGAATCGAGACTAATATGTTAAGATTTCAAGAATTAGATAAGACACTACAAGATAAACTAAATGCTATTTGTAATGATGATCCATATAACTTAAATACTGAGTCACTTTACATTAACATAGCAAACAGCACAGGAAGTATTCAAATGTTAGCAAGGATATTTGAATTACCAGAGGAACTAATAAAAGAGATTAAAGAAATAAATGAAAAACAAGACGGCTAAGAGAGCCGTCTTATGTTAAATAATTTATAAGTTATTTTGTTTAAATTTTTGAACAGCATCTTTATATATATCTTTATTTAAATCTGACATATAACTTTTAAGACTTCTATTATAAAGAGAAACGTATTTTCCATTAGTATATTTTGTATTAAAACCTTCACGGTCTAATGCAACTATTACAGCACCATGTGTTATGTCCTTATATTCATGAGGAAAATACTTTTTTAAAAATGCTTCTACTTTTGTTTTTAAATAACTTGAATTTCCATCCACATTATTTATACCATTTCTTTCATTTAAAACACAGTTAACAAAACACTGTATCATTTTTATTATTTTATCTTCCAAGGGAATAGACTCTTCATCTGAATCAGGAATTCGATTCCCTACCTCATTAATATAAACACCATTAGAATTCACTACTAAACCATTTTTTATTGTAAAATATTTATTCTTGCCAGAAAGTTTTACATTATTTAATTTTTGAGTTTCTTCTAGTGCATCTTCAAATTTATCATATTTATTTATAAAAGTTGGTTTATCTGGCTCTTTACCATCTAGTTTACAGATAGAATAAGTAATTGTACTATCAACAATGTTAGGTTCAATATAAACTTCCATACATTTATTTAACTCTTTTTGGTCTTCTTTGTTATTTGTTAAAGCTGGGTGATATATAATACCTTCAATTCGGTTTAACGGTGCAAGTTTATTGAAAGAAATAATTTGTTCTTTAGACATTATTGTCCCCTTATTTTATTTTGCGATAATATGAATGTTTTTAAATCAATATACTATCTTTTAAATGTAATTTTAACTTTTTTATTTTTTAAAGTTACATAATTATACTATAAAATAGGCATTCTTAAGTCCATGTATAAGGTCTTATATTTATATCTTATATTTTAAATTAGAAAATAATATCAATCAATTTTTTTATAAAAATAAGTTGAGTCGCAGAAATTTGATTTTGATAAAAATACGCATATTAATTAATGATCTTAGTTGTAATAATCATGCTTATTTTCAAAAAGTAACTTTTTGTATGTTGTTTATATTTTTATGAAATTCAATTAATAACAAAAATAAAATTTCTAAATTTCTTAAAAAATGTTACTGATAACACCTGTTAAGTAGAAGAAGTAGATACATTTTATTATTGATTTAATAATAAACATGTTTTTTAATATATTAAATTACATTGATAAAGCCTTTAATAACTATATTATCATTTTCTTTTCCTATCTTACTAATATATATTATATACATTTTATTTATAAAATAACAACAATCAATTTAAAAGTAGTTAGTTTTTTATAAAGCTAAGTACTTTTGATTATCTAATCAAACACTTTTTCAAATCCTCATCAGTAGGTCTAATATACCTCATAGTAGTTTTTATATCAGAGTGACCTATAAATTCTTTTATAAATTTAGGGTTAATAGATTTAGACATATCAGTAATAATTCCACTTCTAAACGAGTGACTAGAATATCTATATCCTAAAACCTCTTGTATAAAACTATTCACACTTGAGATGTAAGTTGAACTACTAGGAGTTTTTAAAGGATTACCTTTTACTGTAATTATGTAATCATTGCTTTTAGAATCCTCACTAAATGTAAAATGCTTCTTTATTTGTTTAATTGCTTCTTTGGAAAAGAAAAGCTTTCTCTCTTTTCTAGTTTTGTGAGTTACTATAATTAGCTCTTCTTTTTTAATAATTGTGACAATGTCTTTTACTTTTAATTGCTTAACTTCATTAATTCTCATACCAGTATAAAAAAGTAAAATGAAAGTCCTCTTTAAATTGTTTTTAGTGTTAGTAGTTAGATTTTCTTTCCCATTAAGGTATATAAGCAATTTTTGATACTCAACCTCTGTAATATTCTCTCTAATTTTGGTAGTTTTTTTCTTTTTCATAATGTACACCCTCATAATAAATCTTTTATAAGGATATTTTATGTGCTTTAAAATCACATATGACTGATATAACGTGTTTAAAGCGAATAATATACGTGGAATTATTCGGTTTAAAAACTTTAATGAGAATGAGGTATACTAAATTATGTGGTTTAAAAGATTAAAAGAAATGAACAACCTATTTTATATACTTTAGCTAAGAATATACAACACTCTTACTTTTTGGTGTTTCAAGAAACTCAATATGAGATACTTTAATATTAAGGCTTTTCATTTTCAATTCAACAATTTTTAATAGCCAAGCAGATATTTCTTCACTTGTTGGAACAAAATCAACAATTACATAACCATCATACATTTCATGAATATGACTTGGCTCTTTTTTTATATGATTTAAATCAGGTGTTTTATATCCTTCTTTATGTGATACTAAATTTTGTTTATCCTTATAGTGTGGAAGCATTGTTTCAAACAGCGGATCATTTATATCAATAATAAACTTATGGTCTAAGGTATCATCTAAAAATTTTTTAAACCAACCTAAATGTTTAAAATCAGTTACCATTCCTTTATTTAATTTTTCACTGGATAAATGAACAATTACTTTTCCTTGATGTCCATGTAAGTGCCTACAGCACAAGCATGAATCAATTGCAAAATCTTGGTTTAATGTTTGAGACCATACTCTATGACCATAACAAAAATCGAATTCTTTTGATATTTCCCACAACATTATATTATCCTTATTAGTTTTTTGAAATATTAGCATAACCTACTTAATATATACACTTATTTAATTAGTATAAGATATTTTATTTGGTATAATTGTAATAATTATACAACTTAATTGGAACTGAAACTGTAATGATATATATAATCTCAAATTGTACTAATAGTAAAAAAAAATCTCCATTAGAAAATTTGCTGCTAAAGAACTACTCTTTTATTAATATAGACAAAAGTATTACAAAATGGAAAGACTCTTTAAATTCGTCAACTTTAGATTTAACTACTGCACAAGAACTATATAAAGGACATTCATGGCAGGAAACATTAAAGGGTAAAAAGATCTTAGAACAGAGGGGAAAAATAAAACTACTTATATCTTCTGCAGGATATGGACTTATTGACTCTTTAAAAAAAATCAATTCCTATCAAGCCACCTTCTCAAAAGGGAATGAGAATAGTATTCATAATTTTAGAAGTGATGTCGTATCAGCTCCTACTACAGTTTGGTGGGATGAAGTTAATAATTATGACACTTCTTCCTTAGATAAGAATGCATCTATTTTTATCACCATTTCTTACGAATACTTAATTGCAATGGAGAATACAATTAATGAATTAATAGAAAACTTTGGAAAAAAAGTTTTTATTATAGTTTTATCTAAAGAGAAACTACCAAAGACTTATAATAGAAATATATTACGCTTTGATACGAGATTTAATTCATTTGAAAAAGGTACAATAAGTTCAATAATACCAAGGTTCTCTAAATGGCTTTTTCAAGAGATAGTAGATAATAACTTAGAACTTGATAATCAAATATTACAAAAATACATAGATAACTTTTTATTAAAATTTTCTAAATATACAACACCTGATAGAATACAGTTAACAGATAAAGAAATACTAAGTTTGATAGAAAATCAAATAAATATAAAAAACATAACGAGTAAAACAAAAGGTTTAAAAAATCTAAGATCAGAAGGATATGCTTGTTCTCAAGAAAGATATGGAAAATTATTTACAAAAGTAAAAGGCAAATAAATGGATAAGTTAGAAGTAAGGGCATTAGAAACAAAACAAAATAATAAAACATTATATAGTTTCTTTATTCCTGCAAAAGAAATTTTAGAGTTTGCAGATATTTCTAGGATACATAGGGATGAAGAAGGTAACCTACAAGGATTACAGAGAAAAGAAGTAAAAAAACATGTTAATGATATTTTAGACTATCTAAATACAGAAGAAGTTCTTTTTCCAAATTCAATTTTACTTGCAATCAATGGTGAGGTTAAGTTTACAAAGACAAGAGGAACAAAATTGAGTTCGGATAAATATTCTATGGCTGGAACATTAACTATACCAATAAAAGACGAAGGGTTTAGACCTGCATGGATTGTTGATGGGCAACAAAGAGTTTTAGCTCTAAGTAAATGTAATAAACCAGAATTGCCTATCCCTATTATTGCTTTTGTTGCAGATGATTTGGAAGTACAAAGAGAACAATTTATTAGAGTAAATAAAACAAAGCCTCTGCCAAAAGGCTTAATAGATGAATTACTACCAACTGTACATAGCATTCTTCCTTCAGATTTAGACTCAAGAAGAATCCCATCAAGGATTACAGAATATTTAAACTTCGATCCTAAATCGCCATTCTATGGATTAATACAAAAAGTATCTACTGATAAGAATAATGATTTTCAACCAATAATTGCACATAATTCAATAATCACTATTCTAAAGAACTCCATAAATAATACATCTGGTTGCTTATTCCCTTATGTAGGTATGAATGGTGATGACACAGACTATGATAATATTTTAAAAATTATATATACTTATTGGAATGGTGTTAAAAAAGTTTTTCATGAAGATTGGGGAAAACCTACAAACCAAAGTAGACTTATGCATGGTACCGGTATATATGCTATAGGTGCATTAATGGATACAATTATGAGGAATGTAAATCCAAATGATAAAAAAATAGAGTATAGAGTAAACAAAGAACTTTCTAAACTAAAACCTTACTGTAGATGGTCAAGTGGAGAATGGGAAGAGTTAGGTTTAGGATGGAAAGAAATACAAAATATTTCAACACACAAGAAAATGCTAACAGCATATTTAATAAGACAATTTAACAAAGAGATTTAAAATAAATGAAATTTATATTTGCAGATGCACAAGATATGATAGACCCTAACTATGATTTTATAAATGATGAGTTTTCACCAGATAGGATATTACAAAGAACTGATAAATACCCTCATGAAGTATTTGAGAAAAAGCCTTATGATGGAATGTTATTATCAAGAGGTTTAATTGATGATGGAGTTTACAAGTCTTCAAGTAGAGCATATAGTGCTGCTCAATCAAGGAGAATGAAACTTCAAGGAATAAAAAGGTTTCTAAGATATTACGATGGTGAAGTATTTGGAGATAATGGGGCATTTAGTTATCACAAACTTGATGTTCCTCCTTATAAAGTTGATGAAACAGTTAAGTATTATGAAGATTGTGGTTTTGATTACGGAATGTCAGTCGATCATATTATTTTTGAATATGATAAAAGATTTGATACAGATGGTACATTTGATGATAACTTTAAAGTTTCAGAAACAATGCAAAAACGATATGACATTACAATTACAAATGCAAAAGAGTTTCTAAATCAATGTGAAAAACAAAAGGTAGGATTCCATCCCATTGGAGTTGTTCAAGCTTGGTCTCCTAACAGTATGAAAAAATCGGCAAGAGAGTTAGTAGAGATGGGTTATGATTATATTGCTATTGGAGGTCTTGTTCCGTTGGATGTTAATACATGTGAAGAAATTATCAATGCAGTGAGAAAAGAGATTGGTTTTGATATTAAGATTCACCTGCTAGGTTTTGCAAAAGCGAAGCAACTAGAAAGATTTGTCAAGTATAAAATAACAAGTTTTGACTCAACATCACCCATGATAAAAGCTTTTAAAGATAGTAAAGATAACTATTTTACTCCAGATAAACACTATACAGCCATAAGAATTCCTTCTTCTGATACAACAGCATCATTAAAAAGAAAGATTTCATCTGGTGTACTTGATCAAAAGACAGCACAAATTTTAGAAAAAAAAGCCTTGAATGCCATACGAGAATATGATAAAGACAAAACAACTTTAGAGTACACATTAGACTGTTTAGAAACATATGAAAAAATATTTAGGGATAAAGTTCCTATTGATAAATATAGAGATATACTTTCGTCAAAATATTGGCAGAAGTGTCAATGTGAAATTTGTCAAAGCGTTAAAATAGAAACAATAATATTTAGAAACTCTAATAGAAATAGAAGAAGAGGATTCCACAACCTTTGGCAATTTCAAAGAGAATTAGAAGAATTAAGAGAAGGTCATAATATATGCTAAGATTTCCAGCAATAAAAATAAAACAACATGCTAAAGAGATATATACTTTTAAAGCACTTGGTAAAGACGTATTAAGTTTTGCATCAATAGATAGAATTAAAAGAGATGAAGAAGGTAAACTTCAAGGTTATCAAAGAATTGAAGTTAGTAAACATATAAAAGAAATTACAAATTATTTAGCAGATGAAAAGTCGATTTTAGCAAATTCTATTGTAGTATGCTTTGATTCAAATATCAAGTTTGAATCAATGCAAGGAAATGATGACTTTGGATACATTTGTATTCCTAAAAATAAAATATATGGACAAATAGTAGATGGACAACAAAGATCAACAGCTTTAAACAACTTACAAAATGAGGATTTTGAAGTAGTAATAAATGCATTTATTACAGATAATACAGATGAACAAAGAGAACAATTTATCCTTATAAATAATACCAAGCCACTACCAAAACCATTAATTTATGAATTATTACCAGAAGTGAATAGTGAATTACCATCAACATATAGAGATAAACAATTACCAAATAAGCTAATCTCAATATTAAATACACAGGCACATTCACCATTTTTTCATACTATAAAAACACATACTCATCCAGAAGGATATATTAAAGATAATACAATTCTAAAATCTTTAACTGCAAGTTTATCAGATGGTATCCTTTATGAATTAAGTGAACATGAAATTGGAATGAATGATATAGAATCAATGACGAATTTATTAAATGCATTCTGGGGTGCAGTAGAAAAAACTTTTCCAAAAGACTGGAAATTAGATCCTAAAAAAACTAGATTAACACATGGTGCAGGAATGTTATCTTTATCAAGTGTAATGGAAGAAATTTTATATAAAAAAATACTTAGAAAAAACCCTACATATATAGAGTCAAAATCATATATTACATCAGATTTTACAAAATACTTAGAGCCTTTAAAAGAAAAAATAGATTGGTCAAATGGGCAATATGATTTTGGAGATGGTTACAATAGAAGTATTATGGATATTCAAAATACAAGTAGAGATGTTGATTTATTTAGAAACTACGTCTTATCACAACTATAAGGAAAAACATGAAAAAAGCATTAATAGTATTTAGTGGTGGTCAAGATAGTACAACTTGTTTAGGTTGGGCATTAAATAAATTTGATTATATTGAAACTATTACATTTGACTATGGACAAAAACATAAAGTTGAAATAGAACAAGCAGAAAAAATTGCAAGACTTCTAAATGTAAAAAACAGTGTTTTAAATATCAATGCCTTTTCACAATTAAATGATTCTGCCTTAATAAATAGTGATCTTGATATTTCAAGTTCACATTCTACAAAAAAAAATTTACCTGCATCATTTGTACCAAATAGAAATGCAATATTTTTTACTTTAGCTCATGCATTTGCTCAAAAGCAAGATATTAATAATATTATTATTGGTATAAATCAAACTGATTATTCTGGATATCCCGATTGTAGAGAAGATTTTGTTTTAGCTTTAGAAAAATCATTAAATCTAGGAAGTGAATCTAATATCAAATTTCATTATCCTCTGATTCACCTTACAAAAGCAGAAACATTCAAAATGTCTGAAGATGAAAATGTACTTGATATCGTAGTGAATGAATCTCATACTTGTTATAATGGAAACCATACCACCAAATTTGACTGGGGATATGGTTGTGGGGAATGTCCTGCTTGTATTTTAAGAAAAGAAGGGTGGGGAAATTTTATATTAAGTTAAAACAACCACATCTTTTAACATATCCGTTTCTTTATTTCTTATATTAGATTTAATTTGTGAAATAGAGTTTTTAATAAGAATTCTTCCGGCATTAGTATCTAAACCTTTTTTAGTCCATTCTGATGTCCAAAAAGAAGCAGGAAAGTTCTTAAGATACATTTTTGTAGATTTATAGAAAACATCTTCATCCATAATGCTTATATCACTATCTTCTAGATCAGATAAAATATCACAATATGTAAAAGCATAATCTACTAATACACTTGTTAATACAATAAAAGGTGCTTTTTCAAATAAATGATTTATTTCCCTGTTTTCCCAAATTGTAGAGAAATGCTCTTTTACTGCTTTCCAAATTTGATATAAAATATCTCTTTTTATCGAATCATCTTCTTTGGCTTCTGGTACTTTATCAACAATGTACCAAAAAGAATTTTCTAATGCATTAATTGGAATAATTCCTTCTTCATTATTTTGCCATTTAATTAAATCTTTTAAAGGGCTATCTACTCCTGTGTCAACTAAGTCTATATCTGGAATATGACTAAAGGAAATACCTGCTTTATTTAACTTAGTACCTAATAAAGAATTATCAATACCTTGATAATTTGCAAGTAGAGATTTTACATGTGTTGTAGGAACTTTATGAGACTTATTGTTTATTACTACAAACTGAAAAGCTTTTTCAGTTGGAGTTGGTCTTATAAAAGCAGAGACTAAAATATTAAGTTCATTTTCACTTTTTGCAATTCCTTCCAGTCTATGCTGTCCATCAATAATATCAATAAATTTTTCGTTCTCAGAACACTCAAATTTTAGTTCATTTTCACTTTCAACAATTGGATCTTTTTCAATTGAAACTACTATTGAATTTGGTATTATATTAGTCTCATTTCCCATTTCATCAAAGAAACTTGTTACTTTTTTAACACGCGACGGTACAAGAACCCTCTGTATTCCAGGAGAGTTTCTTTGAACTATTTCTACATTACTATGTTCCAGTAACTTTTTTGCTTTTATAGAAAATACATACACATATCCCTCTTTATCATCTCTTTGTTTAAACTTTATAAAATTTTCAATTTCCAACATTTGATATCCTCACTCTTGTAATATAATTATTTGTATCAACCCAATTACTATCTATCTGAGCTAAGCATTTATCACAAATAGTCATTAAATTTAAGGGATGACAATAGTCATTTTGTTCTTTTTTTATAATGTATGTTTTATCTGAAATATCATTATCTACTCCACATGTTGAACATTTATATTCATACATATTTGAAACAATAAAAACCATATCTTTATTTATTTTACGTTCCATTTTTTCTTCAATTAGTAATTCTTTTTCAAAATTTTCATCTTCCATATTATCAATAATTTGCAAAATTTCATCTTTATCTTCTGTTTCAATATTATAAAAGACATTATGCTTTATTGAAAATTCTGTTTCAACCCAATTAATGTAGTTACTTTTTGCACGATTACATTCAGCACATGCAATAAATATATTTTTATTTGTTTTATTTCCACCTAATGAACAAGGTATAACATGTTCAAACTCACGGTAATTACTTGCATCTTTATCATAATAATCAACCTCAGAACCACATATGTAACATCTTAAATTGTTTTCAAGTGCATATTTATGCATTGCTCCTTTATGTGAGTTTGGTTTATTTAGCTTACCCTTTATATTGTTATTAGAAATTTCGTTTATTAAAGATATTATTATATTAACTAATTCATCAACTCTTTCATTACTTATATTAAACTCTCTTAATATAATATTTCTTATTTCATCACTCTCAAGAGTGATTGTTGTATCAAAAATCCCCTTAGATTTAACAAATTTCCCAGTATAAATTAACCTTCTCATAATATAGTAAAACGCTTTATTATTCAGTTTTTCTGATAAAAGCCCATTATCTTTAATAAGACTATAAACTGAACTGTTAGATACTTCATTTTGTAGTAATGTATTTAATAAATTAAATTTAGAATCAACTTCATGATTAATTCCATGTACATTAATATCAAGTTCTCTCAATTCCTTCTCCTTTTTAATATTACATAATTAATGATATAACATAAGATTAAAATGTTCCAATATACTAGACATTTTTTACTAATATTCTAATCTTCACTAAATAATACCGATAAAATACTCGAACTTCCTTTTCCTAAAGGGAAAAGAACCTCTTTATTATTTAATCTTCTTATTTTCTGTATTTCACCTGTTGCAGCATGTTTTGCTGACTGCATAACAATCACCATATAATCTGATACATCTGCAACATGTTTTAGAGCAATAGTTGCAACTTTATCATGATTTAGTATCACTCTTACATTTTCTATTTTATCTTCTAAATACTCTTTGGCATTTTTTCCTGCACTTTCAGAAAGTGTGTAAATTCCTATTGTCTTCCCAATATATTTTTCAAACTTATCTTCTGTTTGAACTTCTTCGCCAACTATTAAATCTTCAAATAATGAATTTAAATCTAAAATTGTAGATAATTTAATTAACATATCTAAATGAAATTGTTCTAACCAATCTTTTTGTTCATAGACTAGCATTAGAATTAACTCAAGTAACTTATTACGACTATTAATTTCTGCTGCATTATATGAAATAAGTACTTCTGCAAAATCAATTAACCAATCTACATAGTGTTTACCATTTATTCGTTTTATACAAATTTCGATTGTTTCAATAATATTATTATAAATATTACTATTAGGACTAAGGGTTAATAATGATTCAAATATATCCTGAGATAAAATTAATGTTTTTTGATCTTGTATTTCATAAATTGAAATAACTTCTAAAATAGTTGTATAAACTTCAATACATAATGAATTAGGGTAATAGTTACTTCTTTTTAGTGATTCTATAAATAAAGGTAAAGCAAAAATAAACCTACTTAAAGAATATTGTTCTTCTAATGAATTTATTTTTATACAAAAATTAGAGATATTTACTGGATCATTTGTTAAAATATCTATATCCCACTCTTCTAAACCTTTCTCAGCAACAAGAAAAGAATTATTAAAATTTTCATCTGATACTAACTTAATCCATTCAATCCAATTTTTAGGAATAAACTTTATATTATCCTCAATTTCAGTACTTAAAGTTTTTGAAGTTAGTTCTTCTTTCTCTTCATCTTTTAATTTTTCTAATTTTTCTTTAACATTATCAATTTTTTCTAATGTATCTATATTATTTGCTTCAATAATTGAAGCTTTAGTTGAAAGATATAAATTATCACTATTTGTTATCATTATATTTTCAGATGATAGTTTATCTTCAATTCTTTCTTTCTCTTGACCTGATAATAATCGATTATTAAGATAGTCATTAATAATAGAACTAACATTTGAGTATTCTAGGTCACCTAAACTATAAGCTAAGAGATACATATATTTTATTTCACTAGTTGCATTACGAGGACAACTAGTTAATAAATTTAAAATATTAGACTTTATATATCTATTATAGTCTTCTTTAATACTTGAAGAATTAGATATATAAGTATGATAAAATGCATCTATGATATGTAATCGAATAATTAAAGGTTTTCTAGCATGAATTATTTGAAATATTAATTTATGGTTTATTATTGCATCCCAATTTTGAAAGGCATAATCTAGTTCAATTTCCATAAAAGTGATATTTAAAGCATCTAAACGGTGTTCTTGTTTTATTTTTGAAATAATATTTTTTGCATTGTTTATATCTTTTGTAATATAAATAGACTCTTTAAAATCGTCAATTAATTTACCAATTGATAAGGAGATAGAATTTGCATTATAATTTGATGTTTTATAAATATTAATCATATTAGATATAAGAGATTCAATAGTATCTTTTAATAAAACAGGTACGTCAAATTTACTTACTAAAGATATCTCATACTCAATCAATAATTCTTCTATTTGACTTGAAGTATCTAAGCTAATAATATGTCCATCAAAATCTGAATAGTTTTTACCAATAAAAGAATCAAGTAAAGAAAACAATATTTTAAATTCTTTTTGAGACACTGCAATTACATAATAACTATTTCCAGAAGGTATTATACCTCCTGGAAATTGCTTATCAGTTATAGTTTTACATATCTCGTTCTCAACAGTTGAAGGACTAAGCAAATTTAATAGTTCGTTATATAGTTTATTTAAATCAATTTCCATTTAATTCATCTCCATACTTACCCCACATAACAATCTGTCGTTCAGCTATTTTATTTTTATCACATCTATAAATAACTCTTTCATCATTTATCATAATCCCATTAAAAGTAAAATTCATTGATCCGGTTATTTCATAAGAATCACTTAGTAAACCTTTTTCATGAAATTCATCTCTTAATATAATATCAACTATCATATCTTCAGATTTATTCGATCTAATCTTATTTAAAAAGTTTTGATTGACCTCATCATCCCTAGTGATAATAACAATTTGGATACCTCTTTTTGCTAGTGCAAGTAATACCTTTGACAAAGAGATCATATCTGCAGGCCAATCTGGTTCAAGAGATTTATACTGTAATCCCCTATTGTCAAACAATTGTATATCACTTATCCAAGCAGATCCAACCCAAATTGTTTTACTTGGTTGGACTAGTTCAAGGACAAGTAAACTTTGAATTAAATCAATAATAGACTGAGATTGTGTTGGACCAATCAAGTCTCTTTCTAATAGCATTATAACTCCTCTCTTAACCGTAAAGTTATAATAATTGAATCTTTGGATTTTTCAACTCCATCAATCATCATATATAATTGCAGAAAATCTATATCTAAAGGTTGTGCTAATAAAATAGCAAGTGTATCTTTTGAAAATTTATCAAACTGATTCTTCTGCACTTTTAACTTACAAGAACTATATTTTTTTAATAACTCAATTGTTTTATCTTTCCACTCAATATCATTGACACTTACTTCTTTAATATTATCATTTAGGATAAAATGTTTAACTAAATTTGGATCATTAAATTGATTTTGTCTAAAGGGATTATATGATTGAAAATGCTGCTGTCTTGTTTCAAATGATCTTGACCATAATATATTAGATAACAGATTGGCTGTATTTATTAAGTTTTTATCATCATTAAGGTTTAAACTTTCAATTTTATTTCTAAAGAAATCTTGTTTTACAACTATAAAACAGAAAAGTTTTAGATCAATTGATAATCCTATCTTTTCTTCAAACTCATCTCTCCATTGAATTAATTCAAATATTAAATCAAAAAATCTTGAATCCACATCTTCTTTTAATAATCTAGTATTTAAAGCCACTTTAAATGATTGTCCCAATACTACTCCATAACTAGATAGTTTAATATACAATTTATCTAATAGGTTTTGTCTATCATAATGCCCTCTTGTTTGACATATGTTTAAAGTAAGTCTCTTTAAATCCTCACTTTCATGTATTAGATATATAAACTGTTCTAATGAGTCTACTACTAATTCATAATCTGATAATTGTGTTACTGCATTAATTGATTTAAATAAAGAAGTTGGATCTTGAGCAATAATATTAACTAATTCATCTATTACACCTACACCACCTGCACTACTTTCTGACAACCATATTTCAGCAATCTCTGATTCATCAAGTTCTGTAGGGTCTACTAAAAGAGTATCTAATGATGTTTGATTTGGAGTTAAATTTTCACATGCATAAAGTATTGTATTTGCAAAGCTTTCATGCAATGTTGTTCTTAGCCAAACAAACCATCCTTGTGTATCTATTAGTACAGTTTGAGCAAAAATATCATGAAGTCTTAGCCTTATATCTTTATCCCGTAAAAGTTCATTTAAAGTACTAAATAACTTACTTTCAGGGTCTTCTTTTTCTGTTTTCCCTTCATCGATTATCATATCAGTATTAAACATCTCTGATAAGATTTTAAAAATCTCTTCTGAATCATTTTTTAATATTTCATTTGATTTTTCTAAAGATATACCTTTGAGACTTGAAAAAACGATTATAGAATTTGAGATAACTTCCTGTAACCAATTCTTCTCAAATGTGGTAATTTGCTTTGGTAATAAAGTATCTTCAATCACCTGATGTTTAAACCAAGCAAGTTTTAATTCTCTTTTTAATTCAGAATGCAAATCAACTGTAGAAATTTCATCTATACTTGGTATTTTATACTTAAAGCACATAGAGTCAGCATTAAAACTAAATCCAATAGAAGACAAACTACCTTTATCTAAAAACTCAATATCTGTTTCAAGTGTATCTCCACCTTTAAAAGATATATTAGCAGTTGCACCAGTTGAATATCTAATTATTTCACTATTAGCGTTATGAGAATGTACAAAAAACTCAATACCTTCAATAATCCTTGACCAGCTATTTTGTTTTGATAAATATACAGTAATTGGCTCACCAGATGGAATAAAATTCGTATTCCAGTTTAAAATAGAATTTGATTTCTTTGAAATATTTTGAATACTATTCTTTTTTAGATTTATTTCATAAGGTCTATAAATATTTATCTTTTCACCTTTATGAAGTACTGTATTTACATAATCATATTTTGAAAAATAATCACTAACCTCTAAAGTTTGATGTTCATCTTCAATACTAATGGGAATCCAATGATGTAAATTACCTCTTTTTGATGCAAACCTTCTAGAAATGCGACCAGGAGCAAATTCCCTGAGAGTCTGTTGTAAAGGCATCATATGACTATCTAAATCTTCTTTGTCTAATTCAACTATTACATTCACTTCAGGTAAAGCTAAATCACTAAATAAAGTAGATGTAATAAATTCAGGTAAAGGTAAATACTCTATATAATTTTCATTAATATCATCATTTTTAGGGAAAGCCAACTTCCAATTAGTAGTTAATCTTCTTATTAAAGTTGGAATTACTTCTAACATTAATGAACGTGGTGCACTCCAAAATACTTCAGCAATATCTTTGTCTTTTTTTACTCCAAGAGAATAAGTCAAATAATTTTTAAACTCAATATGTTCTTTACTTGATTGATCTAATATTTGATTCAACAAATAAAGTATTTCATTTTTTATTTCTTCTTTTCTAAGTGTTTGTTTTTCTATAGGTTTAGATAAAAAATTAAAGATCCAGACACCATTTATTGATAACATCTTTGATAGCCAATCAAACAATGTTATAGTCGCTTGTATTTTTAAAATATATCTATTATAAATAGGCAATCTTTGTATAGGAACAATAGGATTAAAGAAGTATTCATAATAATTAAAAGCAACCCTATCTCTTCCAAAATCAGATAAAGTAGTAATCATAAATGGTTTAGTACCTCTTTTTCTGCCAGCTCTACCCTTTCTTTGTAAAAAATTTGCCCAATTATATGGTGCCTTATGTTGTACCACTGCCCCAACTGTAGGATCATTAAAACCAACCTCTAAACTAGCTGTTGCTACAACAACTGAACTTTCTGTATCTACACCAGTATCTTGAGATGAAGTTCTTGAAATCCTTAATTTACTCCTTAAGTCCGAGCCATCAAAAGGATGTCCAATATCTTCACATATAGTCCAATTCTGACCATTTATAGTTCTTTCTTTAAAGTCATTAGTTTTACCATCTACTTTTCGATGTATTGACAATGGTTCTGACTTAGGATCACTATTATTAAAAATATCAAAACCTTCTGCATCTTTAAGATCATCAAAAAGTCTATTTGTTACATCTAAATCATCTGAAAAAGCAAATACTTTCTCTCCATATACAATCTCTTTAAATGCTTTTCTCTTAATTGAACCTACAGGATTTAAAATTCTACCTATTAACATAATAGTTTGAATAGTCGTTGAAAGAAGAGAGGTTTTATTTACGGGATTCCCCTTTAGTATAATTTGATATTCAGAACCTTCTTCAATCATCTCATCTGATTGAGGTGTGATTTCAACAACCTTATTTTCATAAATACCAGTTAATTCAGAAAAAAATCTTTCTGCTTCATTTAATGTTGCTGATAATCCTACAAACTTTACGGGTGAGATAAGAGCTTGTTTCCATCTTTTTAAAACTATAGATGCTTGAGCACCAGTAGTCCCTGTATAAGTATGTACTTCATCAAGTAGCATTAAAAAAGGTTTTTGAGCTTTCTTCTTTCTTATTCCAAAAAGTCTATTAACTTTCGAATCAGATAATCTTTTATTTAGCATTTCTAAAGTAATAAACAATAAATCAGGAGTTTCTTTAATTAATCTTTCTCTTGTAAGAATAATATATTCACTAGACAAAGTTATTGCACCTTCTACACCATTATTAGGAACTAAACATTCAATATTTTGATTAATATCACTATCCAACCATACTAACTCAGTATTTGTGTAAGGACAATTAATTATTGGGCATATCCAACCAGTATCTTGGATATTTCTTTTCCAACCCTTATTTCTTAACTCTTCTATTGATGCTTTATTAGGTATTGCTCCATACAATGCTCCAATTCTTATTGGTCTTCTATTGTTTTGCTTTAGTGTTTTGGATATAGATAAAGACTGCTGTATAGCTTCTGAGAATTGATCCCTTAAAAGTTCGACTCTTGGATATGCAGCAATTACTCGTGTCCAATTACTATTATCCTTTTCAATAGAATCAACAATCTTTAAAAGTGCAGGAAGATAAAAACTAAGTGTTTTTCCACTACCCGTTCCTGCTGTTACAATTACACCATTATAAATACTATTTTCTTTCAATAACTCAGTAGTAGCATTACATTGAAATCTCGCTAGAGAAAAACCATCTGTTAAATCTTTCCAAATATTTTTCTGCAATGAGGTAAGATTTAATTGATTTTCTTCTAATAAATAAGATGGATTAACTTCACGCTTAGGGTAAAATCTTTTTTGTAAACTTACACGAAAATCAGAAACTAATTGAGGAGACTCTTTCCATTTATTTTTATTAAATATTTGTCTTAAGTTAGTTAATAAAAATAAAGTTTCACCAAATCTAGTTCTATAACCTTTCCCTCTTAATGTGTCTACTTCAAATAACAATTTTTCTTCATCTAAATAATTAATTAAATCTCCACTATCTAAATCAGTATTGTTTGATAATTCTAAGAAACTATCTGCTTCATCATATAATTCATCTTCAGATAATGTACCAGCAGTATATCCCCATTGAATTGACTTAAATTCAATCTCTTCAAGTTTATTTAGAAATCTAATATATATATTTTCACTCATCTATTTAACAAACCTAACATGACATAAACTAGTTAACTTATGTTCTTGTAGCCATAATAAAATTCCAGGAGTAACTTCTGATAATTCTATTCCTTCCCTACTTCCTGCTTTCTTTAGAAAAGTCATTGCTTCTTTTGGGATATTTTGAGAAGATAAGTTATCCCATAATTCATTCATATCTTTTGTTATTGTAAGTACAGATATAAACTTACTTTCACTATTAGGTAAACTACTTTTTAATTCATTTAATTCAAAAAGTTTATTTTTTAATTGTTCTACTAACGAGGATAAATCTGGAATATTTTCTAATATATCTAATTGTTCCATATTTAAATTTGGTTTATTATCTTGAATATATTTTTCCCATTTGTTTAATAGGTCAAACTTTATATCATCTGTGATTTTAGATAAATTGTTACTACGCATAAATTGACTTGATTCTAATATAGATTTTTTATCTTTTTCCCATTTCTCTTTTAGAACTTTAAATGACTTAATAAAATTCTCAAATATTGTTTCAGTATCAATTTCAAAATCTTGATTTCTAAATAAAACTACAATATCTACTATAGTAGAAAGAAGATTATCAATATTTTTCAATTCTTGAGATCTTTTAAAAAAACCTTGACTATCATTTGCTAATTCTTTTAAAGTATTTAATTTATCTAATTCTTCTAAAAGCTCATTCGTTCTATTAAGAAGCATCACTATCTCCTTCTATTTTTTGTAATTTTTTATCAATTTCAACAATATATGTATTAATTGTATTTACAACATCTTTTGTATTACTTTGCCTATTAAATTCATTAGATCTAGACTGAATACTATTATGAGCATTAGATAAATATTCTTCATAGACATCAATAAGTTTTATAAATTGTATTGCGTCTTCTTTTTTAGAAGGGAATAATTCTACAAATATATCACCTCTATTAAATTCTTTTAACTTAGCAGTATTTTCAAATGCTTCTTTTGCTCTTTTGATATTACAATTCATTAGACTGTCTAACTGTGATGATCTATAATTTAAACCACTACCTTGTAGCTTTTCCTGTAATTTCTTAATTTTATTTCTAAAGGATTGTCCTATATCTTCAATATTTATTCTATCTGATAAACTATCTAACCAATTAAATCTTTCTTCTAACTCAAAATCTAGAACATTATTGAACTCATCTTTCCAATTTTTATATAAATTTGCAATCTCTTTAAACTCTTTTCTATCTTCTTTAGTTGGATCTTGAATTAAACGATATTTATTCTTCTTAAAGGAAGCAATTACTTCTAATACTTTTTTTGCATCAATAAATGATTTTGTTTTATCTCCACCTTTTCGTCCAGTATATGTTTTTTGTAAAGTTTCTAATAAAACTGCATTAATTGTATTATTTGAAAATGTATTTCTAAGAAGTGAGTTAAATTCATTTGAAGCCATCGGAACTTCAATATATTCAGAAAACAATCCTGAGACATCTAATTTTTTTTCATTCATAACTGTATTTATTAATAAAAGTTCTATTGTTGCATTAACTGGGTTCCAATTATCTTTTTCTTCAAAGTATTTTTGTAATTCATTAATAAAATAATTTGACCAACTTTCAATTTTATTCTGAAAAGTTGCAACATTATTTAAATTACTTGGTAGAGATTTCTGTTTATTTATTTTATATAAAATCTCTAAAATTATACCATTCTCTGGGGATGCCTCAATATCAAGAAGAATTCCAGTACGATGTTTTTGTGTTTGTTGATTTTGAAAAGATATATGCCGGGGTGACATTAATGTCATTGCAAGGCTCTTTGATACAGGGAGCATATCCCATTTAATATTTGCTTCAATTGCAGAAAAAACTATTTTAGCAAGTTGTTGTTTTTCATTATCTCTTAACTCTTTTCCTTTACTCCACTTTTCTATCGCTTCTATAACAGGATTAATTTCAACAGTTTTTATATTAGAAAAAGTTTCTTCTAACTCTGTAGTTTCTTCAATAGTATTATCAAAAACAACTTCCTCAATATCTTCAATTATAGGTAAGCTAAATGCAGTATGAATATTTTTATTAAAGTTAACAACTTGATTACTTGTAGACCATAGTTCTATAAGTGTCAATATTCTTTCATAATTTACACTATCCTTAGATTTTAATAAAGCCAATTTTTCTTTACTTAATCGCTGAATTGAAAAATCATTATATAATGATATATCAGGATAACTTCCATCATTGATTGACTCTTTAGCTAATTGATTTAAATTTCTATGTAATACTTTATTTAAAAATTCTCTAGGTCTAAAGCTTTCAGTTTTTTCTTTATCTGCTGTTCTAGCCATAGATAGTAATGCTGTTTTATTAAATGGATATAATGCTACTCCATTAACTTCTTCAAATGATTCAATACAAATTGACTTATGTTGACAATCATCACATTTGTTAGGTATTGAATTTTCTCCATTATTGTAGTTTTTATACCAATCATCTATATTCTTAGAGCCAAGTCTAATAGCATTTAAATATTTTGAAGCTAAATTCAAAATATATTCATTTTGCTTACCCTTATCATTTTTATCCCACAAACTATCCATATTAATTTTAAATGTCATTCTTGTTCTAACTGTATCTTCAAGTTTTTCAAAATAACCAGTCGTTACAGCCATAGCCCATTTAATTTTACATAATTCACCTGTACCATCAACAGTTAATACCTGCAATAAAGCAGTGTCTACACCTTGTAACTGAGCAAAATCTTCAATTAGTAAGATAAGTTCCGCATCATTTTTATATAGATACCTTCTTATTTCAGACATTAATTCAATTAAATCATCAGGAGTAAAATTTAAAGTTCTAGATATTGCTTTATCAAGATTTCTATTTATAATATTTAATGCGATATTCGATAAATCATCACTTTCTTCATTCATAACTGCAAGTATTTCTCGAGTCGGTTCAGCTGCTTTAACAGCATTTGCTGCATTTAAAGGCAATTGTTTGAGAAGAAACTCTTGTCTTTTATCACTATTTCGATTAATTCCACTATTATCAAAAATTAATGAAATAATATTATTAATAATAGGATGATCATTAAAATAATTATCTCTAAAATAAGGGTCATTAAAAATATTTGGCAATTGATCTTTTAAATATTCTTCATTTTCATCATTTGCTTTATCCATTAAAATAGAATTAGCCAAAGAACTTAAAAATATATGTTTTCGTTCTAAATCATTGTTTAATCCAACATCTTTTTTTTGTAGTTTTGTATTATATTCAATACGCTTTTCATCAGGTAATAATTCAATTAAGTTTTTTAGTACACTATGTAAATTAGTTTCTGTCTTAGGGATATTTAAAACATATCTTTTTTCAGTTTTTGGTATATGCTGTCTAATCCATTGAACTAAGTGCGATTTTCCTGAGCCTGATTCTCCTTCAATTACTGTCTGAACATTATTTCCATAATCTCCTTCTAAAAACTCTGAAAGAAACTTGTTATAAGTTACATCTTTTTGCTTATTACCATAAATAGATAAATTGATTTTATTATCAGTATGAACAGCTAAAAAAACATCATCTGGTATTGCTTCTGCTTCTGTATGTACAACTTTCTTAAATTCAGAAGGTTCCCAACAAGTATATTTTTCAAATTTCATTTTATTATCCTAAATACTTAATATGACTAATTCTTTTATTATTTGTACCATCTAAAAGTGTTACAACCTCTGCATCAGACTTTGATTCTATAGATATTATCTTTTGTTGTTCCAATCTAATAATTGCTAAAGATGTAGAATAAGATAATGTATCATTCGGAAGAGATAGTCCATCACGAAGCATACTATTTACCTTTTCACGTATAACACCATACTCTAACATAGGAATAAAACTAGACAACTTTACAAAAAAGTCTTTTACCGAAAATCTCTCACCTTTCTTAAAGTTGAGTTCCAATTCATTTTTTATTGCATGTGTAGGGTCTGGAGAAAGATAAGTTTCTCCAGATATAGATATTTTATTAACAAAACCTAAATATTCACACCAGTAAACAAAATGTTGAAACCTGGCATTATTTGTAAACTCAGTATCTGATATTTGCTCTGTTAAATCTCTTAAAAACCTATTCCCAACATTATCTTTAAAACTTATAAGTTCATTTGGATTTTGAACAAGAAACCAAGTAAGAGAAACATTAAAGTTATAGTTTTTTATATCTTCAATATTAAATAATGACCTTTTGATAATTTCTTTATTTTTAATTTTTTTATTTTCTATATTATGGTAAATAATATCTTCTTTAATAACTAATAAATTAAGCATTTCAACTACAGAATAAACTTCTTTAAAAACTGATCCACTATCTGGAGAAAACATTAATTCCAAATCTTTTTTTGTATACTTTTTATTATTAGTCTTTAAAAACTCAACTAACATTTCAATACGATTTGGTGATGCTGTAGGTTTACTAATTAAACTCATATGCTTGCCTTTCTTATAAATTCTTCAATATTCATTATCTCATATTTATAGGTATCAGATAGTTTTCTATCTATAGTAATTGGATCATAAGTATCTTTTAAAATAAATACAATAATGTTTTTCTTATTTAATATGTTTATTATTTCTTTAGTGATTTTTATTTTAGGATCCAAAAATAAGACCATTTCTTTATTTGGAAAATCTTTTGTTTTTATAATTATTTCAGATAATTTTTTTATTTTTTCAAAAAATATTGGAAAATCAACTATCTTTAACTCTAACTTCTTTGGTATAAATAAAGATAATGATTCTTCTGTAAAAATAAAATTTTGAATTCTATTAACTAATAAATTTTTAATAACTTTAGTAAATTTACGAATATATGAACGATCTAATTTCTCTAAATCATCTAATGTATACTCAACCATTATAGATGAATGAGATAAGTATTCTTCAACACTATTATTTAGAGTATTTTTAATTTCAGGGTATGCCCTTTTCATAGGGGAATTCATATAAAGTTTATCTTTGCCTCTACAATTAACACAACTACCACAAAGCTTAGATACACTATACTTTTTAGAATTTAAACTGACCTGATATTGTTCTGCGATAATATCACTAGGACATTCCTTTTGAGTCATAAATTTCAATAATAAATTTAAACTCTCTTTATTTGAATTATAGATACTTGTTCTTACTTTATCTACTTCACTATTCCACACTAATTTATCTAAATGCTGTTCTTTTAGAATTTTAATAGTGATATATCTATCAAAATTCTCTTCTAATTCTTCATGAAAAGTAGGTACTCCACATAGTTGAATAATTCTTGATTTTGCCATAAGTTGTAGAACCTGAATATTCCAATCTTTTATTCCTTTAATCTTATAATCAATACCTTTTTTAGGAGCAGTGTATAAATCAATTATATATTCATCATTTTCTTCTGAAACTTGTATTTTATTTTGGAACATTCCATTCCATCTTAGGAATCCCAATTCATTTCCAATTATTATTTTCGAATTTAAATTATAAGCAGAGTCCAAATCATTCTTCGTAGGTAAAATCAGAGATAAAGAACTTTTCCCATCTCTTCCTCCTCTTCCAACCTCCTGATAATATCTATTAATTGTTTCAGGGATACAAGCATGAATGACACTTCTTGTATGTTTATAATCTATTCCTAAACCAAAAGCAGATGTTGCAACAACTAAATCAAGTGTACCATTTTTCCATTTTTCTATAACACTATCTCTCTCACTGTTTGTACTCTTTCCTGTAACAACAGCAATACTTTGAAAACCTTTCTCTTTTAACTCATAATAATAATTATTTGCATCTTCTACTTTTGATGTATATAGAATCAATGGTCTAGGTAAATTTAATATAGCTTCAAAAACTCTATTTTTCCTATTTTTCTCATTAACTTGGTTTCCAATCCAATAATCTATTTCAGGACGTAATTTGGTTGCATTAAAAAAGTTAAAACTATCATCACTATAAGAAAACAATGTTTTAATTGTTTCAATTGAATTTTGTGTATAAGTTGCAGATAACATAATAGTTCGGAATTTTTTTGAAGTTGGTGAAAGAGTTAATAACTGTCTCCAAAGTCCAGATAATAATTGAAACTCCATTCTAAAATCACTACCCCACTCTTCTATAATATGTGCTTCATCGACAATAACTGCCTTTACTAACCCATTCTGAGAAGTTTGAATTAAAGTATTTCTTAGTGGACCATAAGCTGCTTCTGGAGACATAAAACAAATCGACTGTGTGCCATTTCTAATATTTTCTTTTAATATATTATTTTCAGAATCTCTTTTAGATACAAAAGCATAAGGATTAGTGTCATTTTTTAATTTTTGTATGCTTTTTTCTTGATCAAGAGCTAATGTAACAGTTGGAACAATAACCAAAGTCAAACCATTGCTATTAGATTCGGGGAAGCCAATTAAATCAATTAATTGAATTATCAAACTCTTTCCCTCACCAGTAGGTAAACTTATTGCAAGTGTTTCACCATTATTTAAAGAAAGGGCACTCCTTACAGCTCGTTTCTGATCATTACTTTTATATTTTAAAATATTATTTTGATTTAGAACTTTTAGAAATATATCTGATTCATCAGTTTTAAAATGTAACTCATTTCTAACATCAAACTCAGATACAGCATTAAAATCAATTGATTGAATATTACAATTTTCCATCCATTCTGGCTTATACCAATTTGCATAAATACTATAACTATTATCCTTTTTACTGTATTTTATACCTACTTTTTCCCACTCATTTTCAGTTGGCCATAATTCATTGATAGGAATTTCTAAACTAGCAAACTCTTTTGATTTTCTTTTTGAAGTTTGATGTAATAAAATTTGTCTTAATAAAATAGCTATATCTAAGAGACTTTTATCAATAAACTCTATTTTATAAGATTTAATAAATCTCTGATATAAAGGATGTATAAAATCTTCTACTTCAATACCCGATTGGTTAGATATGATAACTTCTTGTAAAAGGTCGAAATTACTCAATATTCAACCCTAATTCATCAATAGGATATTTAGATAAAAAAAACATTCCAAAAGAATCTAATTTTATTTCATATTGATTGATTAATTCACTAATAGTTTTTTCAAACTTTATTAACTCTTCATTATTTTGATTTTTACTAATTTGATTTCTTTGTTCTAATTTATAAAGTCGTTTTTGTATATCATGATTTGACTTTTCTTTAGACTCAATAATATAATCTTTATATATATCACTTTGATAAAGAATATCTTTTGCATTTGAGCTCACTCTTCTACATAAGTCAATATATGATTTTTGATCAATAAAATATTCAATGATTTTTTCTCGACTGCTTAAATTTGTATCTATAAGTCTATCTTTCATATATGGTTCATTTAATGTTTCTATTATTAAATTATCATCAATAATATTTAAATCTTCGTTTACATATAATGTAAAAATCTTTGGAGGGAAATACTCATCACACCTTCTTGATAATGCATTATTATTAAATTTGCTATTAACACTAGTAAAATCAATATCCATAAAATAAACAAGTTTAAATACTATATCAATTGAACCTCTAGGGATATGGCTTGGGAAATCCTTTTCTACAACTCTAAAAGTACTAAATGTTGTACCTCTATCTTCAATATCTAAATAGTTTTTTAATGCAATAAATAATGGATGGCCCGGTCTTATCAAAGACGTATTTTCATTTGCAATAGAACTGTTTCTGTAGTAAGTAAGTTCTCTATTTAATGTTAATTGAAATTTTTCAAACCACAGATCAGTCTTAAAATCATTATCCTTTGACCAAAATTGTTGCTGTGGGACTAATGTTTTTTTACTCCATTCAATTTTAAACCTTTTATCATCAATTTTCCATTTATAAAATTTTAATACTTTAAAAAGCCAATAATTAATGTCATCTTCAATTGAACTTTCCTCATATTCCCCATCTTCAATAATATCTCTTAAATTTAACGAGTCAGAATCACTCAAAGATAAATGATTTAGAGCATATTGTTCATCTAAATATTTTCTTTCCTCAAGAATAATATTATTAATATAATCAGTTTTAGTTGATACAATATTACCATCCTTAAAATGACTTATTAAAGCAGATGTACCATATTTTAATAACTCAAAGTAGATATCATTATTTAAATCTTCTAACTTTAATTGAATATCAGAAATAGGTTTGTTAAAAATTTTAAAACCATCAAGTAATAAATCAAACCAATTAATCCATGGATAGTCTTCATTATCTGTAGGCAATACCATTAAATGCTGAATAGCAAGAGATTTTTTTCTACCAAACCTATCAAGTCTACCAATTCTTTGTTCTATTCTAGAAACATTAAAAAGCAAATCATAATGAATGATAGCATCAGCAAATTGTAAATCAATTCCTTCTTCATTATTCTTATCTATTATTAAAACTCTTAAGTCAGGATATTCTTTTCTATAATCACAATTACTATGAACAATATCTTCTAAAACAAATACTTGGTCTTCACTAGTAAGACTTTCTATTATAGAACTTAGAACTCTTGCAGTTTCTATATCATTTACAAATAATACACCAATGGATGATTTATCTATTTTATTAATAAAATCTAAAATTTGTTTACAAAGAGTTTTTAGAGAATCTAAATTATTATAATCATCAATAGCATTTTTTATATTTTCTAATAAAGGTAATTCATTTTCAAAGAGTAAGTTTTGTTTTAAATCTTCTAAAAATTCTTTAAAACTAATAATCGTATTATTTGATTTCTCTAATAACTTTATATATCTCTTTTCTAGTAATTTCTGAATAGTTAAAGGTAAATCATCAAGCAATAAAGATACTTCACTTCTCCAGCTTTCAATTTGATAGTTAATATTTTCGTAAATATTATTTGGATGTGTTAATAATTGAATATGTTCTTGAGAACATTTATCATCTATAATAACTCCTCTATTTTGAAACTCCCAACCTTCACAATCAACTCTTCTAGTTCTAATTAGTCTATTATGAAAATTCCATGTTTCCATAATATATGTTTTTAATTCTAAAATTTGACCAGAAAAATCTTCTTTACTTTCAATTTTTTCTAAAATATTTTTTGAAATACTTAAACAGATATTATCATTAGGGAAAAGACTTGACACTTTTGACAAATTTCTTTTTAATAAAAATGGTGATACATTTGGCTTTAGTGTCCTTAAAAAAGATCCTTGATCTCTTTGTTTTAACAACTTTTCTTTAAATACATCAAATTTTTCTTCTTTATGTGTAACGGGTTCTAATATTCTTAATAAATTAAATAAGATTCTTTCATTACCAATACCAGGAGTTGCACTTAACATTAAAAGTTTTTCAGATTTTTTTGCAAGTTCTATTATAATTTTTTTTTCTGATAAAGAATACTTATTTGTATCAGCAACAATATGATGTGCTTCATCAAGTATTAGAAGAGTAGGTTCATTTATATTCTCATCTATATTTTCTATAGATATGATATTTATTCTATTTGAAAAGTCATCTAAATAAAACTTAGAGAATAATTCTTTTTCCCATTTTAGTAATAAATGCTTTGGTACTATTATTAATACTGTACTATCATCTGAATCTAACAAACATTGACGTGCAATAATGCCAGCTTCTATTGTTTTTCCCATACCAACTTCATCAGATAATAGATAACGTTGAACAGGATCAGATAAAATCTTTTTAGCAATATTAACCTGATGTACTACCAAATCAATTGAAGAGCTTGAAAGTGATTCTAAACCTTTTGTAGAGGCTCTTAAATCTGTCATCCAATTTAATATTTTATATCTTGCATCATGTAGAAACTGTGATTCACCATAAGAATAAGCTAATATATCAGTAGGATCTCCCAATTTTGATAAACATCTACTATGTATATCTTTTTCTTTTAACCACTCTTGTTCTTTTCCACCACTAAATTTCACTTCATATTCAATTGAATTATTATCCATTATTTCATAATCAATAACTCTACCTGTTTTCCAACCATTTTCATTACAGTAAGTATAAATTCTCGTTTGAAAACCCAAATATATATGTTTTAATTTATGTATATCAATTCTTTCTATTATTTCATTATTAATTCCAATAAAGAATAATACATCAGCAAAATTATTTTCATCAATATTTAATACTTTTCCTATTTGATATTTTGACTTAGAAAATACAAACATATTCTCTTTTATTTTAGCAGTAGTACCTAAACCATAAGAATATTCTAAATCATTATTATTTACATCTGTAATTCTTAACAAAAGCACCCTTTGTATAATTAGTCAATTATTTTAGCATAACTATAAATAAAATAAAGTTATTTATAGTTGTACTAAAATGTACAAAACTATTGCATTTGTAAAAAATACATTTTTATTAGTCAAAATAGTTATTTTTATTACTTTTATATGAATAATAAATGATTTTCATCAAATTTATTATTTAATGGAGTAAAAGTAATAATTAATTACATAAAATAGAAAAAGGAGTTTAAAATGTCAAATTTTGTTAGAATTAAAGATGTAATGCAAAAAACAGGTATAGCAAAAAGTACTATTTGGTTATGGGTTAAAGAAGATAAGTTTCCAAAACCAATAAAACTAAGTGAGAGGATTACTGTTTGGGATGAAGATGAAATTGATAAATGGATTGAATTAAAAAAATTCAACAATTCAATAACATAAAAACTAATGATGTACTATTAAGGTTTAATACCTATATAACTTCTCATAATTAAGTTTTATGCGTCTTTTTTAGTTATCTGTAGTAATTTACCTATTATTAGTAAAATGTTGTATATTATTAAAATATAGGATGTATAAAATATATAGGTAAATTATATTTAATATTAATATTTTATACATAACTAAATATTTTTCATCTTTTTGATTTTAGGAACATTACATAAACCTACATTGTATTTATATTTTTATACTTTAAATAGAAATGGCATATCAAGTGGCATAACGTGATTTTTTTTAAATTAGAAACACCTATATATTGGCTCTAATAGAATTAAGTTCGATCCCCCACATCTCCACCAATACACAATCTAAAGAAATCTCAAAAACTCCAATAAAGCCCGATAAAATGGGCTATAATTCAAAATAATCATCTAAAGAAATCTAATCAAACACTATGAAATACAAATCTTTTGGGGTACTTTTTAGGGGTATATTGTTAAAATACTAAAAGCGAATAAAAAATATACCCCCAAAGGAATCTCAAATGGCAAAGAAAATCCTACCACTAACAGCTACACAAATCAAAACAGCAAAACCAAAAGATAAAGACTATAAACTTTTTGATGGTGGAGGACTATTTTTACTAGTTGCAAAAACTGCTGGTAAAAGATGGAGATTCAAATATAGGTTTAATAATAAGGAAAAACTTATGTCTCTTGGAACTTATCCAAGTTTATCTCTAAAAAATGCTAGAGCTAAAAGAGAAGAATATAAATCTCTTGTAGCAAATGAGATTGACCCAAATGAAAAAAAGAAAGAAAAAAAAGAAGTAATCCAAAAGGAAGAGCTGAAAAAAGAAAATACTTTTTATAAAATATCTCAAGAATGGCATGAAAACTATAAAAGTGAAGTTTCAGAAAACTATCATATAAAACTTGAACGTGCTATGGAATTATATATGTATCCATATATAAAAAATAAACCTATAGAAGATATAACAAGATTAGATTTAATAGAAATACTAAAAGACCTAAAAGAAAAAGATTTACAAGAAACTGCAAAAAGAGTATTTATGATAATAAATAAAATATATAAATACGCAGTAACACTAGAATACACTCCTCATAATATAGTAGCAGACATAGAACAAAAAACTATATTAGGGAAAAGAGAAAAAAGACACTACCCTACTTTTACAAAAAATAAAGATATAAAAGGATTACTTTTAGCTATAGATGATTATTCAGGAGACTACACAACTAAAATGGCTCTTAAAATGCTTCCTTATGTATTTGTACGAAGTTTTAATATAAGACATTGTGAATGGTCTGAAATAGACTTTAAAGCAAAAGAATGGACTATTCCAGCAGAAAAGATGAAAACAAAAATAGAATTTATCCTACCACTACCACCAGAAGTAATCGAAATACTTGAAGATGTTAAACAATATACTGGAAATAGTAAATATGTATTTCCAAGCTTTAGAGCAAAAGATAAACCAATGAGTGATAATACTCTAATATCTGCACTTAGAAGAATGGGATATACAAAAGAAGAATTTGTTCCTCATAGTTTTAGAGCAATGTTTTCAACTATTGCCTATGAAAATATGGAAGAGCATGGATATAGTGGAGAAGTTATAGAAGCACTTCTTTCACATAAAGAATC
>Ga0193960_1000109_pt1 | contig 36048 bp, 36 predicted proteins | sample FB_3_MG_FD_140338 | JGI IMG/M metagenome (GOLD analysis project Ga0193960, IMG submission 140338) | Microbial mat bacterial communities from the Broadkill River, Lewes, Delaware, United States - FB_3_MG | ecosystem: Environmental > Aquatic > Freshwater > River > Microbial mats | place: USA... | reverse complement strand
TATTCCCATTCCATACTTGGGTTCCAGATGTATATACAGGTTCAACTTCAGCATTAGCTGGATTTATGTCTGTTGTTCCAAAGATGGCAGGATTTGTTGTTGCAATTAGATTCTTTGAAATCTTTGTACAAAGTGGGGATTTTATTATTCACACAATGCTTTATATTACAGTTGTATTAACTATGACTATTCCTAATATTATTGCATTACAGCAAACAGATATTAAAAGAATGTTAGCTTATTCTTCTATTTCTAATGCAGGTATGGCAATGGCTGCAATTTTAATTGGAAGTACTCAAGCTATTAATGCTTTATTCTTATACTGGATTTTATTTACTGTTACTAACTTTGGTGCCTTTGGTATGTTATGGTTAAACAGAGGTAAAGAGTATAAAGATTATAGCTCACCATATGCATTTAAAAAATTCTCAGGATTAGCTCAAATCTCACCATTTACAGCTTCTGTTTTAGGGTTATTCTTATTTGCATTAACAGGACTTCCTCCATTTGCATTATTCTGGGGGAAAATGTACTTAGTTTCATCTGCTGTAAATGCAGGAGAAATTGCCTTAGCAATTATCATTGTTCTTAACTCTGCTATTGCTGCTTATTACTACTTAAGACCAGTTTCTTATATGTTCTTAAGAGATCCAGAAGAAGGTGCGAAAACTAAGTTTATGCAAAATGCTTCAGTTCCTATGAAATCTGTTGTAGGTTTTGCTGTATTCTTAGCAATTACATCTATTTTCTTTGTAGAACCTTTATTAAACGTGATAACATTTTACGTTACAAGCGCAGGATTCTAAAACCTTTTCTAGCCATTTTATAAACAAATGGCTAGAATTATTGTAAAATCTTTTTATGAAAAAGATAACAATACTTTTACTTTTAATTTCAAGCTTCCTTTTTTCAAACTCTTTAAAATTATCATCAAAAGATATTTATATTTTAAAAAAAATTAAATCACTTACATCTAATAAACAAATGCAATACTCTCTTATGGCTTTATGTATTCAAGAATCATCTGTTGGAAAGTTTATGATTAGCAAAACAAATGATTACGGACTTTTTCAAGCAAATATAAAAACAGTTTTATCTAGGCAGAAAGTTAAAGATACTAGGGCAAATAGAAAATACTTTGCTAATAAACTTATCAATGATATAGGCTTCTCAGCCGCAAATGCAATTATTGAACTTGAGTATTGGCAAAAAGTTCATAAAGGCAAATGGGGAAGAACTTGGGCTTCTTACAATACTGGTTGGAGATATAACAGCCCTGCAGGGAAAAGGTTTGCAACTTCAATATTTAGAATAATAAAAAAACTCAAGTATGAGTATAGATTATAAATATATTACACGATTAGCGTACAATAAGCTCTTATTATAAACAAAGAATAAACCACAACCTGATACAATCACACTAATTAATTTTAAGGAAAACATTTGAAGACTATAAGTGTTGCACATTCACCTGATGCTGATGATATTTTTATGTACTATGCAATTAAATTTGGTTGGGTAACTCCACAAGATGCTAAATTTGAAAATATTGCTGATGATATTGAGACATTAAATCAAGCTACATTAAAAGGAGAGTACGATATCTGTGCTATCTCTTTTGCTTTATACCCTTTTGTTAAAGAGGATTATGCTTTATTAAAAACAGCAGTTTCTTTTGGTGAGGGTTATGGACCTAAACTAATTAAGAAAAAAGGTACTAAGTTAAAAAGAAATTTTAAAGTAGCACTTAGTGGAGAATTTACTACTAATGCATTACTATTTAAAATAGCTTACCCTGATGCTAGAATTACTTATATGAATTTCTTAGATATTGAAAAAGCAGTTTTAGATGGAGAAGTTGATGCGGGTGTTTTAATCCATGAATCAATTCTTACATTTGATGATGCTTTAGAAGTTGAAAAAGAGATGTGGGATATTTGGGTTGAATTATCAGGAGGAGATTTACCATTACCTCTTGGTGGGATGTGTCTTAGAAGATCAATTCCTTTAAACAATGCAATTGATTATGAGAATACTTTAATTAAAGCTGTTAATGTAGCTAACAAAAATAGAAATGTTTTAGCTCCTATGCTTTTAGAGAAAGGCTTAATTAGAGTTGATGCTGATACATTAGATAATTATCTTGATTTATATGCAAACGATAATTCAGTACAGTTAAGTGATATTCAATATAAAGCATTGGATAAACTGTTTGAACTAGGGTACAAAAATGGTTTTTATGATAGTTTAATTAAATCTCAGGATTTTTTAATCCCAAGTGAATATGAAGAATTAAGAGCTAAATAATAGTGAATAATTACTTTAAGCAAATAGATTTTTCTAAATATTCATCATTACATATAGGACCTCTTGCAGAGGTTTTAGTTATAAATGAAATTGGTGAGTATAGTGATTATCAAATTTTAGGGCGAGCTAATAATGTATTAATAAGTCCAAATCATCCAAACTTTGCAGTTTTAGGTGAAGAATTTGATTATATTGAAGAAAAAGATGGTTTACTTTATGTAGGTTGTGCAACTAAGTCTGGTAAACTATTATCTTATGCAAAAAGAAATAATCTTGCAAATTTGGAGTTTTTAGGTAAGCTTCCTGGATGTCTTGGTGGATTAGTGAAAATGAATGCTGGCTTAAAACAGTGGGAGATTTTCAATTATATACACTCAATCAAGACAAATAAAGGTTATATTAAAAAAGAGAATATAGAATATTCATATAGAAATACAAAATTAGATACTATTGTATATGAAGTAGTATTTAATATTGAGCATGGTTACTCAAATGACCAAGCTATGATGTTTAAGAAAATGAGAGATAATCAACCACAAATGCCAAGTGCAGGTTCATGTTTTACTAACCCAAAAGACGATTTTGCGGGAAGACTTATTGAAGCTGTAGGATTAAAAGGCTATAAAAAAGGTGGTATGGGTTTTTCAGAGCAACATTCTAATTTTTTGGTAAATCATGGTGGCGGAACATATGAAGAAGCTATATATATGATTGATTTAGCGAAAAGTAGAATTAAAGAACAGTTTGACATAGATATTGAACAAGAAGTTATAATTTATTAATTAATTTATGTTAGAATGCAAAATTTAAAATAATATAAGGTTTTTTTGAGTGAAAAATTTAGTAATAGTGGAGTCTCCTGCCAAAGCGAAGACAATATCAAAATTTTTAGGAAGTGATTATACTGTAATGGCTTCGATGGGTCATGTAAGGGATTTACCAAAATCTAAATTAGGATTTGATCCAGCAGATAACTTTAAGCCAAAGTACTTAGTTTCAACAGATAAGAAGAAAGTAATATCTGATTTGAAGAAGCAAATTAATAAAGATACAACTATCTACCTCGCGGCCGATGAGGATAGGGAGGGAGAAGCTATTGCATGGCATCTTATCCCAGCACTTAAAATTGAAAATAATCCTATAAAAAGAATCGTTTTCCACGAAATTACTAAAGATGCTATTATGAAGGCACTTGAAAACCCAAGAGATGTTGATCAGCATTTAGTTGATGCTCAACAAGCAAGAAGAATTCTTGATAGAGCAGTTGGATATGAATTATCACCTCTATTATGGAAAAAAGTAAGATATGGATTATCAGCAGGTAGAGTTCAATCAGTTGCTGTTAAAATCATAGTTGATAGAGAAAATGAAATTAGAGAATTTAAACCAGAAGAATACTGGAAAATTAAATCTGAATTTGTAGACCCTGAATTAAAATCTGAACTTGCTAAAGAGAATGGCTCAAATGTTAAAGTAACAAATGAAGCACAAGCAAGAGTTATTGAAGCTTCTTTAAAACAAGGCTCTTTTGTACTTGAAGATATTGAAGAAAAAGATTCTAAAAGAAACCCAGCAGCTCCATTTACTACTTCTACATTACAACAAGAGGCAAGTAGAAAACTTGGATATTCAGTAAAACAAACAATGATTATTGCACAACAACTTTATGAAGGAAATGTAGGTAATATCCCAGGACACACTGGTGGTTTAATTACATATATGAGAACTGACTCATTAAATCTTTCTAAAGTAGCAACTTCTGCTGCTAAAGAAGTTATTGAAGCCCAGTATGGTAAAGAATTCTCACTTGATAAACCAAGAGCATATAAATCTAAAGCAAAGGGAGCACAAGAGGCTCACGAAGCTATTAGACCAGTTAATCTTGCTCTTAAACCAAGTGAAATTAAAGCTCATGTTGATAACTCTCAATATAAACTTTATTCATTAATTTGGAAAAGAACATTAGCTACTCAAATGGCACCTGCAAAGATTGCAAATACTACGTATAAAATTAAAGCCGGTAAAAGTGGTGAGTATGAATTCCAAACAAAGGGACAAAGAATTATCTTCCCTGGATTTATGAAGGCATATACAGAAGGTAGTGATAATCCTGAATCTGCACTTGATAGTACGGAAAAAATTCTTCCAACTATTAAAGTAGGAACGGTTTTAAATTTAAATAAATTAGATTTAGAACAGTTATTTACTAAACCGCCTGCAAGATATACAGAAGCATCACTAGTTAAAAAACTTGAATCTGAAGGAATTGGAAGACCATCTACTTATGCTCCAACAATTTCAACTATTCAGCAAAGAGAATATGTAGTAAAAACAGAAGATAAAAAACTTGAACCAACTCCAACAGGTGAAATAGTAAACTCATTTTTAGCTGATCACTTCTCTGATATTGTAAATCTTGGATTTACAGCGAAGATTGAAGAAGAGTTTGATGATATTGCAGAAGGTAAAATTGCTTGGGAACAAGTAATGCATGAATTCTATGGTGGATTTAAAAAGACTATTGAAGAAAAAGAAGAAACAGTAAATAAGGAAGATTATTTACAAGTAAGAGAAATAGGAACTGATCCAGAATCTGGTAAACCTATGAGTGCTCGTGTGGGAAGATTTGGACCTTTTGTACAAATTGGTACAAAAGATGATGAAGAAAAACCAAGGTTTGTAGCTATTCCAGATCACTTAAATATGGATACTATTACTATGGATGAAGCATTATTTTTATTTACGCTACCAAGAGTTGTAGGGCATACGCAAGAAGGTGAAGAGATTAAAGCAAATATTGGTAGATTTGGTCCATACTTACAAGTTAAAACTAAATATTACTCTTTAAAAACTGATGATCCTTATACTGTTGAAGAAGCTAGAGCTTTAGTTGTAATCAAAGAAATTGATGAAGCAAAAGCAAAAGCAACTATTAAAAATTTTGAAAAAGAAAAAATACAAGTTTTAATAGGTCAATATGGTCCATATATAAAACAAGGAAGAAAAAACTTTAAAATTCCAAAAGGTAAAGTTGCTGAAGATTTAACACTTGAAGAGTGTGAAGAGATTATTGCAAAAGATCCTAAGTCTAAAACTGCTGCTAAAAAAGCTCCTGCGAAAAAAGCACCAGCTAAGAAACCTGCTGCTAAAAAAACAACAGCAAAAAAGACTACAACTAAAAAAGCTCCTGCTAAGAAAACTACAGCAAAGAAGAGTACACCTAAAACCTAATGAAAATAGGTATTTTATCAGATAGTCACCACAGAAGTGACTATACGAAAGAAGTTATTGACTTTTTAAAAGAAAAAGGAAGTCAATATCTTATTCATGCAGGTGATTTGTGTATTGAAGAAAATCTACAACTTTTAAAAGACTCTGGACTTGTTTATGTAAGTGTATTTGGAAATAATGATATGGGCTTAATTCCTGTTTCTAATAAATATACTATAAAACAAGAACCTTATTATTTCAAAATAAAAGATATTAAATTTAAACTTATGCACCTTCCTTATCATCTAACTCCGGATGCTGATGTAGTAATATTTGGCCATACTCACAAGTTTGAAACTGAGTGTAAAAATGGAACATTATATGTTAATCCAGGGGAAGTTTGTGCTAGAGAAAAGCCTCTAATTGAGTGTGCATTTCTAGAAATTAATGAAAATGAGTATATAATCACGTACTATTTTAAAAATACAAACAAAGAATTTTTTGAGAAAGAAGAATATAAATATGAACGATAAATTTAAAAATACTGATGAAATTTTTTTATGTGCCATTTGTAACGTTGAAAGTGGGACATGTAACGAAGACTGTAAATTCTGTACACAAAGTGTTAGATATAAAGCAGATATTCAAAGGTATAAATTAAAAGAAATTGAGCAAATTGTAAAAGAAGCTACAATTGCTAGAGAAAATGGTGCAGTTGGATTTTGTTTAGTTACAGCTGGTCTGGGACTTACAGATAAAAAAACTAAGTTTATTGCCGAGGCGGCAAAAGCAGTAAAAGCTGCAAACTTAGGATTAAGACTAATCGCCTGTAATGGAACAGCTTCTGTTGAGCAATTAAAAGAGTTAAAAGCTGCTGGTGTTGATAACTACAACCATAACTTAGAAACATCAAGAGAATTTTATCCTACAATTTGTACTACACATGAATGGGATGAAAGATATCAAACATGTTTAAATGTTAAAGAAGCTGGTTTACAACTTGTATGTGGTGGAATTTTTGGAATGGGTGAAACTCAAGAAGATAGAATCTCTATGATTAAATCTATTGCATCTTTAGATCCTATGAATGTTCCTTTAAACTTTTTCCATCCAAATGAAGCATTACCTTTAGTTGAAAATACAATTACTAGAGAAGAAGCTTTTGATTTAGTTGAATTATCAAGAGAAATGATTCCAAATGCACATAAGATTATGGTTGCTGGTGGAAGAGAATTGATGTTTGGTGATGAGCAATACGAAATTTTCAATAGAGGTGCTAACGCATTTGTTATTGGTGATTATTTAACTACTTCTGGAAAAACTCCAAAAGATGATGTAGAAGCTTTAGAAAAATTAGGATTCAAAATAGCTAAACACGTAGTTAAAATGGCAGACGAGAAATAAGGTTAGTTAATGAGTGAAGAAATACTAATAATTATATCAATATCTCTAATTATCTTTTCTTCACCTTTAATCTCAAGGCTTTTAAAAGTACCGACGATTACAGTTGAAATAGGACTTGGTGCTATTGCTGCATATTTTGCATTTATTGTAGAACATGCTATTTTACATTTAGTAGCTGAACTTGGATTCTTATATCTAATGTTCTTAGCAGGACTTGAAGTTGACTTGAAAAAACTTGTAAATATATCCCCTTCAATTTTAAAGAAATCATTAATATATAATGTAATACTTTTTTCCCTCTCTACTTTAATTTCTTTATATTTTGATTTAGGAAATATTTTCATAGTAATACTGCCTTTAATCTCTATTGGGCTATTAGCTGCATTAAAAAAAGAGTATGGAGATGTTGAGTGGATTAGATTAGCCATAGTTGTGGGACTTATTGGAGAGATTGTATCAATCTTTGCCCTTACAACTGTATCAGCTGTATTAGAGTTTGGAATTAATTTTGAGTTCTACAAAACAATGTTCTTATTCTCAGCATTTTTAGTATCAATGATATTTATTTATAAGATATTCCATAATCTTATTTGGTGGTATCCTGAAATAAAAGCATATTTAATGCCAGAACAAGATCATCAAGAACAAGATATCAGAGTATCTATGGCAATTTTCTTCCTTATGATTACAGTAATGATGTATTTACATCTAGAAGTAGCATTTGGTGCGTTTATTGCGGGTACTTTTATTACTACGTTCTTTGAAGAGCATAACAAGCAATTACCTCATAAGTTAGAGCACTTCGGATTTGGTTGGCTAGTTCCTATCTTCTTTATTTCTGTAGGAGCATCATTTGAAATTGATGCAATTTTCCATGATGGACTAGTTGTAAAAGCATTGCTAATTACTTTTGCTATGATAATCATAAGATTAATAGCTTCGACACTATTTATTAAAGATATTGGTTGGAATAAGTTCTATATGTTAGGATTGTCTCACTCAATGCCATTAACACTTTTAATTGCGGTAACGACATTGGCTTATAATAATCACTCAATAAATCAAGAGTATTATTATGCGTTTATTTTAGCGGCTATTTTAGAGGTTTTAATTGTAATGATTGCAATAAGAATCTTATCACATTTCATTAGTCTTAATAATAGTAATTAAACCATCTTTATAATTAACTTTATAATCAGATGGTTTAGAAGTTAACTTAACAACTATTCTATAAAATCTATCTTTTTTATGATTTCCAACTGCTATTTTTTCAAAACCTTTAGAAGTTAAATCTTCTCTTTTTGTATAGAAGTTTTTATATGCTTTATAATCAATAATAATCTTGTTATCTTTATCTAAAGCAAATTTCTTAGATACCTTGTCTGAAGTATGAATAGTTAAGCTATTGTTGTTATATGATACTTTTACAAAAGGTAAAATCTCTTTTTCTTTCATTGGATCATCTTCAACAATATCTGTTCTAGGTTTTACAAAAACTACTTGTTGTGGTTCAATTATTTTAGTTTTTTCTAACTCTTTTTTTAGAATAGCTTTTGTTTTAGCTTCTGTTTGTTTTTGAGCTTTTTTAATAAGTTTTTTTACTTCTTTTTGTGAATATGTTTTAGCTTTTGGTTTTGCTTTTAAAGCAGGAGTTAGTTTATTAACAGCCTCTTTAACTTTATTTTTATTTACATCAGCTTTATTTACAGAAGTCATGTTATTCATCTTCTCTTGCATTTCTTTGATGTATTCAGCGTTTAATGTCTCTTCTTCATTGATTTCATTTAGTTCAATGATTCTTGCGGCTTCTTCTTCATATGCATTAGTTGCAGCAAATGGATTTTCTCTCGCACTTAAATTTAATGATAATATAACTGTTAATGTAAATAAAAATAGAGTTTTCATTCTTCAGGCTCCAAGTTTTTTAATTCAAAGTACTCTTTTTGTAAATGAGCATTATCTTTTTGTAATCTAACAATCTCTTTTTGAAGATAGTCTTTCTTATGTTTTAGTGAGCTATACACTTCAACTGAGCTATCTCCAAAAAGAATATTAGCTACGTGATAACTTAAAAAAATAGTAAGTGCAAGCCCAAAGGCTGCAATTACTATAAATTTTTTATATGCACGTATAAATTTTTTCATAAACTAAGTTTATTATTTAGAGAAAGGTGCTTTCCCTAAGTACTCAGCATATGCTACTTCTGCACCAATTTCAAGTAATCTATTGTATTTAGCGATTCTATCACTTCTCGCAGTTGAACCAGTTTTGATTTGACCACAATTTAAAGCAACAGCAAAATCAGCAATAAATGCATCTTCAGATTCACCTGATCTATGAGACATTACACAATTGTAGTTATTTCTTTGAGCTAATCTAATAGTTAACATAGTCTCAGAAACTGAACCAATTTGATTTGGTTTAATTAAAATTGAGTTAGCGATACCTTTTTGAATACCTTCATTTAAAATACTAGCATTAGTTACGAATAAATCATCACCAACTAATTGTACTTTATTTCCAAGAACTTCAGTTAATACTTTCCATCCATCCCAGTCATCTTCACTTAATCCATCTTCAATAGAAACGATTGGATATTTAGCACATAAATCAGCATAGTAATTTACTAATTCTTCAGAAGTGATTTCTCTGTTTTCTGATTTTAATACGTAAAGACCTTTATCATTGATTAATTCAGATGCAGCAACGTCAAGTGCTAATGCAATTTGTTCACCTGGCTTATATCCAGCTTTTTCGATTGCTTTAACAATAACTTCTAAAGGTTCTTCGTTTGATTTTAAGTTTGGAGCGAATCCACCCTCATCACCAACAGCAGTAGATTCACCCATTTCATCAATTACTTTTTTTAAGTGTTGATAAATTTCAGCAGTAGCTCTTAGTCCTTCATTGAAGTCTTCAAAACCAACAGGCATAATCATATATTCTTGGAAGTCTACAGAGTTATTTGCATGCTCTCCACCATTAATAATATTAAACATAGGTACAGGCATAGTCATTGCATTTGCTCCACCTAAATATCTATATAATGGCATCTTTAAAGATGTAGCTGCTGCTCTTGCAACTGCCATAGATACACCTAGAACTGCATTAGCTCCAAGTTTTGAATAGTTATCAGTACCATCAATGTCTTTCATTGTAGCATCAACTTCAGCTTGGTTAAATGGACTTAATCCTAATAACTCATCTGCAATTATAGTGTTTACGTTTTCTACAGCTTTTAAAACACCTTTACCTAAGAATCTTTCATCACCATCTCTTAATTCTAATGCTTCTCTTTTTCCAGTACTAGCTCCACTTGGAACGATAGCACTTTCTTTAGTCCCATCACTTAAAACAACAGTTGCTCTAACAGTTGGATTTCCTCTAGAGTCTAATACTTCATCAGCATAAATATTGTCAATAAATACCACTTAGGTCTCCTTGTTTCATAATTTGCTTGATTATATCGAAAAAATAATTGGTGTTTGCTTTTGTATAGGGGTTTTTAGGGGAATTTTATTAAGGAAAGAGGACTAGTAAATCAAAGAGAAAATATTCTCTTTGATTAAATTATATATTATTATTCAGCGTCCTCTTCTGGTTCACCTTGAATAATTTCATCATTTACACCCATAGATGTAAGAATTTTACCTTCGATTTCTGTTGCAATTTCTGGATTGTCTTTTAAGAATACTTTAGAGTTTTCTTTTCCTTGACCAATTTTAGAATCTCCATAAGAGAACCAAGCACCAGCTTTATCAACAATATCAAGTTTAACACCATAATCAATAAGTTCACCAGTTTTAGAGATACCTTCACCAAACATGATATCAAACTCGGCAAGTTTAAATGGAGCTGCTACTTTATTTTTCACAACTTTTACTTTTACTCTATTGCCGATTGAATTTTCACCTTGTTTAAGTGTTGCAATTCTTCTAATATCAAGTCTAACTGAAGAGTAGAATTTAAGTGCATTTCCACCAGTTGTAGTTTCTGGACTTCCATATCCTGTCATACCAATTTTCATTCTAATTTGGTTAATGAAGATTACTGTTGTGTTCATTTTATTTAATAAACCAGTAATTTTTCTAAGTGCTTTTGACATAAGTCTAGCTTGAACACCAACTTGTTGATCGTCCATATCTCCATCAATTTCTACTTTTGGAGTAAGTGCAGCAACTGAATCCACAACTACTAAATCAACAGCACCAGATCTAATTACAGTTTCTAAAATTTCTAAAGCTTGCTCACCAAAATCTGGTTGAGATACAAGTAAGTTATCAATGTCAACACCTAAGTTTTGAGCATAAACAGTATCTAAAGCATGTTCTGCATCAATAAAGGCACAAACTCCACCAGCTTTTTGACATTCAGCAATAGCATGTAATGTTAAAGTTGTTTTACCTGAAGATTCAGGTCCATAGATTTCAATAACTCTTCCTTTTGGAATACCACCAACACCTAGTGCTAAGTCAAGTCCTAAAGATCCTGTAGAGATTGATTCTGTTGGAACAACTTCTTTATCACCTAATCTAATAAGTGTACCTTTACCAAATGCTTTATCGATTTGTTTAATAGCAAGATCTAGTGATTTTTTTTGATTATCATCCATGTATTTTCCTGTATGTATTTTGTTCTTTTAATTTATGAGAGAATTTTAGCAGATTTTTTTTAAAGTAAAGATTTTTATTGCAATTTGTAATATTTTTATTTTAAAGATTTTTATTCTTCTGGTTTTTCAGCTATTTTTTCAACAGTTTCAATAGTTTTTATATGTGCACTTACTCTTTGTCTCATTGAGTGTTTTTTTACATGTTTAGCTAATATTTTTGTGTATTTTTTATAATTTCTTGACCCTTTTTCAAAGGTAGCAAGTTTTTTTTGAATTTTTAGTATATCACTTGGAATTACATTTTCAGCCATAAAAACACCTAAATATCATTTATTATAAGATTATTACATATATCATCTTAAAAGAAAAATCGATAATCTTATTTTATTATTATATCTTTTATATCTTTAATTGAATCACATATATATTTTGAACTTGAGCTTGCTTCCACAAAATGTTTGCTAGATCTTACTTGAATTGTATTTTGAATTGATGCATTTTTTGCACATAAAATATCGGAGTTTTTGTCTCCAATTAACCAAGATTTTTTTAAATCAATTTTGTGATTTTTTAAAATATTATTAATCATCCCAGTTTTTGGTTTTCTACAATTACAGTTTAAATCTGGATTATGAGGACAAAATTCAACTTGAGATATAAAAATATTCTTTTCTTTAAATATATCTAAAACCCATTTCATGAGCTTTTGAAAATCTTTTACTGTATAGTAATCTCTTCCAATACCTGATTGGTTTGTAATTATAAAAAGTTTATATCCTAAGTCTTGAAGGTAGGTTAAACTTTCAAATACACCTTCAATAAATTCAAAATCTTCAATTTTATAAACATAATTTTTGTCAATATTAATAACCCCATCTCTATCTAAGAAAACTGCTTTATCCATTTATTTCTCTTATAGTTAATATATCTTTTTGAGCTTCTTCATATGTTTTAATTGTACCTATATCTTTATGATAAGTGCTATTTAAATATGTATTTATTTTTCCTAAATACTTAGGAATAACATCAAGTGAAAAATCTATTTCTTTTTTATTTAAACTCTCTAAAAAATCAAAAATAGAGTAGTCACATATATAGACTGCACCATTTGCTAAGTTTGAAGGTGGATTTTCTACTTTTTCATGAAATTCTAAGACAGTATTATCATTATCTAGTTTAACTACACCACATGATTTGGGAACATTTGTATTAAAAAGCATCATTGTTATTGGATGCTTTGTATTGTTATGTGAATTTATAAATGCTTGATAATCACAAAAACTTAAATTATCAGCATGTATTAGCATAAAAGCTTCATCTTTAGTAAAGTAGTTTTTATTTGCTAATACAGTTCCTGCTGTGTTTAATAATTGTTCTTCATAGATTAATGTAATTTGGTCTTTATAAGGGCTTGCATTTACAAACTCTTCTACTTTTTCACTAAAATAGTGTGTATTTATTAAAAACTCATTTATTCCAATTTTACTTAAGTTATCTAGCCAATATTCAAGTAAAGGTTTACCTTTTATTGGAACTAAACATTTTGGTAAAGTATTTGTAATAGGTCTAAGTCTAGTACCTAAGCCTGCTGCTAAAAGTAGGGCTTTCATTTATGCATTCATTACTGGATATAAATCTTTATGAAGAACTTTTCTAGTATTTCTTCTTATTACGTCTAATTCATCTAGGGAAATATTCATCATCTTAGCTGTTTTAATTCTTTTTTCTTTATCTGCAAAGTTTATTCTATCCCATTCATAAGCTCTTAAAATTGATACTTCTTCTGCATCCCAATAATCACTTTTTATACGAGAAAATCGCCAGTTGATATTTAATTCGCTATAAGTTTCAGAATCTATTGCACTGTGTGCCATTGCATAATCATATAGTTTAGTTCCAGAAAATACATTTGCAATGAAAAATTTAACATAATCTATTTTTGTTTCTTCTGCAAATTTAAATGTTTCTCTCATTTCTTCCCATGTTTCACTTGGTAATCCAACAATAAAGTTTGCAACTACAAAAAGTCCATATTTATGTGCTAATTCTACTTTTCTTGCAACAGTATTTAATTGTAATGGTTTTTGTATTACTTCACTTAAAACTCTTTGATTTCCTGATTCAATAGCAATATTTAGCATAATACAGCCAGATTGGGCCATTAAATCAAAAATTTCTTCATCCATTGCTGGTAAGAATACTGCAGTTGCTTTCCACTTTAGATTTAACTTTTTATCTATCATAGCTCTTAGGATTCTTTTTGTTCTAACCTTATCTGCAAAAGGGTTGTCATCTTCAAAAACAACAGATTTTATATTGTAAGTATTAACTAAATATTCTAACTCTTCAATAATACTTTCTGCTGATCTTTTTCTAAGTTTTTTACCTGAAATTGACTCAACTAAACAAAAAGTACAGCCTATAGGACATCCTCTTGAGGTTTGAACTCTTGCAAAAGGAAGCGCAGGAGGAGCTTCAATTCCTTCTCTTGGTGAAGTCATTGTATATCTTTCAAAATCAATAAAAGAGTAATCAGGGATTGCAACTTTATCAACATCTTTAACTAAAGTAGACTCTTGAATAACAACTTTTTGGTTTTTATCCCTATGAATTAATCCTTCGCTTGGTAGTGTCCCTTTTGAATTTAAGAATTTGATTAATCCTTGAAAAACATATTCACCTTCTCCTCTAATACAGAAATCAACTTTTTTGTTTTTCATCACATCTTCATAATGTAAAGTAGAGTGAACTCCTCCTAGAACTGTAATAATTGAAGGGTTAAAATCTTTTATAATATCAAGTGCAATATCTCCAATCATACTATATTCAGTTGTTAAAACTGAAATACCTACTAAATCAGGATTAATTTTTTCAATTTCTTCTTTAAATTCCTCTTTAGTTAAGTTATCAAATTGTGCATCAATAATTTTTACTTCTTCAACGTGATCTTTTATCATTGCAGCTAAAATACATAATGTTGAAGGATTAAGATTCCATGAAGTATGCATATCTTCTTTAAACCATCTTTGGTTTGGATAAACTAAAACAACTTTTTTTACATTATTTAATTTAACAGAGTTTTCTAAATAAACTTTTTCGTAATCTAAATTAATATTTTTCATTATAAATTCCTAATCTCTTTTAGTAGTTCTTCTTTTTGAATAGGTATATTTCCTATTCTACTTACTTGAATAGCAGCTGCAATTGAGCCTAAATATGATGCTTCCCAAATATTTGCACCAATTCTTTTTGCCATGGATGAGCAAGTAAGTAGGGAGTCTCCTGCTCCACTTACATCTTTTGCATTATTATTAAGTGCTGGAATATTATCTGTTAGAAGTTCATCTTTATTTGAGTTATAAATCATAACTCCTTCACTTCCAAGTGTTGTAAAAATATATTTAGGATTAGACTTTTCTTGTAATTTTTCTGATAAAACAACTAGTCCAGATTCAAAATCATTTAATGAAAGTCTTATTTCTCTCTCTGTTGGTGTTACAATATCCATATTTTCAAATTTTGCTATATCTCCTACTTGTGAAGAACTTTGTGAGTCTGCAACCATTGAAATATTATTCTTTAAAGCAAATTTTGAAATCTTTTTTATCACATTTTTTGTAAGAACTCCGTATGAAAAATCAGAGAAGATAATAAGGTCTAATTTTTTTGATTCTTTAATTTGTTTAATAAGAGATTTTTCTAAGTCTTTATTTATATAGTGTTGTTTTAAATGATTTACTCTAAGTAGTGTTTTATTATGGGCTCTAAATCTTTGCTTTAAAGTTGTTGGTCTTGTATTATCTTTATGTAGGTTTACTTTTATATTTAAGTTTTTTAAATATTTTTTAGTATATGAGAAATTATCATCTTCTCCTACAACTGATATATATGAAACATTTGCTCCAAGTGTCTTCGCGTGAGATGCAACAATAGCTGCTCCACCTATAAATTTTTTGTTTGATAAAGGAGTTACTACAATAGTAGGGTCTTCTTGGCTCATACCAATTGGGTCACAAGTAATATACTCATCTATAATCGTATCCCCGATTACAAGAACATTTAGCTTTGAAAAATTCTCTATATATTTGATAAGATTTTCTTTTTGTATTTTATGTCTTTTTATATATGAATTTGCATGATTTATAAAAGAGTTATTTATTTCAAAATCTTTTTGTAATAAATCTAATGAGGAAAAACCAATTTCTCCTGAGGTAAAAAGAAGTTTTCCACCATATGTTTTTAAGATTTCTTCTTCAAGATTTTCTTTTGATTCGTGTTCTTTACCCTTTACAATTATGGTAGGTTTTGTGTTTTTAATATAAGAGATAATATTTTCATTTAAAATAAAAGCTTCATCAACAAATGATGTAGCCTTTATGGATTCTAATCTTGTTTGCTCATCTAATAAATTTAGCTCTTTTGTTAAATTATCAGAATTTACTGCAACAATTAAATAATCAGAACTCTCTTTTGCAAATTTTAATAATCTTAAATGTCCAGGATGTAAGATATTAAAATTCCCATAAACTAAAGCAGTTTTTTTCATAACTATCCTAAATCACTATTTATTTCTATTAAAGGTCTTGTAACTTTCCTATTTTCTAAGTCATCTAATGCATCATTTATTTGTTCTAAAGTATATCTTTTTTCAAGTAGTTTTTCTAGTGGAAGTTTTCCTTCATTATAGAGCTTGAAAAACTTAGGTAAATCTCTATCTGGAAGGCAAGAACCACCCCAACTTCCTTTAATTTGTTTCCCACAAATTAAGTCAAAAGGATCAATACTAATAAGGTCTCCATTTTGAGGATGTGATGCAAATACACATAATCCCCCACCGTTTTTTACACTTTTAAAGGCAGTCTCAATTATTTTTGCTAAACCTGTTGCTTCAACACTATAATCTAGGCCTTGATTATTTGTAAGTTTATTAAGCTCTTCTTCTACATTTTGAGTCTTTGAATTTATGGTGTGTGTTGCACCAAACTCTAAGGCTAAGTTTAGTTTTTTATCTTCAATATCAATTGCTATTACTTTATCTAGGTCATATAATTTAGTAGCCATTAATGCACTTAATCCAATTCCACCTAATCCAAATATTGCAATACTTGTATTCTTTTTGGGTTTAATTTCATTGAGAACAATTCCCGCTCCCGTTGGAATTGCGCAGCCAAATAAAACTCCAACATCTAAAGGGATACCATCATCAAGCTTTACAATTCTATTCTCTGATACCACAGAATATTCATTAAATGTGGTTACCTTTCCTGAGTTTATTATCTTGTTATTATTAGTATATGTTGCACAAGGAGCATCTATTCCTTCCCCTTTTATCCAGCCTAAAACTACCTTGTCACCTTTTTTTACTTTAGTAACATTTGATCCTATATCTTCTACAAAACCTGTTGCTTCATGACCTAAAAGATGGGGTAACCACTGATCTACTCCTCTTTTACCTCTAACTTCCATTAATTGAGAGTGACACACACCACTGTAAGCTATTCTTACAAGAACTTGACCTTCTTGTAAAGTACTAAATTGAATATTTTCAATACTCAAGGGTTGATTTGTGTTATTTAAAACTGCAGCTTTCATTTTTAACCTTTTAGTAGTGTTTGCCATTTTTCTAGTACATGAAAAATATCTTTTGCTTTAAAGTTTTGCTCTTTTGTAGCTTTTGTGATATCGATGTTATAGAAATTTGCCTTATCATTTTTTTCAATGATATTTGATGATGAGTTATTTTGCTTTTTTAAAAATAAAATAACATCTTTTAAACTCTCTTTTTGTTTACTTGCTAATAAATAGGTATTGTTTTTTTCTTTAAAATCATAGTTAATAATAAAGTTAAAAATCGAATCAATATCAATAATATTATTGAAGATCTTATTAGAGTTTGTGATGGTAATATCTTCATTGTTCTGAAGTTTAGTATTTACTTTATAAATAAATGTATTAGTTGTAGTTTTTGTTAAAATAGCTGGTAGACGTAGGTTTACAACATTAAAATCTTCTTCTTTTAGAAGTTCTTCCCCTAAAAGTTTTGATAGGCCATAAATATTTGGAGAGTTTGAAAAATTTGTATCTTCATTTACATTTTGAACATTTATATTTCCATAAACTGAAACTGTAGAAAAGAAAATAAAGTATTTAATATTCACTTTTTTACAATAGTTGATACATTCTTTTAAATAGTTTAGATTAGATTCTAAAATATCTTCACTATTCAAAGTCTTAGCAGCAAGATGTATAAAAATATCTTTAGATGAAGTATCTTCAAGATTTAATTTTTCAACTTGATATTTTTCATCTAAGAAAGTTTTATAAAGTATTTCCCCAACAGCTCCATTTGCACCAGAGATTACTATATTAGAGTTTTTATCTAACATTTTAAGGAATAAACCAGTAATAATCACCTTGATAGTTGCACTCTTTAAAGAACTCTTTCCATTCTTCTGTATGCATCATTGTTAAGGCTGTTAAGTTCCATGCTTCCATTCTTTTTTTCTCTTCTTCATTTTGATATGCATCAAGTGTAATAAAGGCATCTTTTTTAGTCACTCTCATTATTTCACTAAGAGCTTGTTTCATATCTTCCTTTTCAAGATTATGTAAAGTAGTTACAGAGATAACTAAGTCAAAAGTATTATCTTCAAAAGGTAGTTTTAAAGCATTTGCCACTTGTAGTTTATCTTTTACCTCTTCTTTGGCATTTTCAATTGCATATGTTGATACATCAATTCCTTGAACTTCAATACCAGGTATTACTCTTTGAAAGTCATGGAGCATAAAACCTTTTGCACATCCAATATCTAAGATCTTACTGTTTTCATCTAGATTATAATACTCTTTAAACGTAGGAATTACAGGTTCCCAAAATCTTGAATTATATGAGAAACCACCATATCCATGACTTCTATCTCCATCAAAAAACTCTTTACCAAATTTTCTTGCTAAGGCTCTATCCTCTGGTGTCTTTTCTTCTAGTCTTTTTGTTAAATCTCTTTTAGATTTAGGATAGTTTTCCATTAAATCAATTTCTTTACCCATGTCTTTACCCTTTATTTTTTATGTATATAATAATCAGGACATTCTTTTAAAATGTCATAGTTTTCTTCAATCCAATTTATTGTTTCTTGAATACCATCTTTTAATTTTATTTGTGGTTTTAGTTGGAAATCATTAAACAGTTTTTCATTATTCATTAAGTATAAACTATCTTGTCCTACTCTATCTTCTGTTATTTCAATATTATCTTCAATTTTAGTATTCATTTGATTACAAATCATATTAACTAATTCATAAATACTTATAGTTTTATCATCACTTAAATGATATATCTCTCCTGCTTTTGCATTTTTTGCAATTGTTAATGTGGCAGTACTAATATCATCAATATGAATAAAACTTCTAATAGCTTTTCCCCCACCATGAAGTTGGAGCTTTTCTTGTTTTTTTATCATTAAAATGGTTTTTGGAATAATTCTATATAGTTGTTGATATGCTCCATATACATTAGATGCTCGTGTAAAGTTTATAGGAAAACCATGTGTTGTAAAATAGCTATATAAAATCAAATCGGCACTTGCTTTTGATGCAGCATATGGAGAAGAGGGTTTAAATGTCATAGTTTCTTTTATATTATCACACGGCCCATAAACTTCAGGAGTTGATACTTGCACAAACTTTTTTATAAAATCAAATTTATATATTTTATCTATTAGATTTACAATAGCTAAGGTATTTGTATTAAACCATTGATTTGGATTATCCCAACTTTGAGCTACCATTCCTTGTGCTGCAAAGTTTATGATGTATTTAATTTTTTCATTTTTTATTAGAGATACTATTTCTTCTAAATTGTCATTTAGATCTAATTGTAAAAATTGTACTCTGTCTTTTTTTTTATGATTTTTATAAGATAACTGTGTTTTATTATATTCTTCTGATCTGCTAATTGCATATATTTTTGAATCTTCTTTTTCTAAAAGATGATTTATAAAAGAACCAGCTGAAAAAGAGTTACTTCCTAAAACTAAAAAGCTCATTTATAAAGACCTCATATAAACTGGGCCTTCATACTCAAACATTTTTTTGACATCTTCTTTTAGGCTATCTTCTGTTGGAGAGATAATTAAAACATTTTTTAGTATAGAAATTAAATCCACATCATCACTATCCATACAATGACTTCTTCCAAGTGGTGCAAAGTAATTATCTGCTCCTACTCCTACAATTTTAATATTTAAATTGTGTTCATTTACATCGTATCTTAGTTGTTCAAAGGCTCTCATAGTGATAAAAGGAACTTGTGAATAGATAATTGGCCTTAGTCCGGTCATTGCCATTCCTGAAGCCATACCTACCGTTGCTTGTTCATTTATACCTGTATTAAAAGCTCTATTTTCATGATTGTTGAAATATGAATCTAGTACTGCAAAACCCATATCTCCTGCTAATAAAACCATTTTTTCATCAGCTTTGAAATAATTGTATACTTCTTTCATAACTTCTTGTTTTGATATTAGTTTACTCATCTTCTGCCTTTAAAACATATCCATCTAAAGTAGGACATCTATAGTGATGTTTTTCAGAATGTTCAATACTTTCTATACCTTTTCCTTTTATAGTTCTTGCAAACATAATAGAAAAGTTTTCGTTTTTTTGATTATAGAATTTATCAAAACAATTACTTATCTCTTCTTCATTATGACCGTCAATATCAAAATAGTTATCATCAATAAAAGCACTTAGAACTTTTGAAAGTCTATTATTATCTAATGCAACATTTTCAACTCTTCCCATAGCTTGTAAGTCATTTGCATCAATAATTACAAGTAAGTTATCAAGTTTAAATCTATAGGCTAGCATTAAGGCTTCAAAATTACTTCCTTCTTGCATTTCCCCATCACCAATCATACATATAACTTTATTTGCTTTATTTTGAATTTTAAAAGATTGAGCCATTCCAATAGCAAGTGGTAAACCATGTCCTAATGAACCTGTTGAAGCTTCTATCATATAATCTTCATTTTCAGTAAGACATCCCATAATAGTTGCTTCTTGGGTATTAAAATTTTCAAGTTCCCATTTTGGTAAGAATCCTAATTCATTTAAAATAATATAATAAGCATATGCTCCATGTCCTTTACTTAAAATGAACCTATCTCTTGTTTCCTCTTTTGCATTATTTTTATTAAAATTTAAATACTTTTCAAATAAAACAGTAAGTATTTCTACTGTTGACAAAGAAGGTGCTAAATGACCAGCTCCTGTATTACATGAAAGTTCGATAGTTTTTTGTCTAATATCTTTTGATGTTAACATATATATTTATTCCCTATATAAAGTTTACGTGTTCATTTGGTTGTTTTAAATTCCATAAATATCTATTTACTTCATCCATTCTACAGTTTCTTCTGCACATTGAAATATCAAGTTCATCTTTTATAAAAGATACCCCTTGTTTTCTTTTTTCACCTTCCCAAATTTCTTGGAAGGTTTGAGTATTTATATTCCCATAGTTAAATTTATCATTTTGTAAATAAGCACTACATCCATAAACAGAACCATCTCCCATAATATAAGCCCAGAAATATGGAGTTGAATAACATTTTGAATAAGGTTGTTTTTCTTCTTCAAGTTTTTTCATAGTGTTTGCTCTAAAAATCACCTTGAAGTCATCTGTTTCTATTTTTTTTAGTTCTTTTTCTAAATCCATCATATTTTCATATGTAAGACCTTCATACACTCTAGATTTCCCATATAAACTTTGAGTATATGGTTTGATTACAAGATAATCAACTCCTGCATCTCTCATAGTTTTTGCTAACTTTACTGCTGTATGTTTGTTCTCTGGTAATAAAAGCATTTGAGAACCCACAGTACATGAGTAGTTTTTTTCTTTTTTGATTTTAGCTGCTAAAGTAAGATTTGCTACAACTTTATCAAAATCAGACTCTTTTGTTGTATGAATTTTTGCGTAAGTTTCTCTATCTCCAGCGTTTATACTGATCTTTATCCATGAACAGTTTTTTACAAAGTTCTCAGTATTCTTTTCATTAAATGGAACAGCATTTGTTGTAAGGGAAGTATCAATTCCAACTTCTGAACATACGTTCAAAATATGAGGAAGTGGTTTATATAAAGTCGGTTCTCCTTCCCCTGCAAACATAATACTTTTTACACCAAGTTTTGCCATTTCTCGAATACGTTCTTCAAGAATTTTTTCATCTTGTTTGATACTTTTATATCCAATATAATCTACAGAACAAAAAGTACATCTATGATTACATGAACCAATAGGAGTGATTTCTACATAGATTGGATATACAGATTTTTGCATACTCCAATCATCTTTTGATTGAAGCCATTGAGCTACCCTAATTGGGTGAAACATCATTTTATGACTATCAATATTGTATTTATCAGACATATTATTTAGCCTTTAAGTGATTTTGGACTTTATTTATAATATCTTTTGCCATATTTTTATATGAGATATCTTCAGCAATCTTTGATGCATCTTCTTTTGGTTCTTTTCCAATACACTCTTTTAGCTCTTCAAATGTACTAAAAGATAAAACATTATTTTCATGATAAAAGTTTTCTGTCACTAAGGAACAATCATATACTATTGGAATTGTTCCACAAGCAGACATCTCTATTACCCTTTGTTGATATCTATATTGTGGGTGGGCAGCTAAAGCATATTTCGCTCCATTATAAACTTTTGACATTTTTTCTCCATAAGGAAGAAGCCCTTTATAGTATGGAACTACTTCAGGATTTTGAAGCCATGTATCTGTTCCATATACTTCTACTTCTACATTTTCTAAAGAACATAACCAAATAACTACTCTTCTTCTTACTAGTGATGGGATAATATACATTTTGAATTTCTCAAAATCATATGCATAATCATCTGCCATATGTTTAATTAATTCCATTGATAAAGTGTTGTTTTCAATATGTATATTTATTTTCTCAATAAGTTCATCATCTAGGCCCATATCCCCATCAAAATTATAATCAGAACCTAAAAATATAACTTTGTCTTTTCTTGGTATAGATTCATCTTTATTAAATAGCTTAGGATTTGTTGCAAAAGGTTGATGAAATATTTTGTTTTTATCAACACCTTTTTTTATTAAAGCTTCTGTATATTCATCAAATAAAGTATAAATATAATCTCTAGATCTAATGTTTATTGATGATTTGTCATATAGTACAGGCATTGGGTCTTGAAACCAAATAAAACTAAAAACATTTTCATTAATAATATCATTGTTTAGATGATTAATACCAATAAAAATATGTGGATTAAAACCATGTAAGTCTACAAACAAAGGAAGTCTATCTGAACATGTTTGCATTTCATTATCTTGAATAAAGAATTTAGCGTTATATCCAAGCTCTTGAAGTGCTTCTGCAATATTTTTTGAAACATATTGCATAACAGTTGTTTCTCTACATGCAGGAACGAAGATTCTTAGTTCTTCTTCCTCAAAGTTAGGAATTTGTTTTGAAACCTCTTCTTTATATATATTTTCTAAATTTTGTCTTTCCATAATCGCTGCTCGCATTACAGCATTAAATTGACTTTGGATTTCTGTTTGTTCTCCTAAAGAGTATCCTGTATTATCAAAATTGATAATTCCTGGAAATCTATTTTTTGTTGTTGCAAAATAGTTATATACATTTTCTAATGGAACATAAATACAATTTTCAGGAGCATTTTCTAATGGTTCATCATCTGTATAAAAACAAATTTGTAAACCATCAATTTCTGTTGAGTTTGTATATACTCTATGTTTTTTATTTGCTTCTTGTAATGCTATTTCTTTATTAAAAAAATATGTATCTTTTTGTGTGTAATTCTCTTCCATTTAAGTCCTTTGAAAATATGTAAATACTATATGGTTTATAATTGAATGAATATCTTCTACTAGTCCATATTCATCTTTTGCTGTTTGACTATGTAGTTTTATTGTTGAAAGTTCTTTTAATTTTCCACCATCAAAACCTGTAAGTCCTACAATAGTACTATTAATTTCTTTTGCATACTCTACTGCTTTTACAATATTTGGTGAATTTCCACTACAAGATATAGCAATAACTATATCTTGAGGTTTTAAAATGTCTTTTAATTGCATATAAAATACATTTTCAAATCCAATATCATTTGATATTGCATATGAAACGGCACTATTATCACTTAAACATATTGCATCAAGTACTTTTTTATCTCTTCTTTTAAGACCAATAGCTAAATCATTTGTCATATGTGATGCAGTTGCTGAACTTCCACCATTTCCTATTATATATATTTTTGATTCATGATTTTTTAGTAGATTATAAAATTTTTCAAACTCATTTAAATCAAGTTCATTTAAAAGTTTATGTAGTTGGTTTATGTAGCTTTCTGCAAACTCTTTGAATTTCATTTCTTATCTTCCTATGTCTTTTATAAATAATATTTTATTTATCTTTATACTTAATATCCTAAGTGTTTATATTTAGATAATGAGAAATAAGAAAAAACCATTATTTATTGGGGCAAATTATTGCATATATACTCTTAAAATAAAAGTTAAATACTTTATTTGATAAGATTATATAAAACAATTCTAAAGGCTTCTTTATGTTTAATAATAAAAATATCTTAATTACAGGTGGAACAGGAAGTTTTGGAAAAAAATATACAAAACTTTTGCTTCAAAAATATAAACCTAACAAAATTATTATTTACTCAAGAGATGAGTTAAAACAATATGAAATGGCACAAGATTATAACCATGAATGTATGAGATATTTTATTGGGGATGTAAGAGATTCTGACAGACTTAAAAAAGCTATGAAGGGTGTGGATTTAGTAATTCATGCAGCAGCTTTAAAGCATGTACCTATTGCTGAGTATAATCCAATGGAGTGTATAAAAACAAATATCAATGGAGCTCAAAATGTTATTGATGCTGCTATTGAAAATAAAGTTTCAAAAATTATAGCACTTTCAACCGATAAAGCTGCAAATCCAGTAAATCTTTATGGAGCTACAAAACTTGCATCTGATAAACTTTTTGTTGCTGCAAATAACCTAGTAGGGCCTCAAGATACTCAATTTTCAGTTGTAAGATATGGAAATGTAATTGGAAGTCGTGGTTCGGTTGTTCCATTTTTTAAAAAACTAATAGCTGAGGGTGCAACATCTTTACCTATTACAGATGAGAGAATGACAAGGTTTATGATTACATTAGAAGATGGTGTAAACTTTGTACTTAAAAACTTTGAGAGAATGCAAGGTGGAGAGATATTTATTCCAAAAATCCCATCTATGAAAATGAATGAACTAGCTAATGCTTTAGCTCCAAACCTTCCCCATGAAAATATAGGAATAAGACCAGGTGAAAAACTTCATGAAATCATGTGTCCTAGTGATGATTCTCATTTAACTTTTGAATTTGATGATCATTATGTAATTGCTCCTACAATTAAGTTTTCTTCTCATAGAGAATTTGATAAAAACTTATTGGGTGAAGTAGGGCATCAAGTTGAACAAGGTTTTGAGTATAACTCAGGTAATAATGATACATGGCTAAGTCATGAAGAGTTTTTAGATTTAGCAAAAGAGTATTAATGAATTTTATTCCATATGGTAAACAGACAATTAGTGAACAAGATATTCAAGAAGTTGTAGATGTTTTAAAATCAGATTTTTTAACAACTGGACCTAAGGTAAAAGAGTTTGAAGAAGCTATTGCTTCATATGTTGGTTCAAAATATTGTGTAACAGTATCAAATGGAACAGCAGCGCTTCACTTAGCTTCTCTTGTTTTATTGGAAGAAGGAGATAAGGTAATAACAACACCTAACTCTTTTTTAGCTACTTCAAATGCAATACTTTATGCAAAAGCTAAACCTATTTTTGTGGATATTAAAGAAGATGGAAATATAGATTTAGACCTATGTGAAGAAGAACTAAAAAAAGACTCTTCAATCAAAGCTATATATGTTGTTCATTTTTCTGGTAATCCAATAGATCAAAAGAAACTAAGATATTTAAAAGATACCTATAAAATTAGAATACTTGAAGATTGTGCACACTCAATTGGTGCAAAACAAGAAGATATAAAAGCTGGATCTTGTAAGAACTCTTCTATGTCAATACTTTCTTTTCATCCTGTGAAACATCTAACTACAGGGGAAGGTGGTGCAATAACTACTAACTGTATTAGACATTATGAAAAATTAATTCAGTTAAGAAATCATGGTATGAAAGCTAATCCTGATATTGCCCCATGGCACTATGATATGGAAGAATTAGGGTTCAACTATAGACTTACTGATATTTCTTGTGCTTTAGGTATTTCACAGCTTAAAAGATTGGATTCTTTTCTTTATTTAAGACGTTCAATTGCACAAAGATATGATGAATATTTTAATGACTTTGAACTAATAAATCCAATATATACATTTACTAATGACTCTGCTTATCATTTATACGTAGTTAAAATTGATTTTGAAAAACTAAATATAAATAAAAAAGAGTTTGTTTTAAAAATGAGAGAAAAGAAAATTGGTTTACAGTTTCATTATATACCAATAAACAAACAACCATATTATCAAAATCTTGGATATGGGAACGAATTTACTCCAATAATGGATGAGTATTATGAAAAAGCTATTTCTTTACCCTTATATCCAACTTTGAGTAAGGACGAACAAGAGTATGTAGTAAATAGTATAAAAGAGATACTTAATGTCTAAGCCTTATATTATCATACAAGCAAGAATGACAAGTACAAGACTTCCTAAAAAAGTCTTACTTCCTTTATGTGATAAAACAGTTCTTGAAATTATGATAAATAGGTTAAAAGACTTTAAAGACAATATTATAATCGCAACTACTAATGATGGTTCTCAAAAACCTATAGTTGACTTATGTGAAAAACTAAATCTAAAATATTATGAAGGTGATACCAATAATGTTTTAAGTAGATACTATGAGGCTGCTTTAAAATATGGTTTAAAAGATGAAGATATAATTGTTAGATGTACTTCTGATTGTCCTTTGATTGATTATGAAGTAACTAAAAATACAATAGAGTTTTTTAAAGAACAAAATGTTGACTATGTAAGTTCTGGAAGTCATTGTGGTTTTCCAAGGGGTATGGATACAGAAGTATTTAGATTCAAATTACTTAGAAGTGCTTTTATTAATGCTAAGACTGATTATGAAAAAGAGCATGTAACTCCATATATACATACTAGTAAAAAAGATGAGTTAAATATTAAGTATTATGAGAATAAAGAAGATGATTCAAGATATAGACTTACATTAGATGAAGAAGATGATTATAAAACTATTGTTGAGGTATATAAGAAGTTTGATAATTCTTTAGAATTCTCTTACTCTGAATTAATTAAAATGTTAAAAGAAAATGAATATATCTATGAATTAAATGCCCATGTGGAGCAAAAGAAGAAATGAATATTTTAATAAGAACTAACTCTTCTTCACATATAGGAACTGGGCATATTATGAGAGATTTAGTTCTTGCTAAAAAGTATAAAAACTCAAATATTATCTTTGCGTGTGAAGATTTAAAGGGAAATATAAATCAAAAAATTTTAGATGAAGGTTCTAATCTAGAGATAGTAAAAACAAATGAAGTTAAAGAAGTGTTAGCTTTAATCAAAAAATATAAAATAGATTTATTAGTAATTGATAGTTATGAAATAGATTATAAGTATGAACAAAATATAAAAGAAAATAGTAATGTAAAGCTTTTATGTTTTGATGATACTTATGAAAAACACTGTTGTGATATTGTATTAAACAATAGTATCTCTGCAAATAAAGAAAAATATAAAAAACTAGTTCCTAAAACTTGTGAAATAAAGACAGGATTAAAATACTCTCTTTTAAGAGATGAGTTTACTTCTGTAAAACAAAATAGAAGAGTTTTAAAAAAGAAAAGAAGAGTTTTTCTTGCAATGGGTGGTGCAGATCATAGTAATCTAAATATAAAGATATTAGAAGTGCTAAAGGGGTGTAAGAATATAGAAGTAATACTAGTAAGTACAAAAGCAAATAAAAACTTACAAAAGCTTCAATTATTTGCCTTGAAAAATAAGTTTGTAAAACTACATATAAATTCAAATAATATTGCAAAGCTTTTAAATTCATGTGATTTTGCTATTAGCACTCCTAGTGTAACAATAAGTGAAGTTATGGCTCTTAGTATTCCTTTTATTGCAATTAAAACAGCTCCTAATCAAAGTGATATTGCTAAGTATTTAAAAGAAAAAAGATTTTTAGTATTAGAAAAATTTGATAAAAATATTTTAGATAAAAACATAAATATATTACAAAAAGAGTATTATTATACTAATACTCATAAAAAAATCAAAAGGTTAACTAAATGTTAAAAGATATAGAGTTAATTAATTTTATTGATTTAAATTTAGATGAAAAAAAGATGGTACTTTCATGGAGAAATGATGAAAGTATTAAAGATTGGATGTATAATCAAGAAGATATATCTTTAGAAAATCATTTAGCCTTTATAGAGTCTTTAAAAAGCAGTAAAGATAAACTATATTTTTTACTAAGAAAAGATAATACAGACTTAGGAGTTATTGACTTTACTAATATTTGCGAAGAATCTGTACATATGGGATTATATATAAAACCAAAAGAAAAAGGTCTAGGCAGGCTTTTTATGGAGACTATTGTTTCATATAGTTTTGAAGTTTTAAAAGTTGAAAAGATTATTGCTGAGGTATATAGTGAAAACCAAAGAGCTTATGAGCTTTATAAAAAAATGGGTTTTGTAAATTTTGATGAGAAAGAAGTAAATAAAAGAGAAGTTAAATGTTTGGAGTTAAAAAATGAAAATAGGTAATTTTGATTTACAAAAAGATGGAACATTTATTATTGCAGAACTATCAGCAAATCATAATGGTTCACTTGATGTGGCTTTAGATACTGTAAGAGCTGCAAAAGAAGTTGGTGCAAATGCTATTAAACTTCAAACTTATAGAGCTGATACTATTACTTTAGATTGTGATAAAGAAGATTTTATTATAAAAGGTGGAACTCTTTGGGATGGGAAAAAGCTTTTTGAATTGTATGAAGAAGCCCATACTCCATGGGAATGGCATAAAGAAATATTTGATTTAGCAAAAGAGCTTGATATTTTATGTTTCTCATCTCCTTTTGATAAAAGTGCAGTTGATTTTTTAGAACAGTTTAATCCTCCTGCATATAAAGTAGCTTCATTTGAGATTACTGATTATGAACTTGTAAAATATATGGCAAGTAAAAATAGGCCTATGATAATCTCAACTGGAATTGCAACAGTTGATGAAATACAAGACGTTGTAAATATTTGTAGAAGTGTAGGAAATGAGAATATAACACTTCTTAAATGTACTAGTGCTTATCCTGCTCCTTTAGAAGAAGCTAATTTAAATATGATTCCTAGTTTAGCAAATACTTTTGATGTAATATCTGGTTTTTCAGATCATACTATTGGTTCAACTGCTCCAATTGCAGCAGTAACTTTAGGTGCAAAAGTAATTGAGAAACATTTTATTTTAGATAAGTCAATTGGCGGAGCAGATGCAGATTTCTCTATGGAAAAAGAAGATTTTGCCAAAATGGTAGAGCAAATTAGAGCAGTTGAAAAATTACTTGGGAAAGTTGATTATTCATTAACTGATAAAAAGAAAAGCTCTAGACAATTTTCAAGAAGTTTATATGCTTCAAAAGATATAAAAAAAGGTGATATTTTAAGTGGTGAAAATATCAAAAGTGTAAGGCCAGGTTTTGGCTTACATCCAAAATATTTAGATAAAATACTAAATACAAAAGCAAAAAATGATTATGAGTTTGGAACTCCTATAAAACTAGACGAGGTAGAGAAATGAAATATTGTACTAAATGTGTAATGCCTGATACAAAACCAGAATTAACTTTTGATGAGGAAGGTGTTTGTAATGCTTGTAGATCCCATGAGAGGAAAGCCGATGATATTGATTGGGCTAAAAGAGAAGAAGAGTTTTTACAAATAGTTGCACAAAATAAAAAAAATAGTGGTTACGATGTTTTAATACCAGTTAGTGGAGGAAAGGATTCAACTTATCAAGCTATAAAAGCTTTAGAACTAGGTCTTAAACCTCTTTGTGTATGTTTTGAACCTACAATAGCAACAGAACTTGGAAAAAGAAACCTTGATAATTTACAGAACTTAGGTATTGATTTAATTTTAGTTAAAAAAGATCCTAAGACATACAAAAGTATGGTAGTTGAAGGTTTTAAAGTTCTTGGTGATAATGAATGGCCAGATCATGTAGGTATTTTTACTGTACCTGTTCATTTTGCAGTGAAATTTAATATTCCTCTTGTTTTATGGGGTGAGAATTCACAATTTGAATATGGTGGGCCAGCATCTAGTACTGATAATAAATATTTAAATAGAAGATGGCTTGAAGAATTTGGTGGTCTTTTAGGTTATAGAGTTGAAGATATGATAGGTGTTGATGATATTACTAAAAAAGATTTATATCTTTATGAATATCCAAGTGATGAAGAGATTGAAAGTGTTGGAGTTACGGGAGTATTTTTAGGTTACTATTTCCCTTGGGATACAAGAAGACAAACTGAAAAAGTAATTGAACAAGGTTTTGAAGTAGCTTCAAGACATATTGAAACTACATATACAAATTTTGAGAATTTAGATTGTCACTCTATGACTGTTCATGATTATTTAAAATATGTTAAATATGGTTTTGGTAGAGGAACTGATCACGCTTGTTTAGATATTAGAAACAAAGACATTACTAGAGAAGCAGGCGTTCGTCTTGCAAATAGATATGATGGTAAATATCCACATGAAGCTATTAAAGAGTTTTGTGATTATACAGAACTTAGTAAAGAAGAATTTGATTCAATTGTAGATTCTTTTACAAATAAAAAAGTTTTTGTAACAGATAAGTTTGGAAGATTTGTAAAAGATATAGATGGCTCTCTTGTTAAAAAAGATGAATACGTTTTAAGGTAAATATTTGATTGCAATAATTGATTATGGAATGGGAAATGCAAACTCTGTATTAAAAGCTTTTAGGCATATAGGAGCTACTGCTTTTATAGCTGATAATGCTAGTGATTTAGATGAAGCCCAAAGAATAGTATTGCCAGGTGTTGGTGCTTTTGGAGATGCTATGAAAAATCTAAAAGATAGAGGTTTTTTAGATGCCTTACAAAAAAATATAATTGATGAAAAAAAACCTTTCTTAGGAATTTGCTTAGGTATGCAATTAACTGCATCATTAGGTTTAGAATCAGGAGAAACAAAAGGTTTTTCTTGGTTTGAGAATTCACAAGTTAAAAAGTTTGATGATATTTCACCTTTAAAAGTTCCCCATGTTGGATGGAATAATATTGAGATTACACATAGTGAAAGTACTTTATTTAGAGGTATTGAATCTGGAAGTGATTTTTATTTTGTTCACTCTTACCATTATGAATGTGAAGAAAAAAATATTATTGCAAAATGTGATTATGGATATAAATTCCCTATTGCAATTGAAAATGAAAATATTTATGCCGTACAATTCCATCCTGAAAAGAGTCAAAAAGCAGGACTTACTTTACTCAAAAACTTTAAAGATTTATAGGACTTCATTTGTTAAAACATAGAATTATTCCTTGTGTATTATTAAAAGATTGGCAGCTAACTAAAAGTGTGAACTTTGAAGAGTTTAGAACAATAGGCCATCCTAAAGTTACAGCTCGTATTTACAATAATAGAAATGTAGATGAGTTAATAGTTTTAGATATAGATGCAAGTACTCATGAATCAGATGGTATCAATTTTGTAACTCTAAGTGATATTGCAGAAGAGTGTTATATGCCGCTAACATTGGGTGGTGGTATAAAAACCTTAGATCATATAAATGAGCTATTAAAAATAGGTGCAGATAAAGTCTCTATAAATACCATAGCTTTAGAAAATCCAGATTTTATAAAAGAAGCCTCTTCTAAATTTGGATCTCAATGTATAGTTGTATCTATAGATGTGAAAAAAATAGATGACATTTATAAAATTTTTAATAGAAATTTAGGTTTAGTAGAAAACTTAGAATTAATTTCTTGGCTAAAAGAAGTAGAGGCTTTAGGAGCTGGAGAAATATTAATTACTAGTGTTGATTTAGATGGCAGTGAAAAAGGTTATGACTTAGAACTTATTTCTTTAGTCTCAAAAGAAGTTTCAATTCCTGTTATTGCAAATGCAGGAGCTGGGAAACCTCAAGATTGTGTAGATGCTGTAAAAAGTGGAGCAGATGCAATTGCAGCAGCTTCTATTTTTCATTTTACTCAATATACTCCTAGAAATATAAAAGAAGAATTACATAGAAACAATTTTAGTGTTCGTTTAAACTAAAGTTTTTTCGTAGATATCTTCTAATTTAGAGATTAATAGTTTAAGATATTTATCTTTTAATTTTAAGTTCTTTTTGTAATGTTCCAAGTAATTTTCATATGGATTTATTAAATCTAAAAATCTTTTTATTAAAGATAAACATATTGAATTTGGGTATTTGTCAAAAAGTTTATTAATATCTTTGTTTTGTTTTAATTGTTTTAGTACTTTTCTCTCAAACTTAATATTTTTAATATCTAAAGAGTTTAGTTTTTCTTTTTTTAGATTATTTAGTTTTTCTAAAAAATTATCTTTATTGTAAGTAATATTTTCTTTTTCAATCTTCTCATTGAAAGGTTTTGAGCCTTTTATAAATGCTCCATTGGATAGATTAAAAGAGTTAAGTTGATATTCTTCATTTACTTGCTCAAAACCTTTGATAAGGTGTTTATATAAAAGAGTTGTATGTACTTCATCTTTGAAATTACCTTTTACTTTTGTAAGGTATTTACTTGAAGATACTTCATCATCTTTTTCAATATTAAAATCATTTATTTCATGTTTTGTTTGATAATAACTTTCATCGTGAGTTGCCCCAGTTTTTGAATCAATAGAAGCATCAAATCCTAAGAGATAAATCTCTTTAGCTCCAAGTTTAGCTAATAACTTATAGCCAACATCTCCCACTGTAGAGCCTGTATTTACACCTGAATTAACAAATAATTCAAAAGAATCATTTACTAAATATAAAGATTCTTTTGGAAGCAATTCTACAATTTCTTTTTGTGTTTTAATTGATGAGATAATAATTGAGTTTTCGTACATCTTTTTATCTACTTCAAACTGTTTGATAACAGCATTATCTCCTCCACTATCAGTGCTTATAATAATTTGGGGAATAATATTTAGAGTTTGTAATTTTTTAAGTGTAGCTCCAATTGCAACTATTAAAAATTTATCTTGATTTTCTTTTATAAAAGCTTCATTTTTACTAAGACTTGGACCTGCTCCTAAGTATAAAATAGGAAGGTTTTCTAATAAAGGGTTGGATGTATTTGTTTGTAAGAAATTAAAGTCATTAGAGAAATAATCAAAGCCTCTTTCTAAACTAAGTAAATACTCTGAATATGGATATAAACTACTTCCTTCTTGTATTAAAAGAGAAGATATTTTCTCTAATAAAAGAACTTCTTTTGTTGAAGCTATTTCAAATCGAATAAAATGGTTAAATTCACTTTTATATTTTAAAAAGCTATTTATTTTTTCTTCTAGATTTTCCTCTTCAATTGCAAAAAATAGTTTAGATGTTAAAGCTAATTCTGTATAGTCAGTTAAAAACATAGATAGTTTAAAAATTTCAAAACTAGGTTCGATTATTAAATATGAATTTGCTTGCACTAACTTATTAATATCATTTAAATGAACACCTAATAAAGTTCCTATAAATATAAACTTTTTACTCTTTGGTTTTTCATTATCTTTTTTATTTTTTTGAATACTATTTATATATTCATTTATAATATTATTTGCTTCAAGTTCATAGTTAGTATGTAAAAGCTCTTTTTGTTTTTCTATATTTATTAAAGATATTGTTGCATCATTTTTCTTTAGTGCTTCAACCCTACAAGAAGCATCATAAAATGGGTCACAATTATATGTTTTTTCATTTTTATAAACTAATTCAAAACGATTATTTTCAAAATCAATTGCATAGTTATTTGGATTTGTTTCTTCAAATTTTACAAGTCTTTTAAAAAGAATTGGATGATTATTTTGTAGATAAGCAATATTCTTGTTAAATATTATTTCTAGAGTTTTATTAAGTTCTTCAATTTCTTCTTTTTTATTCATAAAGTAGTATAATATTTGCTACATTAATTTAAGGTTATTATATGTCTGATGCACATGCAGAACTAGAAAAAGCACTACTTACAACATATTATGCAAATTTACTTTTTTTAAGTAGATATGATAAAAAATTGTACGATAGGATTGACCATTTATCAAAACTAATTGATGATGGAAAGTATGATGAGAGATTTGTATTAGAGTTTATTCAAGAAGAGGGTGATTTTGATATTTTTGATACAAAACATGAAAAGTTTTTATATGATAAAAAACCAAAAGCTTTTACAAAAAAAGCAGTATCAAAAGTAAATGCCGATACAAAAGGTAGTTTTACTATTTTAGATAAAATTTTATATAAAAGTGATAATAGTCATTTTAAATATAGTGATAATATTGATCAATTTGATTATGCAAGTGAATATTTACTAAAAGATGTTTCTTACTATAGAAATATTTTAGATGATGATTTATCTTCTTATGAAGATCAAAAGTTTAATGAGACAAATAAATTTATGTTTATTGGTACTTTACTTGGTAGACATATTATTGAGATAACTAAAAAATTAAAACCTAGAAACTTTTTTGTATGTGAACATAACCTTGAAATTTTTAGATTATCTTTGTTTGTTTTTGATTATACCTTACTTGTTGAAGACGGTAGAACAGTAGTATTTTCAATTATGGATGATGAACATGAATTTAAAGCAAATTTAGAAATCTTCTTAAAAAATAAACCTTATTATAATTATAATATTAAATATTATACAACAGATTATAATGTTAAAGACTATTTTGATCCAATTTTAGATGGTCTTTTAGGGCAAAAAAGTACAACATTTAATCATCATATGATGTTAAAAAGTGTTGCAAAAAATGGTCTTGATAGATTGAATAAGTTTAATTTTTTACAAGTAAAAGGTAGACAAAATGAAGAATCTATTCTTACAGAAAAACCTGTTTTATATGTGGGAGCAGGACCTTCATTAATTGAAAATATCCAGTGGATAAAAGAGAATCAAAATAAGTTTATTATAGTTGCTATGGGAGCATCTTATAAGAAACTTTTAGAGCATGGGATAGTTTGTGATATTGTTTCTACTTTAGATCCAGAATTTAAGATTTTAGATGAGTATCATTTTGATAATGAAAGCTTAAAAAAGATTCCAAACTCTTTAGTTTTTGCTTCAGCAAATACAAATGATAAAATCATAAAAAAGTTTAATCAAGACAATCTTTATTTATATGAGATAATCTTCCCTGTTCACTCAACAAATATGGTAACTCATGGTTATAGTATTGGTGAAATTGTTGGAACAATGTTAGTTCAATTAGGAACAAGAGAGTTATATTTAGTGGGAATCGATCTAGCTTTAAATCAAGAAACTGGAGAAACTCATATTAGTGGTTATGATACTGGAAGTACTTATGAGCTTAATAAAGAAGTTTTAAATAGTATGGATGTAGGTAAGTTTTCATTAAGAGCAGATTTAATTGAAGTAAAAGGAAATACAAAAGAAAAAGTTTTAACTACAAGATTATTTAGTACTTCACTTTCTTCTTTTAGTCATAGTTTAAATAATGAATTAAAAGAAAACCAAAAAGTTTATAATATATCTAAAGATGGTGCATATATTGATAAAACAGAATATATTAACCCTCAAGATATTAACTTAGATTCATATGAAAATATTAATAAAGTAACTCTAAATAAAGAGTTGAATATACATATGAAAAATATTTCAAGAGATAATTTAAATACAAGAGATAAAAATACTTTAAGAGATGAGGGTAAATATCTTGAACTGATTAAAAATAGAATTTTAGATATAAAAGTACCTTCAAAAACTTTTAAAGAATTCTTTGATAAAAATGAAGATATTATTTCAGACCTTTATTCTCCTAAAATATTAACAACATTTACTAGACCAATATTTACTTTCTATTTAAATTCTATGCTGCCTTATGTGTTTTATCATTTTAATCATAGAAAATTAAAAAAAGAAAAAGCTAAAATTAAACAAGTAGAAGAAGTTTTACATAAACAATTAATATATTTAATTGATACTTATAGAGAGTATATTAAAGAAGCTATAAAGTAGTAAATAAATACTACTTTATAGAAGAAATCAATTACTATTGAAGTAATCTTAAAACGTTTTGCTGCACAGAGTTGGCTTGCGAAATTGCATAAGATCCAGCTTGTGAGATAATGTTTTGTTTGTTGAAGTTAGCAGATTCTTG
>Ga0193960_1000107_pt1 | contig 36339 bp, 31 predicted proteins | sample FB_3_MG_FD_140338 | JGI IMG/M metagenome (GOLD analysis project Ga0193960, IMG submission 140338) | Microbial mat bacterial communities from the Broadkill River, Lewes, Delaware, United States - FB_3_MG | ecosystem: Environmental > Aquatic > Freshwater > River > Microbial mats | place: USA... | reverse complement strand
GTTATTTTTTAAACAGCAGTATTAAGAATTAAAAATAATGGAAAACAAAAATGGAAAACCTAAGAGGAAAACAAATATGGAAAACAAAAAACAATATTTATTCACTAGTGAAGTTGTAAGTCCAGGACACCCTGATAAATGTGCAGATATTATTGCGGACTCAATTGTAGATAAGTTAATTATCGAAGATAGTGAAAGTAGAGTTGCTTCGGAAGTATTCGTAGCTGGTAAAAATGTAGTAATTGGTGGAGAAGTTAAGTCTAATTGCCAATTAAGTGATAAAGATTATGAAGATTTAGTAAAAGATGCCTTATCAAAAATAGGTTATGATGGAAAATCAGCTTTTACTAAAGAAGAATGTTTACACCCTGATGACGTAAAAGTACAAGTATTATTAAATCAACAATCTCCTGATATTAATCAAGGTGTTGATCAAGAATCAGGTGAAATAGGTGCTGGAGATCAAGGTATTATGTTTGGTTTTGCTTCAAGTGAAACTTCAGATTATATGCCAGCAGCTATTACATATGCTAGAATGTTAAGTGATAAAGTGTATAATTATGCTTTAAAACATAATCATAAACTTGGTGTTGATATTAAAACACAAGTTACTCTAGACTATGGGAATAAAGAGAATTTTGAAAATTGTAAACCACAAAAAATTCATACAATAGTTGTAAGTGCTCCTTCAGTTGAGGGAATGCCTATTGAAGAAGTTAGAGAACTAATCCAAGGTCTAATTGACGATGCTGGACTTCCTACTTCTATGTATAACAAAAAAGATACAATTATTCACATTAATCCAACAGGAAGATATGTGAATCATTCATCTTTACATGATAGTGGATTAACAGGTAGAAAACTTATTGTTGATTCATTTGGTGGATATGCACCTATTGGTGGTGGAGCTCAATCTTCAAAAGATTATACAAAAGTTGATAGATCAGGATTATATGCTGCTAGATGGGTAGCTAAGCATATTGTTGCTTCTGGTTTAGCAAGTAAAGCAACTGTTCAAATTTCATATGCAATTGGTGTTGCTAAACCTACATCAGTTTCAGTTGATACAATGGGAACATACACAAAACATGATGATGATAAATTATCTGCGTTTGTAATGGAAAGCTTCTCTTTAACTCCTAAATGGATTACAGAAAAGTTTAGTTTAGATAAACCAAGTGCAGAAACATTTCTTTATGCAGATGTTGCATCAAGAGGACAAGTAGGTCAAAGTGACTACCCTTGGGAAAAACTAGACGAATTAGAAAAATTTGAGAATATATAATTCAAATATAAGGACAGAAAATGGATTTAAGAAACTTATTTAGCAAAATATCTTTTGATAATGATACAAAAGAGCAACCTACAAAAAAAGATGCACCAAGTCACTGGATTAAATGTCCAGAGTGTAGTGCTTTAATGTTCTTCAAAGAAGTTGAACATCAAGATAACATTTGTCCAAAATGTAATTTTCATATGAGAATTGGGGCTAAAAGAAGAATTGAAATATTAGCTGACAAAGATAGTTTTGTTGAATATGATGCTGATTTAAAACCAAATGATCCTTTAAAATTTGTTGATAAAACATCTTATAAAAAAAGAGTAGAACAAGCTGTAAAGAAAACAGGAAGAACATCATCTGTTGTAAGTGGTGAATGTACTATTAATGGTATTGGTGTTCAAGTAGCTGTATTTGATTTCTCATTTATGGGAGGATCTTTAGGTTCAGTTGAAGGTGAAAAGATAGTAAGAGCTGTAAATAGAGCTCTTGAAAAACACCAAGGTGTTATTATCGTTTCTGCTTCAGGTGGAGCAAGAATGCAAGAATCAACTTTTGCTTTAATGCAAATGGCTAAAACATCTGCAGCACTTAAAAGATTAGATCATGCTAAGCTTCCTTATATCTCTGTATTAACAGATCCTACAATGGGTGGAGTTTCTGCTTCATTTGCATTCTTAGGTGATGTTATTATGGCAGAACCAGGTGCATTAATTGGATTTGCAGGTCAAAGAGTTATTAAGCAAACAATTGGTGCTGATTTACCTGATGGTTTCCAAAGAGCTGAGTTTTTACTTGAAAAAGGTTCAATTGATATGGTTGTAAATAGAGCTGATATGAAACAAACTTTATATGACTTATTAAATATGTTCCAAAAAGAAAAAATAGCTAACTAAATGTTAAGCAATTTTGAAGAGGTTTTAGGTTTTGAACTTAAAGCCTCTAATTATTTATACGTACTTTGTGATTATGAAACACTTTCCAAAAAAAACATTTCTCTAGAAAAATTTGTTGAACTTTGTTTAAAAAATAATGTAAAACTTGTTCAATATAGAGATAAAATATCTCCTATTGATGAACAGAAAAACAATCTTTTATATTTAAAAAGTAATTTAAATATCCCTATAATTATAAATGATAAAGTTGAATTAATTGAGTATGCAGATGGGCTACATTTAGGTCAAGAAGATTTTGATTCTATACATAAAGATAAAAAGTTAGCTATTAAATTACTTAGAAAGAAAATTGGAAAAAAACTTTTGGGATTATCAACACATAACGAAATTGAAATTCTAGAAGCAAATGAACTAAATTTAGACATGATTGGACTTGGTGCTTACAAAAATACTAGTACAAAAGATGTTCCAAATATTTTAGGTGAAAGAATTTCATATCTTGCAAAAATGTCAACTCATCCAGTTTGTGCAATTGGTGGTGTTAAAATAAAAGATGAAATAAAAAACATAACTTTTAATGTTGTAGGGTCAGGTTTTTATGAAAATTAACATATATTCTATAGTAAAACCGTCAAAAGATGACTTTGATTCATTAATTAAAGATTTTATTAAAATGTCATCGAAATATGCAAAAGTTGAAGTACATTATATTTTTAATAAAAATATTGCGAAAGCCCAAACAATAGGGCAAAGAGAAGCACAGCAAGCTTATAGTGATGTCTATGAACCTTTATTAAAAGGTTATAATATTGCATTAGATGTATTAGGTAAAAGAGTGGACTCTCATAAGTTTTCAAGTCTAATAGATGGTAAAAATGAAATAAATTTTTTTATTGGTGGTGCATATGGCTTCCAACGAGAGTTTTTAAAGAAATGTGATAGTATAATATCTCTTAGTGATTTAACAATGGCACACAAAGTAGCAAATATTGTCTTAACTGAACAGATATTCAGAGCACTTGCCATTATAAATAATCATCCGTATCATAAATAATTTATTATATTTTTTGTATAATGCCAAAATTTTATTATTAAGGGTCTGATGTGGCAAATGCAAAACAAATTGCAGAACTAAAAGAAATTCTTTTAGAAAGAAAAGAGTTAATTACAAATAGTATTAACGATAGCAGAGAAAGTATTGATTCATTAAAAAACTCAGAATGTAATGATGAGTTTGATTATGCAGAAGTTTCAAGTGATTCTTTTAAAGAAGGAATTATTGCAAATCAACAAGTTCAAGAATTAAGTGAAATTGACGAAGCTTTAGTTAGAATCGCAAAAGGAACTTATGGTGTTTGTGATATGTGTGATGAATCAATTGCAATTGGAAGATTAAGAGCAAAACCATTTGCAAAGTTTTGTACGCCTTGTAGAGAGATATACGAAGTAGAAAAATAGTAAAAAGGATAAAAGATGGGCTTTAAGAAATATGTTGTTTTTTCAGTGTTATTTATAGTAGCTGTATATGGGTACGCATTCAGTTTAGAATTGGGTAGATATACAGTAACAGTATTGGAGATTAATTTTAATTTACCAGTTGCAGTTTGGATGATAGCACCATTAGTGTTATTATTTGTTGCAACTATTGGACATATACTATTCTATGGTATGTTAAATGTTTTCAGACAAAGAGCTGTAAATAAAGATCAAGAATCAATGATTGCTTTAATTAAATCTAATTTATTAGGTAAAACTAATTCAAGAAGATTTAAATCTAAAGGTTTCAAAAACCTATCTAAAATTCTTTCTCAATTTGACTTTTCTGTTAAAGATTCTACTTTTTCTTCACCTGATGAAGAACTAAATAATTTAGTTGCAAGTATTCAGGATATTAGATCTGGAAAACATGTAAATGTAAAATCATTAAAATTAAGTGAAGTTTCTGAACTTGCTAATTTAAATTTAATCAATAAAGTTGATGAGCAAATTGATTTTGCTGTTGATGTTTTAAAGAAAACAGAAAACTATGCTCCAAATGTTGTTAGAAAAGCTTTCGATAATGTATTAGAGCAAAAAAGTATGACAACTGTTAAGAAGCTTTATAAGAATATTAAATTAGATAAAGAATTAGCTAAAAAACTTTTTGAAAAAGATGCAGCTAATAATGAATTTGGTTTTACAACTGAAGAAATTTTAAAAATTGTAAAAGAACTTAAATATACTAATGAAGATTATCTATCATTAGCTAAAAATTATGAATCAATTTTACAACCAGATCAAATTATTGCATTATTTGAAAGATTATCTTCTGAATTAGAAGATGCAATGCCTGCATATTTACATGTATTATTCGAATATGAAATGATTGATAAAGTAAGAGAAATTGTTGCCCCATCAGCTGAGGGTGAATACACTGCCTTTAAAGCTCTTTTAGATTTAAAAGATGCTGGAAAACACTTCGATTTAGAATCAATTTCTTATAAATAATGGAAAAAAAGATTGATTTTAGCAAGCCCCTTGTGGTGCTTGCGCCACTTGCTGGTTATACTGACTTACCGTTTAGATCTGTAGTAAAAAAATTTGGTGCAGATATTACAATTTCTGAGATGATTTCTTCAAATGCTTTAGTTTATAAATCTGCTAAAACTTTAAAAATGATTGAAAAGTCACCTAGTGAAGATCCATATATAGTTCAAATTGCTGGAAATAATCCTGAATTAGTAAAAGAAGCTGTTCTAATACTAAATGATATTCCTGGAATTGATGGTATTGATTTAAACTGTGGTTGTCCTGCACCTAAAGTTTTTTCACATGGTTCGGGTTCTAATCTTTTAGGAGATTTAAAAAAATTAGAAGATATTTTATCAACTGTTAAAAAATATTCAAATAAACAATATACAACTGCAAAAGTAAGATTAGGTGTAAATGAAAAAATACCTGTTGATATTGGAAAAGCAGTTGAAGCTTGTGGAGCTGATTATATTGCAGTACATGGAAGAACAAGAGCAGGTAAATATAAAGCTCCTGTTGATTATGATGCGATTAAAGCGATGAAAGAAGCTGTATCTATTCCTGTTATTGCTAATGGTGATATTAAGGATTATGATAAGGCTAAAGAAGTATTAGAATACACAAAAGCTGATGGCGTTATGATTGGACGTGGTGCTATTGGTAAACCTTGGATTTTTTATCAATTAAAACATGGTGTTGAAGATATTTCAGAAGAAAAGAAAAAAGAAATTATATTAGAACATTATGATGCTACATTAAATTTTCATGGTGAACATGGAACAGTAATGTTTAGAAAACTACTACACTCTTATTCAAAAGGTTACAAAGGTGCCCATGAATTTAGAGATATAATCAACAGAATCTCTGATGCAAAAGTTATGAGAGATATGATTGATAACTTCTTTTAAGAGACTTCTTAATAGTAATCAAAAAGTTATTTAGATAAAATATTCTACTTTTTATAAAACTAATTATAAATAGCTACAAATTAAAAGGAATTTTTTGTCTGAATACTATTTTGAACTAACAATAAAACCTCATACATACTACGAATTATTCTTAGATTTATTATCTTCACTTACTAACGATGCTATAGAAGAAGCCGATGGTATTCTTATTGCAAGAAGTGAATCTGATTTATCTGATGTTGAGTTTGGCGTATTAGAGTTTGCAAAAGCTTTAAATGTTGAGTGTGAAACAAAATGTGAGAAAAAAGAAAATATTGATTGGATTAAACAATATCAACAATCAGTAAAATCTGTTGAAATTGGTAACTTTTTTATTAGACCATCTTGGGAAGAAAAAATGGATGGGAAAATAGATATTATTATCGATCCTGCATTATCATTTGGTTCTGGTCATCATGAAACTACTTCTTCTTGTGTTGAAGCTATAGATAAATATGTAGATACTAAATCTACAGTTTTAGATGTAGGTACAGGTAGTGGTATTTTAGCAATAGCAGCAGCTAAAAAAGATTGTTTAGTTGATATTTGTGATACAGATGATGTTTGTATCAAAGATACAACAAGTAACTTTGAATTAAACAATGTTAAATTTGAACATTCATGGATTGGATCAGCTAATACTGCTGAGAAAAAATATGATGTAGTAATTGCAAATATTGTTGCTGATGTATTATCGATGATTGCTGGTGATCTAAAAAAATGTTTAAATGAAAATGGTATATTAATAATCTCAGGTATTTTAGATAAACATATTAATAGAGTGTTAAATAGATTTAAAAATTTAGAGCAGGTTGAACTTATTCATAAAAATGAATGGGTTACTGTTGTATTTAAAAATAAATAAGGAGTTTTAGATTATGAATACTAATCCAAAAAACAATAATAATGGGGATAATAATAACAATAACTTTTTTAACAATAATCCATTATTAGTATTTGTGATTTTTTCAATTGTTACAATTTTTGCATTTAAAGCATTATTTCCTGAAGATCAAATGGGAAATGGAACTGCAAATGGACAAGTTCAAGCATTTGGATCAGCAAAAAATAAAACAGTTGCATATTCTGATTTAAAGAAGTTAATTACTTCTGGAAAAATAGAATACGTTGGAATTGGAAACACTCAAATTAGAGCAGTTTCAAAAAGTGGTGGTCAAGTTACTACATATACAGCAAGAAGAGTTATCCCTGATGATACTTTAATCCCTCAGTTAGAAAAAGCAGGGATTAACTATGGTGGAATCAATGAAGAAAATGTTTTAGCTGATATTTTATTTGGTTGGGTTTTACCTATATTTATTTTCTTTGCTATTTGGATGTTTATTGCTAAAAGAATGCAAAAATCTATGGGTGGGGGAGGAGGCGGTGGCCTTCTTGGAATTGGTTCATCAAAAAAGATGATTAATTCTGAAAAGCCTAAAGTTAAATTTGAAGATATGGCTGGAAATAAAGAAGCTAAAGAAGAAGTACAAGAAGTTGTAGACTTCTTATCTGATCCTGAAAGATATGTAAAGCTTGGTGCTCAAATTCCAAAAGGTGTTCTATTAGTAGGACCTCCTGGAACTGGTAAAACATTATTAGCTAAAGCAGTTGCTGGTGAAGCTGATGTTGAGTTCTTATCTGTATCTGGTTCTGCATTTATTGAAATGTTTGTTGGTGTTGGTGCTTCAAGAGTTAGAGATTTATTTGAGCAAGCTAAAAAATCTGCTCCTGCAATTATCTTTATTGATGAAATTGATGCTATTGGTAAGTCTAGAGCTTCAGGTGGACCAATGGGCGGTAATGATGAAAGAGAACAAACTCTAAATCAATTATTAGCAGAAATGGATGGTTTCTCTACAGAAGCTGCTCCTGTTATTGTTTTAGCTGCTACTAATAGACCAGAAGTTCTTGACCCTGCATTATTAAGACCAGGAAGATTTGATAGACAAGTTTTAGTTGATAAGCCTGATTATGAAGGTAGAATTGAAATTTTAAATGTTCATATTAAAGATGTAAAACTTGGTAAGAATGTTGATTTAAAAGAAGTTGCTAAAATGACTGCTGGTTTAGCTGGTGCTGATTTAGCAAATATCATTAATGAAGCTGCATTACTTGCAGGTCGTGCTAAAAAAGATCAAGTTGATCCTAGTGATTTTAAAGAAGCAGTAGAGAGACAAATTGCTGGTTTAGAGAAAAAGTCTAGAAGAATTTCTCCTAAAGAGAGAAAAATTGTAGCTTATCATGAATCAGGACACGCTTTAATTGCTGAGATTACTAAAGGTGCTAAGAAAGTAAATAAAGTATCTATTGTTCCAAGAGGACTTGCAGCATTAGGATATACTTTAAATACTCCAGAAGAGAATAAATACTTAATGCAAAAACATGAGCTTATTGCAGAAGTAGATACATTACTTGGTGGACGTGCTGCTGAAGAAGTATTTATTGGTGAAATTTCAACAGGTGCTGGAAATGACTTAGAGAGATCAACTGATATTATTAAAGCTATGGCATCTATTTACGGAATGAGTGATGTTGCTGGGCTTATGGTTTTAGAAAAAAGACAAAACCAATTCTTAGGTGGACAAACTCAAAAAGATTTCTCAGATGATATGGCTAAGAAATTAGATACACATGTTATTGAAGTTTTAAATGATAGATATGAAGCTGTATTAGCTGCTTTAAGAGAACATAAAGAAGCTATTGAGCAAATGACAGCTGAATTACTTGAAACTGAAGTTATTTCAGGAGAAAGAGTAAGAGAAATCATTAAAGAAAATGGTGGTGTTGTATTTGAAGATGAAGATTTACATTCAGATTCTTTAAAAGATGAAGAAGAAAAATCTTCAAATAAAACTGAAGAAGTTAAAGCTTCTGAAGATATTGAAAAAGAAAATACTGAACCTTCTGAACCATCAGAAGAAGAACCTACAACTCCTTCTAAAGACTAGTTTTAACTAAAAAATAAACTTTAATAGAATTTTCTGTTAAAGTTTATTTCAATTTCCTTGACAAATTTTTTTAAATTAAATATACTTGTGTCACAAAAATGTACAAGGAGAGTAACTATGAAAATATTTGATTTTTATAATAACCAGTTTATCAAAAGCGTAAACACTCTTCTACTTCTATCTAAATCTCTCTAATTTATATAAAAATTAGTAACTTCAACAATTTACAAATCAGTAATAAATAATAATAATTTAGTTTTTCTTTTTTTATAGAAAAAAAGATATAATATTTTACATTTTAAAAGGTACAAAAAGATCATGGATAAGAATAGAGTAATAGTATTTGATACAACATTAAGAGATGGTGAACAAAGCCCTGGCTGTTCAATGAATACAGATGAAAAGATTAAAGTCGCATTACAGTTAGAAAAATTAGGTGTTGACGTAATTGAAGCTGGATTTGCAGCAGCTAGTCCTGGTGATTTTGATGCAGTTTCAAGAATTGCTGAGCAAGTTAAAAACTCAAGTATTTGTTCATTAAGTAGAGCAATTGAAAATGATATTAAGCAATCAGGTTTAGCAGTTTCAAAAGCGCCATTACATAGAATTCATACTTTTATAGCAACTTCTCCAATTCATATGAAATATAAATTAAAAATGAGTGAAGATGAAGTTATCAAAAGAGCAGTTCATGCGGTTGAATATGCAAGAACATTTGTTGATGATGTAGAGTTTTCATTAGAAGATGCAGGAAGATCTGAAATTCCATTTATGAAAGAAGTTATGGATGCAGTTATAAATGCTGGTGCGTCTACAATTAATTTACCAGATACTGTTGGATATAGATTACCTCATGAATTAGGTGCAATGGTAAAAGAATTATCTGATTTTGCAGGGGATAGAGCAATTATTTCAGTACATAACCATAATGACTTAGGTTTAGCAACAGCAAATACTTTATCTTCAATTATGAATGGTGCTAGACAAATTGAAGTAACAATGAATGGTTTAGGAGAGAGAGCTGGAAATTCTGCTTTAGAAGAGGCTGTAATGGCTATTAAAACTAGAAAAGATGCTTTTGGAGAATTATATACAGGAATCAATACACCTGAGTTATATCCAACTTCTAGATTAGTTGCAACAATTACAGGTGTTGAGCCACAACAAAATAAAGCAATTGTTGGTAAAAATGCATTTGCTCATGAAAGTGGTATTCACCAAGATGGTATGTTAAAAAATAATGAAACATATGAAATTATGAGACCAGAAGATGTAGGTGTATTTAAAGAATCTACATTAATATTAGGTAAGCATTCAGGTAGAGCTGCATTTAGAGATAAAATTGAGCACTTAGGATTTGATAAAGTTTCAGATGAAGAATTAAATGCTGCATTTGAAAGATTTAAAATCTTAGCTGATAAGAAAAAAGATGTTACTGATGATGATATTAGAATGTTAATCACAGATGAGTCTTTAAATCATGATATGACTTATGAATTAGTTGGGTTACAAATTTCTGACTGTTCAAACGGTATGCCAATGGCAGCTGTTTCTATTAAGCATAATGATAACATTATGAAAGATGCAAATATTGGTGAGGGTACAATGGATGCAATCTTTAAAACTATTGATAGACTAACAGGTATTTCTGGATCATTACAAAGCTATAATGTTAGTTCTGTAACAGAAGGAAAAGATGCCTTAGCAAAAGTTACAACTAGAGTATCATTTGATGAAAATGCACCTTCTTTTGTAGGTCATGGATTAAGTATTGATACAATGCTTGCTACTGCAAAAGCTTACTTAAGTTCAGTTAATTCTTACCTTTCTCAAAAAGAAAGACTTTCAAAAAGAGTTGATCACCAAGTTTAAAAAAAGTAAAATAGCCTAAGTGGCTATTTTGCAATTCTCAATAACAATCTTACTTATAAAATAATTCTTTTTCACTACTAATTTTCAGCTAAAAATTTGAATAAACATTATAAAATATTATAATTACTAGGAGTATATTCTAGTGTTAGTAGGAGACATAAATATATGATGCAATTTAACTTCTTTTTGAAGCTATTAAAGGAATCGTTTAGAGATTTGATTCCAATTGTTGTTGTAATCTTATTCTTTCAGTTAGCTATCATTCAAGCTGTACCTGAGGGATGGGTTAGTACTGCAATTGGTCTAGGTATTGTTGGAGTAGGTCTAGCAATTTTTTTACAAGGTTTAGAAATTGGAATTTTCCCCGTGGGAGAGGGATTAGCTAGAGATTTTGCTAAGCATGGAACCATGCTATGGGTATTATTCTTTGGGTTCTTAATTGGGTTTGGTACAACAATTGCCGAACCAGCACTTGCTGTTATTGCCGACAAGGCTGCTTCCATTTCAAGTGGAAGAATTGATGCAACTGTTCTGCGACTAGTTGTAGCAGGTTCTGTTGGATTTGCAATTTTCTTAGGTGTTTTTAGAATTTATAAAGGGCACCCAATCCATTATTATATTATTGCAGGTTATTTACTTGTAGTAAGTGTTACATTTCTTGCACCTCAAGAAATTATTGGATTAGCTTATGATTTAGGTGGAGTTACAACTTCAACTGTTACAGTTCCATTGGTTGCCGCACTTGGTATTGGTTTAGCATCTACAATAAAAGGAAGAAATCCTGTAATTGATGGATTTGGACTTATTGCTTTTGCTTCATTAACACCAATGATTTTTGTACAAATTTATGGTATTGCTGTATATAATCTTGTTGATGCTAAAGATGTTGCAAGTGTTGTTGTTGAAGCTACAGTTTCTTCTAATACAACTGTTTCTATATCTTCAGTACTTTCTGGGATTGCATCTGTTGTAAAAGATGTTGCACCAATCTTGTTTATTATTCTTTTCTTCCAATACGCTGTATTAAAGAAAAAAATTGACAATATTAAAACTGTACTTTTAGGATTCGGACTTGTAATTATTGGTTTATATGCATTTATCCTTGGACTTGAAATGGGTCTATTCTCACTTGGTGAGACAATGGCATATCAATTAACAAAATCTGATTCTGTAATGATGATTTACGCATTTGCTTTTGCAATTGGGTTCTCTACTACTATGGCAGAACCAGCACTTATGGCAATTGCCAAAAAAGCAAAAGATATTTCAGATGGTAAAATCAATGATTTTGCATTAAGACTATTTGTTGCAGCAGGTGTTGCAATAGGTATTGCTTTAGGTGCATTTAGAATTGTTGATGGTGGACATATTCACTACTATATTATTGTTGGATATTTAACTGTAATTATTCTTACTTTTATTGCTCCAAAATATATTATTCCAATTGCATATGATTCAGGTGGGGTTACCACTTCAACGGTAACAGTTCCTTTAGTTGCAGCACTTGGTATTGGACTTGCTACAAATATTGAAGGAAGATCTCCTTTAATTGATGGGTTTGGTCTTATTGCTTTTGCATCATTATTTCCAATGATTACTGTAATGCTTTATGGTATCTTAACAGAGAGACTTGATGTTAAATCTGATACACAAATTGAAGAAGAAGAATTATTAAAAGATACTTTAATTGATGCTGAAAATATGGATTTAGCAACTGTTAATATTGATGGCTCACATGTTAGACACTCTTTATCTTTAGAGTTCTCAGCAGTAGTTATTATTGTGCCAGTTGATAAAAAACTTGATGCAATTTCAGCAGCTCATAAAGCTGGTGCTTCAGGAGTTACTGTATTAAGAGCTGATGGTATTGGTCTTGAAGAGATGGATAATTTCTTTAGAACGTCATTTGAAGCAAATGATACATTGTTATTATTCTTATTACCAAAATATTTAGTAAATGAAGTTATAAAATCAATTATTCATTCTCTTCACCTTACTACAAGTGGTAAAGGGGTTGCTTTTGCATTCCCATTAACTCATATGAAAGGTATCTCTTTATCTAAAGAAGATATTTTTAAAGAGCAAGCTTATCAAGTAAACTTACAAAAAGACGATCCAATATCTTGCGATGGTGATGGTTTAAAAGAAGAACATAATGCACCAAGTTCAGAGTCTAGAAACACTGACAAGTAGTATTAATACAGGGAAACCTGTATTAATATATTTCTCGGGTGAAAATTGTTCTGTTTGTAAAGTCTTAAAACCTAAAATCAAAGAATCTATAGAAGCAAATTTTTCAGAATTTATTATGCATGAAGTGAAAACTGATTTGCATAAAGAGATAACAAGTCATTTTACGGTATTTTCTATACCAACAATACTGGTTTACTTTGATAAAAAAGAGTTTTTTAGAAAAGGAAGAAATTTATCTGTTCCTTTATTTATGGAAGAGATAAAAAGACCATATAATTTAATGATAAAGTAAAGGCCTCATGAAAAGAACACTTTTAATTTTTACAATTGTATTTATACTTATGCAACTTATCCAAGTTGATAAAGCAAATGAAGTAAGTGATAAAAGTCTAGAGATAAAAGCTCCTGATGATATAATGAAAATGTTAAAAGTTTCTTGTTATGATTGTCATTCAAATGAAGTAATATGGCCTTGGTATTCAAATATAGCACCTTTTTCTTGGGTTATTTCAACACATGTAGATGATGGAAGAAAATGGTTAAATTTCTCTGTATGGGAAAACTATACAGAAGAAGAAAAAAAGAAAAAATTAAAAGGTATTTATAGAACTGCTTATGCAGTTATGCCTTTAGAATCATATATCTTCTTACATGAAGAAGCAGATTTAACAAAAGAGCAAAGAACTCAGATTAGAGATTGGACGGGAGTTAGAAAAAGAAGGTGAGAGAAGAAGTACAAGAACTATTAGCTGATAGAAAAACACTTTTAACAAGTACGTATTTTAAATTACAACAATTATTTGAAAAAAAGTATGGAAAAAATACAGTTGTACTTATGGAAATTGGAACTTTTTTTGAAGTTTATGAAGTAAATAATGAAGAAGAACAAATAGGAAAAGCAAAAGAAATTGCTGAACTTCTTAATATTCAACTAACACGAAAAAATAAATCTATTCTTGAAAACTCAAAAGAAAATCCTATTATGGCTGGAGTTCCAGCTATTTCACTTGAAAAACATTTAGCAAGAATAATATCTGAGCAAAAATATACAGTAGTACTTATTAAACAAAAGGGTGTTCCACCTAATGTTACTAGGTATTTAGATACAGTTGTATCTCCTGGAACTAACTTTGACTTTGTACTTAATCAAGATGAAAATAATATCACTTCATTAGTAGTTGAGCAAATAAAAGGTATTTATTTAGTGGGTTATTCAGCTATTGATGTAACTACTGGTAAATGTTATTACAATGAAATTCATGGAACAAGTGAAGATAAATTTTATGCTTTAGATGAAGTGTTTAATTATATGAATATGCATAAAACAAATGAAATTATTGTAACTTTTGCTGATAAAACTATAAATGAAAAAGAAGTTATTGATTATTTAGAATTAAATTTGAAAACTTTTCATATAGGTTCTTTTAGACCAAAAATTACTTATCAAAATGAGTTATTTAAGAATGTATTTGATATACAATCTTTGTTAACAGCAATTGAACATCTTGATATGGAAAGAGTTCCATTAAGTACAGAATCTCTTGCGGTGTTAATTGATTTTGTAATTGGACATGATTCAAATATAGTTCAAAAACTTTCACTTCCTCAAAAGCTTGATGTAAGTAAATATATTTACTTAGGTAATAATGCCTTAGAGCAGTTAAATATTATAGAAACATCACATAACCCAAGTTTGATTAAACTTATGAACAATACATCTACAGCAATGGGAAAAAGACTTTTAAAAGAGAGACTTACTCATCCTGTAAAAGATGCAAAAGAGATTTTAAGAAGATATAATCTTTCAAAAGAATTATTTGATTATCATGCACCTATTGAAAATGAACTTGCAAATATTTATGACATAGAAAGATTAACTAGAAGAATAAAACTTTCGCGTCTTCATCCTTTTGAGTTAAACTATTTATATGACTCATTATTAAGTATTAAAGAAGTTGTTACTTTTATGGAAAACTATAAGTTTTTAACACCTCCTTGTTCTTCTGCTGATTTAAGTTTGTTTATTCAATCTATTGATTCAACTTTTGATTTAAGTATTTCTGGAAAGTATATGCTTAAAGATGTTGAATCGAATATGATTTGTGAAGGTATAAATACTCAAATTGATGAGCTAAATACTCAAAATAATGAATTATATTCTAAACTTGAAGTTTTAAGAGAACATATACTTGTTCTTTTAAATGTAAATACAGACTCAAATTTTGTAAGTATAAATAGACTTGATAAAGAAGGTTTCTTTTTATCAATGACTAAAAATAGATTTAATCTTATAAAAGAAGAACTTTTAAATTCTCATATTATTATGGATGATGATTTACACTTATTTAAAGATTTTACTATAAAAATTCAAACAAATTCAGTTAAGATTTTTTGTAAAATCACAGAATCAGTAAGCGATAAATATGTTCATAACCTTAGAAAAATTGTTGAATTAAATAAGCTTGTATTTAAAGAAAAATTAACAGAATTCGAAAAGAAATTCTCACAACTTTTAGAAGAATTAGTTCAGTTTATTGCTGAAGTTGATTTAACTGTTTCAAATATCAAAACAGCAAAAAAATATAACTATGTTTGTCCAAAGATAGTAAAAACTAAAGATGATGAAAACTTTGTTGAGCTTATTGATGTAAGACATCCAATAATTGAGGCAAATGAAGAACAAGGTATTTATGTTCCAAATGATATTATCTTAGGAGAGTTATCGTATGCTTCAAAAGAGTATAAAGATAATGTAATTATAAAAAATTCAAATCCTATAAATATAAAAAACAATAAGATGCATGGGGTTTTATTGTATGGAATAAACTCTTCAGGTAAATCTTCACTTATGAAGTCTATTGGTATTTCAGTTGTATTAGCACAGGCTGGTTTTTATGTACCTGCTAAATCTATGAGATTTTCAATATTTGATGCTGTTTATACTAGAATATCAGGTGCTGATAATATCGCAAAAGGTTTATCTTCTTTTGCAGTAGAAATGTTAGAATTAAAAAATATATTTAATAGAGCAAGTGAAAAATCTCTTGTTTTAGGTGATGAAATCTCTCATAGTACTGAGACAATGAGTGGATTATCTATTGTTGCAAGTGCAATATTAAAACTTTCAAAACTTGAATCAATCTTTGTATTTGCAACACATTTACATCAGCTTCCAGAAATTCCAGAAATACAAAAGTTAAAAAATATTATTTCACTTCATTTATCTGTAATGTATAAAGATGATGAGGATAAGTTGATTTTTGATAGAAAGTTAGCCCATGGAAGTGGTTCTTCAATGTATGGTTTAGAATATGCAAGATCACTTCATATGGATAAAGAATTTCTTTCAATGGCAAATGATATTAGAAAAAAACTAACTGATGATTATTCTGCTATTGAGCGACTTACTCACAAGAAAGCATCTAAATATAATAAAGCAGTTTATGCTTCAAGTTGTGTCATTTGTGGAAAAGCTTGTGACGATATTCATCATATTAAAGAACAAGCAAAAGCTAATAAAGATGGCTTTATTGAACATATAAATGCTAACCATAAATATAACTTAATACCTCTATGTAAAGAACACCACAAAATGGTACATGATGGTACAATTAATGTAAATGGTTTTGTTGCAACTAGTAAAGGATTAGAGTTACATTATACTCACGTTGAATAAAAAAATACCAAAAAAATTAAAATAACTTAAAAAAATATGAAATTATGGTATCATATACACTTAAAATAATTTTTTTAATGAATTTGGATAAGTAATATGAGTAATGAATTAGATGAAATAGTTAAGTATAGTAAGGATATATCCGTACTTTATGTAGAAGACAATAAAGATGCACGAGAAGCTACTATATTTATGTTAGAAGTATTTTTTGACACTATCTTTGTGGCAAAAGATGGTATTGAAGCATTAGATGAATATGAAAAAAATAAAGACGAAATCAAACTAATTATTACTGATATTAATATGCCAAATATGAATGGTTTGGAACTTATTGAAAAAATTAATGAAACAAAATCTCAAGACTTATCAATTTTAATCCTATCTGCTTATGATGAAGTAAGATATCTAATGAAAACCATTGAATTTGGTGTTGAAGGGTACTTATTAAAACCTGTAGAAATTGTTCCCTTTTCAAATCAACTTATTAAAATTGTAGATAAAATTAAACTCAAAAAAGAAAATGAAGAATCTTTAAATATATTAAAACAATATCAAGATATCACTGACAAAAGTTCTATTGTTTCAAAAGCAAACCCTGATGGTAAAATCACATTTGTAAATGATAAATTATGTGAAGTTTCTGGGTATTCAAGAGAAGAACTAATTGGGAAGAGACATAATATTATGAAACATCCTGATAATCCATTTTATATATATGAGGATTTATGGAATACAATTTCTAAGAAAAAAGAGACTTGGGAAGGTGTAATTAAAAATAAGAGAAAAGATGGGAGTGCATATTATGTAATGTCATACATTAAACCTATATTATCAAATAAAGGCGATATAACAGAATATATTTCAATAAGACATGAAGTTACTGAAATAATGAATCAGAAAAAGCAACTTTTAGATGCTATTGATTCTAATTCTGAGAGTTTATTAGTTCTTAGTAAAATTGAGGATTACTCTACTTTAGAAAAATATTATGATAATAGAACTGTCCAAAAAATTGAAGACGAATTTTCAAAAGTCATATTAGAATTTATGCCAGAGGGTTTAGAATTTAAAAAGGTTTATCATTTAGATAACGGTGAATATGCTTTTGTTAAAAAAAGTAATAATAATCTAAATGAAGATGAATTAAAAAAACAGTTAAATAAATTTCAAGAAAATGTTAGTAATGCTGTCTTAACAATAGACCATTTAGAGTATGATATTAGTGTTGTTTTAAGTTATAATATTGCCTCAAATGAGGTTTTAGAAAATGCTAAATATGGATTAAAAGAAGCAATAGAGTCAAAGAAAAGTTTAATTTGTTCAAAAGATTATGCACAAAAAGAACAAGTAAAAGCATTAAAAAATCTTAGAATTATTCAAATGGTGAAAGATGCTATTAACTCAGAAAATATTGTTACTTACTTTCAACCAATAATTAACAATAAAACAAAAGAAGTAGAAAAATATGAATCTTTAGTTAGATTAATAGATACAAATGGTGAAATTGTGTCTCCTTATGTATTTATTGATCTTATTAAAAAAGGAAGATATTATCCTTTAGTTACAAACTTAGTATTAGAAAAGTCTTTTGCTTCTTTAAAGGATACTTCTTGTGAAATTTCTATTAACTTATCTGTTTTAGATATTGAAAAAATGGAAACAAGAGAGAGAATATTTACTTTAATTGAAGAGTATAAAGAAGATGCACATAGAATTGTATTTGAGTTACTTGAAGATGAAAATGCCAAAGATTTTAATACCATAAAAGAATTTATTACAGATGTAAAATACAAGGGTGTTAAAATTGCAATTGACGATTTTGGTTCAGGTTATTCAAATTTTGAAAGATTAATAGAGTTTCAACCAGATATTCTAAAAATTGATGCATCTTTAATTAAAAATATAGAAACAGATATGTATTCAAAAACTGTAGTAGAAACAATAAAATCATTTGCTGCAAAACAAAATATACAAACAGTAGCTGAATTTGTATCAAGTGCTAATATTTATAATATTGTAAAAGATATAGGAATTGACTACTCACAAGGGTATCATTTTGGAAAACCAGAACCCCTTAAGAAAATCACGAAATAAGAATTCTTATGAAATGGCTTTTTATTTTTTGTAGCTTACTTACAATTTTAAATGCAAAAGATTTAATTGTATGGAGTGAAACTGACCTTCCTCCTATTTTTATTGTAGAAGGTAAAGATAAAGGTAATGGCTATGCTCAGAAAGTTACCCAAGAGCTTCAAAAAGAATTATTTGAATACAATCATATTGTTGAAGAAAATACAATAGCTAGAAGTTTAAAACTGCTAGAAAATACAGACTATAGTTGTTACTCACTACTTTGGAGTAAAAAAAGAGCTAAGTATACACTTTTTTCAAAACCAGTATTCCTTACTTTTCCCAATGGCCTAATTATTAGAAAAGAAGATAAATCAAAATACTTACAATATATGAATACTAAAGGTGAAATAAACTTAGACAAGCTTTTTTCAGATGATGATTTAATTTTTGGTAGAGTTAATAAAATGAAATTTGGAAGTTTTATTGATGAAAAATTAAATAATCATAATTATGGAATGAACATCTCATATTTTAATAAACAAACTAATCTTATAAAAATGTTTGCATCTTATAAAAGAGTTGACTATGTAATTGCTTATTACAATAATATAAAATATCAAATGGAAGAACTTAATTTATCAAATAGTTTGGAGTATATTAAAATAAAAGGTATTAATGTTCACCCAGCTTACATTGGTTGTTCTAAAAGTAATATGGGGAAATATGTTATTAATAAAATCAATAGAATTATTGTCAAAAATAGAGATAGTAAATATATAAAATATGCAACATCTTATTTAGATGAAAATCAAGCTAGGTATTTAAAGAAAAATGCAAAAAAACTTTTTAAAGAATATGATAAAATTATTGTAAATGAGAAATAATGATAAAGTTTATACTAAAATTTCTAATAATATGCTTCTTTTCTATAAATATATCATATGCAAATAATGAACATTTTGAATCTGTTGAAGAGTTTGAAAAACTAATAAACAGGCCACTTTATTTACTTGATAATATTCAATTAGAGCAAGTATCAACATCTTATTTAAAAAAGAATAATATAAAAGCTATTTTAATTTACGATGAAATCTCAAAAACTAAAAAACCTTTTTTTAATATCTGGAAAGAGAATGAGAAAATATTAAAAAGCTTTAATCAGAAAGTTGATTTAGAAATTAATCTTAAAAATACAAAGAAGTATAGTACTTCTATTCGTCATCCAAAATCAAATAGAATTATTGGTCTTGTAGAAGTTTACTTTTATGAAGTGAATAAAGATATTTTTTTAACAAAAGCTGAGAAAGAATATCTACTTAGGAAAAGAGTTTTAAAAGTTCATAATGAAAAAAACTGGCCTCCTTATAACTTCAATAGAGATGGGGTTCCCTTAGGTCTTTCTATAGATTATATGAATTTAATAGCTAAAAAATTAAATCTTGATGTTGAGTATGTCTTTGGTCCTACATGGAATGAATTTTTAGAAAAGTTAAGAAATAATGAAATAGATGTAATGTTAAATATAAAAAATACTTCTAAAAGAAGAAACTATTTAGCTTTTACTGATAGTTACTCTATTGCATTTAATTCAATTTATGTAAAAGAAGGAAGTACGAAGTTTAACTCCTTAGATGATTTAAAAGACAAAAAAGTTGGAGTTCCAAATGGTTTTTTTGCACAAGAATATTTAACAACAAATTATCCATATATACAAATACAGTTGTATACAGATTTAGTAGAAACTCTAAGAGCTTTAAATAATGGTGAAGTTGATGCAGTCATTGGTCAAAGAGATGTTATAGAGTTTTTAAAAATTGAAAAAAATTTTAATGAAATAGAAGAAAGTTCTTTTCTGGACATGAAGATTAATAGCTTTTTATCAATGGCTACTAATAAAGATGAAAAAATTTTAAAAAATATTATTCAAAAAGCTAAAAATAGTATTACTGAAAATGAATATTTAGAGATAAAAACAAAATGGATTACTACAAATGAACATGTTTTATATTCTTTATTTGATAGAAGACAACTTGCATATTTAAAAAAGAAAAAAAGATTAAACTATTGTATTCAACCTGATAAAATGCCAATTGATGGGATGATAGAGAAGAGACATATTGGTGTTATGTCTGATATTTTAGAACAAATCCAAGCTAGGTTACCTATAAATATAAAAGTTATAGATAATAAAAATGACATTGACTTAATGAATAAAATAAAATTAAATCAATGTGATTTAGTTTTAAATATATTAAGTAATTATGGAAATGAGAAGTTCTTTAATATAAAAAGAAGTATTTTAGAACAGCATTTTGTTTTTATAACAAGTAACGACACTTCTTTTATTGAAGATATGAGTAGTGTAAAAAATAAAGAATTTATAGTTACTTCATATGATTATTATAATAAATTAAAAAAAGAATATCCATTCTTAAAAATCAATTTGATTGAAGATATAAAAGATGCATTAACTCTAGTTAAAGATGGTAAATATTTTGCATTAATTGATACTAGTTTAAATGCAAGATATGTGATCCAGAAATATGCATTTAACCATCTTAAAATTGCTGGAAGATTAGATAAAGAGTTACTTGTTCAAACTTATTTAAGTGTTAATTCTGAGGATTTAAATCTTATTTCAATTATAGATAAAGTTGTAAAGGATATTTCATCTAAACAGTTTATGAATATAAAAGATAGATGGTCTTTAGTTAAATATGAAAAAAGCTTTGATTATGAGGTTTTATGGAAAGGTTTAGGTGTTTTTGCTTTACTGTTTTTAATTGGAGCAATTTGGCTTAGCAAGTTAAAAAAAGAAGTAAGACTTAGAAAAGAGACTCAAGATAAATTAAAAAAATTAAATGATAGTTTAGAAATAAGAATTAAAGAAGAATTAGAAAAAAATCAAGAACAACAATATATTATGTTTCAACAATCAAGGCTTGCTCAAATGGGTGAAATGATATCAATGATTGCTCATCAATGGAGGCAGCCTTTAAGTGCTATTTCTGCTACATCTGAAGGACTTAAATTAAGAGTGCAGTTAGATAATTTTGATAAAAAAGTATATGAAGATAATTTAAGTAAAATTTCTGATTTAACTTTGATATTAAGCTCAACAATAAATGATTTTAGAAACTTTTTTAAACCTAATAAAATTAAAAATAAAATCTCTTATTGTACTGCTATAAATGATTCTTTAAAAATAGTAAACTCTTTATTAGAATCAAATAATATTAAACTAATTAAAAATTTAAATTATAAAGATGAAATATATGTATATGAAAATGAATTAAAGCAAGTTATTGTAAATTTGATAAATAACTCTCAAGATGCAATTATTGAGAAAAAAATAGATAATGGCTTTATTCAAATTTCAACATATGAAGATGAAAAGTATGCAATCATAGAAATTAATGACAATGCTACTGGAATTCCAGAAGATGTAATAAAATCAATATTTGATCCATATTTTAGTACTAAAAAAACTAAAGATGGAACAGGTTTAGGTTTATATATGAGTAAGATTATTATTGAAGATCACTGTAATGGAGAGCTTTTAGTATCTAACAATGATTTTGGAGCATTGTTTACAATCAAAATATTAAAAGAAGAAAAAGTAGATTAACTTTTTCTTTCTTTTTTAGTTTTTATAATATTTCTTATAAGAAGTCCTATAAAAAATATAGCAATTCCAAAGTTTATATAAAAGCCTTGCATATTTCCATCTTGAAAAAATGTATATGCTAAAGCTAGGAAAACTAAAGAGATTACTAAACACATGTTATAAAGCTTTAAAACCTTCTTCTAAGTCTAAAGTTCCTTCATAAAATGCTTTTCCAACAATAACACCAGCGATGTTCCCATTTTCTTTACAATTAGTAATATCATTGATATCTTTTACACCACCAGATGCAATTGTATCAACTCCAGATGCTAATGCAATTGATTCAGTAAACTCAACGTTTACCCCACATAACATTCCATCTTTTGAAATATCAGTACAAATAATAGCTTCAACACCTGCATTTGCAAACTCTTTTGCTAAAGTTGTAGCTTCCATAGTTGAAACTTCTGCCCAACCTTCAACAGCTACCATTCCATTCATAGCATCAATTCCTACCGCGATTGGATATTTTGCAGCCATATCTTTTACAAATTGTGGATCTTTAACAGCAATTGATCCTAAGATTAATCTATCAATTCCTAGTTCAACATACATTTTGATAGTTTCTTCATCCCTAATTCCACCACCAACTTCTATTTTTAGATTACAATTTTCTTTAATTTTTTTGATTTGCTCTAAATTTGCTGGTTCCCCTGCAAATGCTCCATTTAAATCAACAATATGTAACCATTTTGAACCTAACTCTTCAAATCTTTTAGCAACTTGCCATGGCTCATCTGAATAGATTTTTGCACTATCCATTAATCCCTTACTTAATCTTACAGCTTTCCCATCTTTTAAATCAATTGCTGGTAAAATATCCATACTTTATCCTCTCCTCATTTGTTGTTTTATTTTCTTTTTCTCGTTTAATTCAACTGAACAAATTATTGCTTCTTGCACATAATTTCTAATAATCTCTTCATTAAAATCATTTTCGTTTTTTATATACATATGTCTCATATATTTTGAGCCATAGTCAAAATCAAATTTATCTTCAAGTAAATAGCCCTTATTACATCCAAGTGTAATAATGAAATCATCTTTTTTTAAATAAAAAAGACACTGATTATCGTAAGAATAGGATACATGTTTACTTAAATATCTTTTTTCAACATCTTCAAACCCAAGAGCTATTTCATCTATTTTTGAGACAATTTTTTCTATGTTTTCTAGCATAGGTTATCTATTGTATCTTCTATATTTTTATATTTAAATTCAAAACCTACACTCATAAGTTTATTAGGTATTGCACTTTGTCCATCTGTTAATACTTTTGCACCTTGTGAAAATATTAGATTTAATACAAATTCTGGCACTGGAAGTATAGTAGGTCTTTTTAGTGTTTTTCCTAAAGCCTTTGTTAATCCTTCGTTTGTAGTTGGAGTTGGTGCAGTTAGGTTAAACTCTCCATCTAAGTGATGTTCAATTACAAATTTATATGCATTTAATAAATCATCTAAATGAATAAAAGAAAAAGATTGTTTTCCTGAACCTATAACTCCACCAAGTCCTAGTTTAAATGGTGTAATCATTTTACTTAAAGCTCCACCATCTTTTCCAAGAACAATACCAAATCTAAAGATTGCTACTTTTGTATTTTCACTTTGTGCTTTTAATGCTTCTTTTTCCCAGTCTTCACATAAACTAGATAAAAAGTCTTTACTATGTGTACCTTTTTCATCGTAGGTACTTTTATTATCATAAATACCAACGGCAGATGTTGAAATAAGCATTTTTGGTTTGTTTTCAACATTATTAATAGCTTCAACTAGTTTTGATGTAGTATCGATTCTACTTGAATAAAGAAGTTTTTTATAAGATTCACTCCATCTATTAATAATATTTGCACCAGCAAGATTTATAATATAAGTAGAAGAATTTATTACTTCTTCTAACTTTTTTTTATCATTTAAAGTATCTCTTGAAATTCTTAGGATTTTATACCCTAAGTTTGAAAAGAATTTATTAATATTTGTACCAACAAAACCACTAGCTCCTGTAATTGCTATAGTTTTCATGGGAAGTTCCTTTAATATATTTATTTAATATTCATAAAGTTTTTTAATATTTTTAATCCATTTTCATGGGATTTCTCTGGGTGAGGTTGGAATCCATAGATATTATCTTTATTTACAGCACTTACAAAATCATAACCATAAGTTGTTTTACCAATTATGTTTTTTTCATTTGTTACTGCATGAAAAGAGTGAACAAAATATAAATACGGATTATCTAAACCTTCAAATAATGGATGTTCATTATTTTGAATTGTATTCCATCCCATATGAGGAATTTTAAAATCTTCATGCATTTTTGATTTATCAAACTTAATAACTTCACCATCAATAAGTCCAAGTCCATCACTATGTCCAAATTCTTGAGAGCTTTCAAATAAAAGTTGCATACCTAGACAAATACCAATCATTGGTTTTCCTGTATTTGCAAACTCATAAATTGCGCTTTTCATTCCTGTATCATTTAGGTGTTCCATCGCATCTTTGTATGCCCCAACACCTGGAAGTATAATTCTATCGTAGTTCTTTAATTCATTTGGGTCTTTTACAATTGTAGCTTTACCATCTAATAGGTGACAAGCATTGTAAACACTTGCTAAGTTTCCCATATTATAATCAATAATTCCTATCACTTTTATCCCTTTTATAAAAAAGAATTATACTAAAGTTTAGCATCAGCTAGGGTTAAAGAGAAAAGCACTTTATTATTTTGTTTCTCTAGAACTTTCTTCGCTTCTAATATTGTAGCACCACTTGTGATTAAATCATCACATAAAATTGTTGTTTCATTAGATAAATTTGACAATTTAAATCTTCTTTTGTTTTTTTGTCTAAATTCTAGGTCTTTACCTGCATATTTGATTATATTTGTAGCTTTTAAACAGTTATATTTTGGCTTTATATTCTGAGAATTTAAATGTCTTGCTAATATAGCTGTTTGAGAAAACTCATGTCTAGTATGATCATCTATTGGGATAGCTGTTATATTATCTTCTATATTAAAATTTTCGGCAAATTTAGCAAAAGATAGTTTTGCTAAAAGATTAAAAACTCTATCTCCATGAAAATAGTATTTTGATGATATTAAGTCTTCTATTTCAGATAATGGATAAAAAGAAAAGTTGTAAAAGTCTTCTTCTATTTCTCTTTTATGGAAAGAGGGCGTGAGTAATTTTTCTTGGCAAGATTTACAAATGACTTGGAATGATAAGGTTTCACAGGTTATGCATTTCATATTTAATAATACTATAAGTTATATTTTATTTCTTTGATATGATACTTCTTTCTTTTCTTTTTAGTAAATAAAAGAGATGAAAATAATTAAAGATTTTAAAATATAAATTTTTATGAAGATTTAAGTCGGAATGTAAAAATTATTGAGGAGCTTAGTTAACTAATTGAGTCAATAATTTTTTCATTCCAAGGAAGAAGATTTATGAAAAGTTAGATTTTCAGTACTGCCATGAATGCTTCTTGTGGCACGTTAACCTTACCTATAGATTTCATTCTTTTTTTACCGGCTTTTTGTTTCTCTAATAGTTTTCTTTTTCTTGTAATATCACCACCATAACATTTTGCAGTTACGTTTTTACCTGTTGATTTTACAGTTTCTCTGGCAATAATATTAGCACCAATAGATGCTTGAATTGCTACTTCGAATAATTGTCTTGGAATTAGCTCTTTTAGGGCTTTAATAAACTCTCTACCTTTTGATAAAGCTTTATTCTCTGGAACAATAATTGATAATGCATCAACTACATCTCCAGCAACTTTAATATCAAGTTTTTGTAATACACCTGGTCTAAATCCAATTGGTTCATAATCAAATGATGCATAACCTTTTGTAGTAGATTTTAATCTATCATAGAAGTCCATTACAATTTCATTCATTGGAATATCATAGTCTAATAAAACTCTAGTTCCAATATAATCCATTTTATTTTGAATACCTCTTTTATCATTAAGAAGTTTAATAACATTTCCTAAAAACTCATCAGGTACTAAAATTGTTGCTTTTACATATGGTTCGTAAATTGTTTCAATATGATTTGGCTCAGGTAATTCAGAAGGATTTTGAATAGTGATTTTCTCACCATCTTTTTTCTCAACTTCATAAATAACTGTTGGTGCAGTTGCAATTAAATCAAGGTTAAATTCTCTCTCTAATCTTTCTTTAATAACTTCCATATGAAGCATACCTAAGAAACCTGTTCTAAATCCACTTCCTAAAGCAGCAGAAGATTCTGGCTCATAAGAAATTGATGAGTCATTAAGTCTTAGTTTGTCTAATGCATCTCTTAAGTCTTCAAACTTATCTGTATCAATTGGATAAATACCTGCAAATACAAATGGCTTAGCTGGCTCAAAACCATCAATAGCATTAGGTGTTCTCTCTTTAGCATCAGTAATAGTATCACCAACTGCAATAATATCAACAGTTTTAATCCCAAGTACTACAATACCAATTTCACCAGTTTTAATCTCATCAGTTGTTTGTTTTTTTAGAGGATGTGGGTACATTAAAGATAATACTTGTTGTTCGTGTTCTGTATTCATCATACGTACAACTTGACCTTTTTTAATACTTCCTTCATATACTCTAACAAGTGCTAATGCACCTAAGTAACTATCAAACCATGAATCATAGATTAAAGCTTTTGTAGGAGCCTCAGGATCCCCAACTGGTGCAGGAACTCTATCAACAATAGAGTCAATTAAATCTCGCACCCCTAGACCTGTTTTTGCAGAGATAAGATTGTTTTCTGTACAGTCAATACCAATAGCATCTTCTACTTCTTCAAGTACTCTATCAGGATCTGCTGAAGGTAAATCAATTTTATTTACAACTGGTAAAAGTTCTAAATCATTATCCATTGCAATATATACATTTGCAATAGTTTGTGCTTCTACACCTTGAGTTGAATCTACAATAAGTAGTGCTCCATCTGAAGAAGCTAATGATCTACTTACTTCATATGAGAAGTCAACGTGACCTGGAGTATCGATTAGGTTAAGAACATAGTTTTGTCCATCTTTTACATAATCAAGTCTAACACTTTGGGCTTTAATAGTAATACCACGCTCTTTTTCAATATCCATTGTATCCATTACTTGTGCAGACATATCTCTATCTGCTACTGAACCACATTCTTGGATAATTCTATCTGCTAATGTAGATTTTCCGTGGTCAATATGAGCAATAATACTAAAGTTTCTAATATTTGTTTGCAAGGCTAATCCTAATATTTAATTCTATTTATTCGCGATTATATCTAAAGTTATGTAAGTTTATAGTTAAAAAGTTAAGTTATGTTTTTGAGGGGAGTTAAAAAGAGGAAGATTTAGGCTTATGCCTAAATCTTAAAATAGAGATTATTGGTTAATTAAACCAGTAACTCTTCTATTTTCTGCTCTACCTTCTTTTGTATCATTAGTAGCTATTGGTTGAGTTTCCCCATAACCTACTGAAGATAATTGAGAAGAATCAACATTTAATTTTTCTAAAGCTTTAACAGCAGAAGCTGCTCTTCTTTCAGAAAGTTTTTGGTTGTATGAATCACTACCTTTTGAATCTGTATGTGCTTGAATTGTTGCTTTTAAAGCAGTATTTTCATTTAACATAGTAGCAAAAGTAGTTAATTTATCATTATACGAACCTTTGATAGTAGCTGAGTTAGTATCAAAGTTAATATTTAAGTCAACAGTTGCAACACAACCATCAGCATTTACTTTAACACCTAATGAAGTACCTGGACATTTATCAAGTCTATTTACTACACCATCTTTATCATCATCTAATTCACATCCATTTTGATCAACAATCGCACCAGCAATTGAATCAGGACATAAGTCTCTTGAGTTTAAAACACCATCGTTATCATCGTCACCATCAACAACAGGAACAACAGCAACTACTTCCTCTTCCTCCACTACAGTAGGAACAACAGCTTCTACTTTATCAGAGTACTTTTTACCTAAAGGCATAGCAAGACCTAATGTATACATTACGTCATTAGTTGTGTCTTTTAAACCAATTAAATGTCTAACATCACCTTTTACAGCGATTCCATAATAAGGAATGTCATATCTTAATCCAAGACCGTAGTTAATAAATGGAGTATCTTCATGATCATTTAACTCTTGAGTTACGTCTTGATAACCTACACCAGCTAATCCATATGCAGCTAATTTGTCAGTTAATCCAAATTTTTTAACAGCATTAACAAATGCTCTATTTACATTTGTATTACCATTAGAACCTTCATATTCTAAACTTTGACTTCTCATAATACCAACTTCTACTTGGTCAATAAATGATTCATCTAAGTTTTTTGCTAATGAAATACCACCATTATAATAATTGTCATCGTCTAATCCAGCTTTACTATCAGATAAAATACCTGATGCAAAAGGTGTAACTTCATAACTGTATTGGTTACTTGGATTACTCGCAGCAAACATCATTGATGCACATAATGCAGATGTAAGTAAAATCTTTTTCATTTTTTTTCCTTTTATGAAATAATTAGAAAGATTATAACGAATTTTATTTTATTTTTAAATTAAACTAAGTTTAAATTGGGGAGTTTAGATGTGTCAGTGAGAAAATAAGACTAGACAATAGTCTAGTCTTATAATAAGTTTAAAAATTATTTGTTGATAACAGCTGTAACTCTTCTGTTTTCAGCTCTACCTTCTTTAGTTGCATTACTTGCAACTGGTTTAGTTTCACCATAACCCATAGAATTTAATCTAGTAGCTTTGATATTTAATGCTTTTAATGCTTCAACAGTAGAAGCAGCTCTTCTTTCAGAAAGTTTTTGATTATAATTATTGCTTCCTACAGAATCTGTATGTGCAGCAATTGTAGCATTTAATTTTGGATTACTTTTCATAAAGTTAGCAAAATCAACTACTCTTTGATTATAAGTATCTTTGATTTGAGAAGAGTTTGTGTCAAAGTTAATGTTTAAGTTAACTAAAGTCATACAACCAACTGTATTAACTTCTGCACCTGCAATAGTATTAGGACATTGGTCTAATCTATTAACAACACCATCTTTATCATCATCCATTTCACATCCAACAGAGTTTACAACTGCATTTGGAACTGAGTTTGGACATTGATCTTTAGCATCAATAACACCATCATTATCTGAATCTTTTGGTGCAACTACAGCAGGAACCACAGGAGCAACAACAGGTGCAGCTTTAGCTACTTTTCCAAATGGAACAGCAAAACCTAAGTTATATAATAAGTTGTTATCACCGTGATCAGCTTCAATTAAATGTCTTACATCAAATTTTAATGCGAATTGGTCAGCTACTTTGTACTTAATTCCAGCACCGTAGTTTCCGAATACACCATTTTCATTTCCTGCAAACTCATCATCAAAAAATTCAACACCACCACCAACTAATGCATATAAAGATGTATTAGAAGCAATTTCATATTCTTTTACTAAATTTGTGAAAACTCTAGTAATTCCAGTGTCTCTTGAACCTGCATTTTCAAAACCTACATCTTCTGCAGTTCTAAAAAATCCAACTTCTACTTGATCAATAATAGAATTATCTTGATTAAAACCAATTGCTAAACCACCGTTTACATAGTTTCTATCTAATCCTAAATTTCCTTCTGTGTACGTTCCACCAATCATTGGAGTGATTTCATACTTGTAATCACTGTTCGCAGCGAACATCATTGATGCACATACAACTGTTGATAATAAAATTTTTTTCATACTGTTATCCTTTTTTGGTAAATAAATTGCTCTATTATAACAAAATACTTTTTTTATTTACTTTAAGCTATAAAAATCGAGTTAACAGATTCGTTATTGTGAATTCTTCTAATTGTTTCACCAATAATTTTTGATGCTGTTAAAACTGTGATATTTTTAGCATTCTTTCGTGTAGGAATTGTGTCTGATACAACTAATTCATCTAACTCACCATTTGCAATTCTATCATAAGCAGGACCACTTAAAACACCGTGAGTACAACATGCCATTACTGATGTAGCACCTCTTTTCTTAAGTACTTCAGCAGCTTTTACTAATGTTCCAGCCGTATCAACCATATCATCTACAAGAATTACATCTTTACCTTCAACATCACCAATGATATTCATTACTTCTGATTCATTTGCTTTTTCTCTTTTTTTATCAACAATTACTAAATCGTATCCTAAATTATCAGCATATGATCTTGCTCTTGCTACTCCACCGATATCTGGACTAGCAATAATTGGGTTAGCAAATTTTTTCCCTTTGATATAATCAACGAACATAATTGAACCAAATAAGTTGTCCGCAGGAATATTAAAGAATCCTTGAATTTGAGCAGCATGTAAATCAATAGTTACAACTCTTGTAATTCCAGCAGCTTCTAATAAATCAGCAACTAATTTAGCTGTAATTGGAACTCTTGGTGCTGCTTTTCTATCTTGTCTAGCATACCCGTAGTATGGAATAACAGCAGAAATTGATTTAGCACTTGATCTTTTTAATGCATCTACCATGATTAAAAGTTCCATTAAATTATCATTTGTTGGAGCACATGTTGGTTGGATGATAAATACATCTTGTCCTCTAACACTCTCTGTAATTTGAACTGAAATCTCTCCATCACTAAATTTCTTTAGTGTTGCATTCGAAACTGGTACACTTAGGTATTCACCAACTTTAGCTGCAAATTCAGGATTTGCTGAACCACTAAAAAGTTTAAATGTTGACATAAAATTTTCCTTAAATAAGTATTATATTTGCGATTTTATCTAAATAGCACTTAATCAATTGTTATTAAAAAAATAGATTTGTAAAAAATACACTTTGCATATATTTTATACAAGAATACTGTTTATTTTATTTATATATATAATATACTGTTTTTGTTCTTCTAAATAAATATATTAGTGCGAATATATTTGGATTTATAACAAAAGGGAAAAAATGATTAAAAAAAATAAAATTAGTTTAGTGACATGTGGATTATTATTAACTTCAACATTAAGTTTTGCATCAGATAGTATATCTGATGCGTTTAAAGAAGGTTCTATTTCTGGTTCAGCAACTTTATATGGTATTGATAAAGATGCAAAAGGTGGAATGAAAAACAGTGATGATAGTTTTGCAACATTTGGTCTTTCTTATGAGACTTCAGAATACAAGGGTTTAAGTGCAAAAGCATCATTTATTGGTGGGCATGCTTTTTCTAATAGTTCATTAGATGAAAATTCTTTAATGACAGAAGCATATGTAAAATATACAACAGATGGATTTTCAGTATCTGCAGGTAGACAAGAAATAGACTTAGAATGGCTAGGCGATTATAATGAATCAATTGTTGCTGCAATTACTTCAATTCCTAATACAACAATAGTTGCAGGTTTTGTAAATCAACAAGCAGCGGCAGATGAAGATGAAATTGGTAAGTTTGATAAAATCACAAAAGATGGAGCTTATGTTTTAGATTTAAAATATACAGGAATTTCTTCTTTAGAATTAAATCCATATTTTTATTCAGCAGTGGATGTTGCAGATTTTTATGGTTTAAAAGCTACATATGCATCTGATATTATTGGTGTAACTGCACAATATGCAGCTTCTAGTGAAGAAGTAGGTGCTGATGGTTCAATTGGACATGTTGAATTAAGTACAGAAGTATCTGGATTATCTATTTCTACTGGATATATTAAAACGGATAAAGATGTAGGTGTTAAAAGTATTGCTGCATATGGTGATAATATTTCTCCATTTGACGAAGGCGCAAATACTTATTCTTCAGATGCTAAAACAGTATATGCTTCATTAGGATATACATTAGCTGGTGTTAATTTATCTGCTTTATATGGTGAAACTGATTTTTCAGTTAGTTCTGAAGAGAAAGAATTAAATATTGCTGCAGATTATTCATTTAGCGATAATTTAAGTTTATCTGTATTATATGTAGATTATGATTTAGAAGGTTCTGATTCTTCTGATTTTAATTCTGTAAGTGGTACTGTTACTTATTCATTTTAAAAATAATCTAGGGATTCCTAGATTATTTAGTACTTTCAATCCACCCTGATCCAATTACTTTTTGTCCATCATAAAATACAGCTAGTTGTCCAGCTGCAACTCCAAATGCAGGTTCTTCTAGTGATATAACAGCTTTATCATTAGTAATTTTTACTTTACATGGATTTGATACTGATCTATATCTTAGTTTTACACTACAGGCAAATTCATCTTCATCAATATACATATTTAAATTGTTTGTAATAACTTCATTGATTTCTAATGCAGCTTTTTTACCAACAACAATAGTATTGTCTTTTGGGTTTAATTTTGTTACAAAATGAGGTTCGTGTGCTCCATTAACTGTAAAGCCTCTTCTTTTCCCAATTGTATAGTGAGCATAGCCTTTGTGTTTACCTACAACTTTGCCATTTTCATCTAAAACATCACCTTCTTGATCAATATTGGCATGTTTTTTTACTACATCAGTATATACAGTTTCAACAAAACAAATTTCTTGTGATTCACTTTTTGCTGTAATTTTTTTGTATACTGAATCTAATTCTTCCCCAAGTCTAACAATATCATCTTTTTTGTAAGTACTTAAAGGGAACATCATATATGGAAGTGCTTCTTTGGCTACTTGTGATAAGAAGTAAGATTGATCTTTTGTTTTATCATCTGCTTCATAAATAAATTCACCATCAGTTTTAACGTAGTGTCCAGTTGCTAAATATGAAGAACCATGGTCTTGTGCAAATTTTAACATTGCCCCAAACTTGATTTGCTTATTACATTTAACACATGGATTAGGAGTAGTACCTTTTAAATAAGAGTCAACAAAATAATCATAAATTTCACTTGTAAATTTATCTGCTAAATCTAATACATGATATTTTATATTTAAGAATTTTGCAACATCTTCTATATGTTCTAAGTTTTTTTCGTGGTAACCGTCAGTTCTATTATGAAGTTTTAAATAAACACCTTCAACTTCGTAGCCATCTTTTTGTAGCATATAAGCTGTAACTGAAGAATCAATTCCTCCACTCATACCTACCATTACTTTTTTTGCCATTTTTATCCTTTTTAAGGGAATAATCGCTGATTCTCTATTTGCCAAATCTTTATGAGGGATAATTAAGTTTTTTGTATTTATATCCAAGGTTTTAGGCGTATCTTGAAAGGATCGCTTTCTTCCATATCTAATCTTTTGTCATTGAATAATTTATAAAATTTATTAGGAGTAAGATTAGTTTTGAGTGCAATTATACCATTTAAAAATATTTTTGTTCTAAAATAGGGTTGATTATAAGGAAATCAAATTTTGAGATTTATTTAAATTAATTGTATTAGAAGGGATTATTCCTTCTAATATTTTTAGACTTTATTGAGTGTTACTAATTAAAGTAATTACTTATAAATCCACCACCAAGACAATATTCACCATCATATAAAACAAGGCTTTGTCCTAAAGTAACAGCTCTTTGAGGTTTATCAAATTGTACGATAACTTTATCACCATCAGTTGATGTTACTGTACAAGCTTGTTTTTGTTGTCTATATCTAACTTGTGCCATTAGTTTATCACCAATTTTAGGTGGATGCTCTAAAACCCAGTGCATATGAGAAGCTTCAACATTTTCATTCATTAATAATGGATGAACTGTATCTTGTACAACTGTTAATGTATTGTCTTCAATATTTTTTTGTGCAGCATACCATGCTTTATGAATATGCCCTTCTGATTCAGTCTCTTTAATACCACCAAGTCCAATACCTTTTCTTTGACCTAATGTGTAACAAATAAGACCTTTATGTTTTCCTATTACTTTTCCATGCTCATCTATAATATCACCTGGAACTGCTTTTAAATGCTGTGTAATAAAATCATCAAATCTTTGGTTTCCAATAAAACATATACCCGTACTATCTTTTTTATCACTAACTGGAAGGTTGTGTTCTCTTGCTATTTCTCGAACTTCTGTTTTTGTTAAATCTCCAAGTGGAAACATAGCTTGAGATAATTGTTCACTTGAAAGAGCATGTAAAAAGTAAGATTGATCTTTTGAACTGTCTTTTGGAGTATCTAGTACATAGTGGTCTTCATGTTTAGATATTTTTGCATAATGTCCCATTGCAATAAAATCAGCACCCATTTTTTTAGCTTCATTTAAAAATACATTAAACTTGATTTCTCTATTACATAAAATATCTGGATTAGGAGTAAGCCCTTTTTTTAAACCTTCTAAGAATACATCAAATACTTTTCCTCTGTATTCTTCAACAAAGTCTTTACCTTTTACTTCAATACCTATTATTTCACCAACTTTTTTTGCATCTTCAAACTCTATACGATTAGGACATTGGCTACCTTTTACACCATAATCCCAATTTCGCATGAATAGTCCAATTACTTCATACCCTTGTTGTTTTAACAATAAAGCAGTAACTGATGAATCAACACCACCAGACATTCCAACAACTACTTTTTTCTTCATTTTCTACCCTTATAAATTCTATATATTTTATTTGCTCTTGTTTTTATTGTGTTCATATAATTTAAAGGAATAATCACTGATTCTCTATTTGCCCAGTCTTTATGAGGGATAATAAGGTTTTCTGTATGAATTTTCTTATTATCAAAAAATATAATATCTATATCCAGAGTTCTAGGCGCATCTTGAAAGGATCGCTTTCTTCCATATCTAATCTCTAGCCTTTGCATAATTTTTAAAAATTCATTAGGAGCTAGATTAGTTTTAATCGCAATTATACCATTTAAAAAATCACTTTGTTCCAAATATCCAAAAGGAGGATTTTGAAGCAGGGGACTTGTCATAAGAATATCAAATTTTGTATTATTGTTTAAAGATAAGAATAACTTATCAAAAGTTCTTTTTACATTTCCAAGATTTCCCCCAATACCTATAGTTACTAGGTATCTTTTATTGGAAGTTTTTTTATTTGTATATGGAAAATTACTGGTTTTAAAAAGTGTTAAACTTTCACTTAAAATTTTTTTCAAATTTCTCTCTTTTTTCTTGAAAAATTAAAGTTAACTTAAATACTCAAGATTTATTTTTGTAATTTTTATGAAATTAAAGAATAATTGCTTTTCCATTTTTCATTACTATAGTATCTTCAATTCTAACTCCAAATTCATTTGGTAAATAAATTCCAGGTTCAATTGTAAAAACCATATTATCTTCAATAATTACATCAGATTTAGAGTTTATATTTGGAAACTCATGAATATCAAGACCAACTCCATGACCAGTACTATGAACAAAATATTTTCCATATCCAGCTTCTTCAATTACTGTTCGAGTTAATTTATCTATCTCACTAGCTTTCATACCAACTCTTGCATTTTCAATAGCATTTAATTGAGCTTTATAAACTATGTCATATATTTTTTGATGCTTTTTCTTTTTAAATGTTTGTTCTCTTTTAAAATTAAACTTTTCAAAATTAGCATGGGCTGTACAAGTTCTATCTGAACAATACCTTTTGTATTTAACTCCTGCATCTACAAGCAATAAATCATTTAGTTTTAATCTTTTAGAACAAGGAAGTGCATGTGGTTTAGCTGCGTTTTCATTTATTGCAATTATAGGTTCAAAACTAAGATCTAGTTTTCCCACTTGACTCATTTTCTCTGTTGCTTTAAAATATAAAAACTGTTCTTTTTGATTAAAACCATTTTTTCTAATATATTTAGCAAGATTCTTAAACCCTTCACGGCCAAGTTTTGCAGCTTTAGATAATAATTTTATTTCCTCATCAGATTTTATTATTCTTTTTTGTTTAGAGAAGTTTGGTTTTTGAATAAATTGTGTTTTTAAGTCACTAGTAATATTTATATATTTTGAATATGTAAAGTCATTTGGATCAAATATAATTTTTTTAACTTTATTCTTTTTTAGTATTTCTTTTGCAGTCTCAACTAAGTTTGATGATTCAATCACTTCACAGTTTTGGCAAAACTCTTGTGCTTCAGTTGTATATCTAGCATCAGTAATAAAGTAGTTTTCACCGCTTAAACTTAAAAAAATAACATTATCACAAGAAAACTTTGCTTCAAAATAAATGGCATTTTCATCTAGTAAAATAAAATTTTTCATAATTACTCTTTCATTTGGTATGGTTTAACATAAATTTAAATATAATCTTACCTAAATTTTATAAAAGGAATATAATATGAAAATAGCCGTAATTCAAGGACCAAACTTAAATATGTTAGGTATTAG
>Ga0193960_1000106_pt1 | contig 36382 bp, 26 predicted proteins | sample FB_3_MG_FD_140338 | JGI IMG/M metagenome (GOLD analysis project Ga0193960, IMG submission 140338) | Microbial mat bacterial communities from the Broadkill River, Lewes, Delaware, United States - FB_3_MG | ecosystem: Environmental > Aquatic > Freshwater > River > Microbial mats | place: USA... | reverse complement strand
TTGTGAATAAACCAATCAACACTTAATCTCTGACAAATCTTGCGATCTTGCCGCTCTTTTCAGAGCAACCTTACGACTAAGGAGGCGCGCATTATACGGCCCTTTTTACTTTGCGCAACACTTTTTTGACAGTTATTTGAAAGTTTTTTGAAAGCGCATATTTGCTGGTGATTTAACGACCAAAAGCTGCCGTTAACGCCCCCGCGAGTCACCTTTTAGCAAATGCCAACCCCACGCAACAGGCCCAGACAATCCATAGATAACCGCTATACCCAATAACATCATCGGCGGATGGATAGAAACAACGACAAAAATCAGTACGACAATCAACATCACCACAAACGGCACCCGCCCTTTCAGGTCCAATCCCTTGAAGCTATTGTACTTTAAGTTAGAGACCATCAGCAGCCCTAAAAAAACCATCCCTAATGATGCGAATAATGCCACATACTCAGGGATCACCTGATCGTGCCACACCCAAACCACGCCCGCCACAACAGCGGCCGCAGCAGGACTTGCAAGACCGATAAAAAATCGCTTATCAATAACATCAACTTGCGTATTAAAGCGCGCCAGCCGTAAAGCCACACAGGCGGTGTAGGCAAAAGACGCCGCCCAAGCAAGCTTACCTAATGGCATTAACCCCCAATTGAGCGCGACTACTGCTGGTGCCAGCCCAAATGACACCATATCGGCAAGGCTGTCATATTGCACACCAAAGGCGCTGGAGGTATTGGTGAGTCGAGCTATGCGCCCGTCGAGGCCATCGAGGATCATCGCTACAAAAATGGCAATAGCGGCAAATTCAAACTTGCCAGACATGCTCACCATAATGGCATAAAAGCCGCTGAATAAAGCGCCGGTTGTAAATAAGTTAGGCAGCAGATAAACCCCCTTATGACGGACTTTTTTACCGTTTTCTGACACCTCTTCTACGTGCTCATCAACAGGCAGCAACGACGTGTCATTAACAGCAGGCCGCTCACCATCGCGGTGGGTATTCTCATCAATAGTAGTCATATTTTTTCCATCAGATTAATACTCTCTCAATATTCACACACGACATGATACGCGATCAACGCCGCTGCTTCGAGTATTTGTCATTTGGGGAATCGAGAAAAGAAACAATAATAAGGGAGGTGACACGGCGGAATGTCTAGGGCAACTTGCGCTGCCCCAGATAGAGCCTAGATAGAGATAGCTGCTTAGTTTTTAGATTTATCGATGATTTTTTCAGCGGTAATCCAAGGCATCATCTCACGTAATTTAGCACCGACCTGCTCAATACCGTGAGCGGCATTGTTACGGCGATAAGCTGTCATTGATGGGTAATTGGTGGCGCCTTCGGTAATGAACATCTTTGCATATTCGCCATTTTGAATGCGCTTTAGTGCATTGCGCATAGCTTCACGAGACTGCTCGTTAATTACTTCAGGACCTGTCACATACTCACCGTACTCGGCATTATTAGAGATTGAGTAGTTCATATCAGCAATGCCGCCTTGGTACATCAGGTCGACAATCAGCTTTAGTTCATGCAAACATTCAAAGTATGCCATTTCAGGGGCGTAGCCGCCTTCAACCAAGGTATCAAAGCCTGCTTTAACCAATTCAACAGCACCGCCACACAGTACAGCCTGCTCGCCAAAAAGGTCTGTTTCAGTTTCATCTTTAAACGTTGTTTCAATAATACCGGTACGCCCGCCACCCACACCTGAGGCATAAGACAGTGCAACAGTTTTAGCATTACCAGAAGCATCCTGAAAAACAGCCACCAAATCGGGAATACCACCACCATTAACAAATTCGTTACGCACAGTATGCCCAGGCGCTTTAGGTGCAATCATAATGACATCAAGGTCAGCGCGAGGAACGACTTGGTTATAGTGAATAGAGAAGCCGTGGGCAAATGCCAGGGTAGCGCCTTGCTTAATGTTTGGCTCAATCACCTCACGGTACAACTGACCTTGAAACTCATCGGGCGTTAAGATCATAACCACATCAGCCGCAGCAACTGCTGCTGGTACTTCATCGACTTTTAAGCCGTGCGCTTGCGCTTTAGCAACAGAGGCAGATCCTGCACGCAGCCCCACGGTAACATCAACACCTGAGTCATGTAGATTACAGGCATGCGCGTGCCCCTGTGAGCCATATCCAATAATGGCTACTTTTTTGCCTTGAATAACAGAAAGGTCACAATCTTTATCGTAATACACTTGCATAGGGAAAACCTCTTAAATAGCACACAGTGCCTTGTTGGGCTGCCTGCACAGTCATAATGGCAGCCATAGGGAATGAGTTTTCGAGCACAAGATTATCAGTGCCCCCAATAAACGCCGTGGATTATAAGCGAGGATTGTTATTGCGTAAAATGATATATTTGCAATATTATATTCCAGATAATGCAATATACTATATTAAAATAACCCAAGGCTACGATGTGATAGAAACCCGCACACTACAACTATTTTTACATCTAGCCGATAGCCTGCATTTTGGCAAAACCAGTGCAGCTATGCATATTAGCCCCTCTGCATTAACCCGCACCATTAAAAAACTTGAGCAACAGCTCGGCCGGCCCCTATTTGAGCGTGATAATCGATCGGTATCATTAACCTACGAAGGAAAGCTTTTTCAGGAATATGCTCGTGATTCGTTACTACACTGGGACTCTTTTTGTAACTCCCTGATGGAAAAAACCCAAGCATTGCAAGGAGAAATCAGTATTTACTGCTCAGTGACTGCCAGTTACAGCTTTCTCTATGATCTGTTAAGTACATTTCGTCTGGCGCACCCTAAAATAGAAATTAAACTGCATACCGGCGACCACGCTAATGCGATTGATCGGGTACTTAACAATCAGGAAGACTTAGCCATTGCCGCACACCCCGGCGCACTACCGGCTCAAATAGAGTTTAAACGCATTGCTACATCGCCTCTTATCATGATTGCCTCCAGCCAAAGCCCACTCAAAGAGATTAATATCGATCAGCTAACGCCATCTCAGTGGCACAATGTGCCGATGATTTTATCCGAAGAAGGGTTAGCGCGGGAGCGAGTCAATACATGGTTTAGACAACAAGGTGTCACACCGACAATTTATGCGCAAGTGTCAGGCAATGAGGCTATTGTCAGTATGGTTAGCCTCGGGTTTGGCGTCGGTGTTGTCCCACAGATTGTGGTTGAAAACAGCCCACTCTCCGATCGCATTAGCGCTCTTAGCCCCCAAGCTACCTTAGAGCCTTTCCAAGTGGGTTTATGCGTACAAAAAAAACGGCTGCAAAGCCCCTTAATTAATGCGTTCTGGCAAATATTACCCGCCCAGTAAACCAAAATAAATAACACTATTCATGTGCACTGCAATGCTAGTTGTTGTGTGATAAATTGCTGTTTTTGACGGTATATACGCGTAGCTTTGGCTAGATTAACACGATAAAACGACACCTTGTCCCCCGGTTTTACCTGCGCCATTAAGTGCCTGTCAGCAGTAATCACATTGGCAATGCGAGGATAACCGCCTGTCGTCTGCCCGTCGGCCATAATGACAATGGGCTGGCCATCGCTGGGCACTTGTATGCTCCCCACAGCAACCCCCGTAGTCACCATATTGCCTTGTGGTGATTGATGTATCAAAGGCTGGCCCTGTAAGCGACACCCCATACGGTTACTATCAACAGAAACGGTAAACGGCTGTGAGACGAGCTCTCGCCGGGCGGCTTCACTAAACTCGACACTTTCTGCGCCATCGACAATGCGTACTAGCACTTTATTTTTTATCGCAATGCGCAGGCTGTTTGGCAGTTCTCGGTGTATTTGGTGAGAAGGCCCGCTATATAGCGGGTCCCCCTTGCGCAGACAGCGCCCCTGTAACCCGCCTATCTTAGCTGGCAAATAGGTCGATACACTCCCCCATATAGCATTTTCTATAATGCCGCCTGAAACGGCGAGATAGGCACGGCAACCATTTAATAGCCGACCAAAACGCAGACGATCACCAGCGAATAACTGTATTGTTTGCATGCTATCAATACGCTGTTCATTCACGAAAATATCAAACACAGCCCCAGTAATACCAACACAAACTGGGCGGTGAATTTCAAATTCAGGCCCCATTAAGGTAATTTCAAGAACGGGCGCCTCTCGGGAATTCCCCACCAACCAGTTAGCCAGCCAATGAGAGTAAGTATCTAGGCACCCCGCCGCCGGTAGGCCGTAGCTCATAAACCCTACTCGCCCAGTATCTTGTACTGAGGTTAGAGAACCTGCCTGTATGACTGTCATTATCGGTTGCATCAAAGGTATGTCACTGTGTTAACCGGTGGTACTGTAGTGCAGTAATAGGCACAAACCTGACAGGTTGCAGTGCCGCTGCTAATACAGGCGGTGTACGCGCGATATCAAATAATGAGACAGGCGTTTGGCCGATAATTTGCCACCCGCCTGGACTTTCAAAAGGGTAAATACCTGTCTGCTGACCCGCGATACCCACAGCACCTGCGGGTATTTTTTTTCGCGGTGTCATTTTTCGGGGGCAGGCAATGCGCGGATCCATACCGCCTAAATACAAAAAGCCGGGCATAAACCCTAGCATATAAACATGGTAGGTTGGCGCACAGTGGCGATCGATGATGGTATCGATAGACACACCTAATTGGCTTGCCACAGGGATAATATCCCAAGCCAATGATGGATCATAACAAACGGGAATTTCAACAATAGGCAACACAGCCGCCGCAGGCGGGGGATCATCCAATAGGTACTGCGCTAGTATCGGGGCAAGCTCATCAAAAGTGGTGATCGCTAAATCGAAGTTGACCATGATAGAGCTATAGGCAGGCACACACTCAACAACACCCTTGATCGCGGCTGACTTAATTGCATCGCAACAAGCCATGATGACTTGAACTAATGCCAGAGAGGTGTCCGCTTGCCATTGAATCAGAAGCGAGCTATCACCATTGGGGTGCAATTGAGGCTGATCCATCACGAACTACAATCGGGCAACCATGGAAGAATAACCACCTGTGCATTTGGCTGTGGTTAATATAATTGGCCCTGTCCCAATAACACTATGGTAATCAATAGGTCTCTTTTTATTCATAGGTTTATTGTCAATAGTTGAACATAATGTGCAAGTTGTATTTTGAGCACTCCAAATTAGTAGGCATAAAAAAACCGCGATGTTGTTCGCGGTTTTTTACGGTCACCTCATAGGCTATAAGCTCAGTACTTTTTCTCCACGGCTAATGCCTGATACGCCCGTGCGCACCACTTCCAGTACAGCGGTCTCACCAATCGCACTGATAAAGGAATCCAGCTTATCGCTAGTCCCTGTGATTTGCATGGTATAGACAGTGCTGGTGACATCGATAATCTGGCCGCGAAAAATATCAACACAACGTTTCACCTCAGCACGCTGAGCACCAGAGGCCTTCACTTTGATCATCATCAGCTCGCGCTCAATATGCGCACCTTCGGTTAAATCAACCAACTTTACAACATCGACTAGCTTGTTGAGGTTTTTGGTGATTTGCTCAATTGTATGACCGTCACCCATGGTCGTTACCGTTAAACGTGATAGGGTTTCATCTTCGGTTGGTGCCACGGTTAAGGTTTCAATGTTATAACCACGCTGTGAAAATAAACCAACGACACGCGACAAGGCACCGGGTGAGTTTTCCATTAATAGGGAAATAATGCGTCTTTTTGTCATTAGGTACGCTCCGTTTTACTTAACCACATATCACGCATAGAGCCATTCGGTGCTATCAGCATAGGATAAACATGCTCGCTAGGGTCAACATAGATATCCATAAAGACCACTTTATCTTTCATAGCAAAACACTCTTGCATTTTCTCTTTTAACTCTTCGCGCTTAGTCACCTTGATACCCACATGACCATAGGATTCCGCTAGCTTAATAAAATCAGGCAATGAATCCTCATAGAGTATCTCTGAGTAGCGACTATCGTAGTTCATATCCTGCCACTGTTTTACCATGCCTAGCGCTTGGTTGTTAATACAAATAATTTTAATCGGCAGCTTATACTGAGTACACGTTGAGAGCTCTTGTATACACATTTGAATACTGCCCTCACCGGTAACACAGGCAACAACCGCGTCGCGATCAGCCATTTGTGCACCCATTGCAGCGGGCAAACCAAATCCCATCGTGCCCAGACCGCCTGAGTTAATCCAGCGGCGGGGTTTGTCGAACCGGTAGTATTGTGCGGCAAACATCTGATGCTGCCCGACATCGGAGGTAATATATGCATCCCCCTTAGTTACTTCATAGAGTGCTTGCACCACTTCTTGTGGTTTGATCATCTCGCTACTATTATCAAAGCGATTTTGCGTATATAACCCATGGCGATCACGCCATTCGTTAATTTGCCGCCACCATTCTGCCAATGCTGCCTCATCAGGAGTTATATCACCCTGTTTCAACAGATCTAGCATTTCATTGAGCACTAAATCAACCGCCCCTACAATAGGGATATCAGCTGCAACGGTTTTTGAAATAGAAGCGGGGTCGATGTCGATGTGAATAATTTTTGCTGTTGGACAAAATTTTTCAACTGTATTAGTTACCCGATCGTCAAAGCGCGCGCCAACGGCAAGAATCACATCGCTGTGATGCATCGCTGTGTTGGCCTCAAAGGTACCGTGCATTCCCAACATACCAATAAACTGCTTATCGGACCCCGGATAACAACCTAACCCCATCAACGTATTAGTAATTGGGTAGTTCAACAGTTTAGTCAGTTGCGTTAACTGTGCAGACGCGTTACCTAAAATAACGCCACCACCGGCATAAATCACCGGGCGTTTAGCACCGAGCAATAGCTGCACAGCTTTTTTAATCTGACCACTATGGCCACGCCCGGCAGGTGTATAAGAGCGTATCTTTACCTTCTCTGGGTAGTGATACTCAAAGGTAAAATTAGGGTCTGTAATATCTTTAGGCACATCGACCACAACAGGCCCCGGACGCCCAGTAGAGGCTATATAATAGGCCTTTTTAATCGTCTCAGGGATATCTTTGGCTTCTTTCACCAAAAAACTGTGCTTAACAATAGGTCGGGACACCCCCACCATGTCGGTTTCCTGGAATGCATCTTCACCAATTTTACTACTGGGCACTTGGCCTGATATGACCACCATTGGAATAGAGTCCATATAGGCCGTCGCAATACCAGTAATGGCATTGGTTGCCCCAGGACCCGAAGTCACCAGCACTGTGCCAACGTTGCCTGTTGCACGCGCATAAGCATCCGCTGCGTGTGTCGCTGCCTGTTCGTGGCGTACCAGTACATGCTTGACTGAATCCTGCCTGAAAAGAGCATCATAAATATGGAGTGCAGACCCGCCTGGATAACCAAAAACAAGGTCAACACCTTCATCTTGTAACGAGCGAATCAGCATATCGCCGCCTGAAAGCAATTCCACCTTTCTTCCCCTTTACTTCAAAAGTAAGTCGTTTTTAAATTTTATCACTACAGTATATGGCAGCCTATTGACACAACAGGCTGGCACGAATCGTGTGAATATGATGAAGTTTTCCAACAAGCTCACGGGGGTAACGCCACATAACTGCAACAAGGCAGTCTGTATTATTCAGGTGAACTGGTCGGACAGGTTTGTCGGTGGACAAGAACCTGCGCACTTCTGGATGGTTTGGACCGGGCTTGCCGGACCATGAGTAGAACCCGGTATTGATCATAAATCCATGGTATAGCACATGGTTGACCAATTGCCGAGGAGACCCCGAGGTTGCGGTGATATCTACACCCCATCTAGCGAACCGTCTATTCTGACAATCCTTACCAGGAAGTCAAGCCTAAAGTGAGACTCGCGATAGGATATTAGAGGGCTGTACCTAGTTAACATGGCAATACACCTTACTTCGCCCTGCGACTGCACCTGGTCGCTGGAGGTGTAAAAAGAGGTGAAAATAGACACACATCATTTCAAATTTGACGAGATCGAGCGATAATAACGCTAAAGAGAACTATAGTAGTGCTAGCCATCATGTACCTGTGAGTGTTGATAATGTACATGAATAGCAACCATACAGAACAACCATACAGAAAGTCAGGCACCATTTAATAGGCATTATAAGGCAATGGGCACCAGCCCTTGTTCAGCTTACACACAAGAAGAGGTCACTATGAAATACATCCTTCTGGCTATTAGTCTCATGGCGGCAAGCGCCTCGGCATTTGCCGCAGAAGAGTACTACACATGGCAGGATGAGCAAGGGCTCACCCACTATTCAAAAATTCCGCCTGAGGGCTATAAAAGTAAGCGCATTACGGTAAACACGCCTCAACCTTCTGTTATACCAACACCAGCCACTGAGGATGAAAAAGCCGCCATAGATGTGGATAAAGTCGCCGAATATTGCCAACAAATCAAAGACAACCTAGCTGTTTTAAACAAATACAAGACCGCCAAGACACAAGATCCTGATGGCAAAGAGCGCACGCTCACCCCCGAAGAAATGCTAGCACGCAAAGAAGAAATGCTAACACTGCAAAAGACACACTGCTAGCTTACACACTGCGACAACGGTAGCGCGCACCTGTACATTCGTGCTTACGGGTGCCGGCGGTTGCACAATATATCAATGGATAAATAACGATGAGCGACCTAGATAAAGCCATTCAACTCGCTTGCCATGCACACGCCGGGCAACGGGATAAAGCCGGGCAACCGTATATTCTACACCCACTACGGTTGATGTTTACCCAGACATCAACCACCGAAAAAATCACCGCCGTTTTACACGATGTCGTTGAAGACAGCGAGGTATCACTACATGATTTATCAGCACATGGGTTTTCTCAAGCTATTATTGATGCACTGGATTGCTTAACGCGAAAAAGGGGTGAAACCTATGAAAATTTTATTCAACGTATTGCCCAAAACCCATTGGCAACACGTATAAAAATAGCCGACTTAAACGACAATATCGATGTGACACGGCTAGATAAACTCACCGAAAAAGATTTGGCGAGAATCCAGAAATACCATCAATCGCTATCGTTTTTGATGCGATTAGTATAGTCCTGTCATTACCTTACAGACATTGATTGTGCGCAGAAGCACTAAACCAAGGGGTGAATTAACTCAGACCTAGTAGCAATAATCACGAATAAGGACTATAAACGTTCTTTAACGTTAACTTTTTAATCAATCAACTTTTTGTACAAGATTGATAACCCCCCCTTCAAACGCCTCTATTTATTCGACAGTATCACACCTCTTCTGAGCTTTTGGGTAACAGTACGTCTACGGCTTTTGCGCATGTAGTACTTATTTTTTTCAAACATTCCTTTTCAAGCCCCCACCAAAAATCGTGACACCCATCACAAAAAAGTCGCAGAACGAATATTTTTTGCACTATTTGATAAAAAAGTATTGATGCATTCATAAAATGGGAATATATTCCCATTTTATGAATGCATCTGAATCCACATTATTTAAACGTATTATGGCTAAAGCACTTAGGCCATTGGTGAAACTGTTGATACAGCACACAGTTTCTCACAATGAGCTCTCAGAAATGCTAAAACAGGCCTATGTCGATGTCGCCTTTAGTGATTTTAAGCTACCAAAGAAAAAAAATACCGTCTCACGAGTAGCGGTATTAACGGGCCTTAATCGCAAAGAGGTGCTGCGCTTATCACAAAAAGAGACCGACACAGCTGAGCATCAGATAAAAATCACACCTAATCGTGCAGTGCGCGTTATTACTGGCTGGTTAAATGATACCGATTTTTTAACCCCCACAGGTAAACCTCGAATACTACCCGCCAAGGGAGAACACAGCTTTGCAACACTCGTTGAGCGCTATAGCGGTGATATTACCAGCGGTGCCATTCTCGATGAGTTAGTACACAACAATATTGTCAGTATTGCCAGTAGCGGCGAACTTACACTAAAACGGCAAGGGTATATCCCAAGTCAAGATCGCATCAAACAAACCGATATTTTGCTCACCTGTACGAAGGATCTGTTGGATACCGGTGTATTTAATATTAACCACTCACACAAGGAGGAACCTCGATTCCAACGACAGCTAACCCATATAGAAGTCCCCGAAACAGTTAAGCGAGATTTTGCTCAATTATCACAAGAAAAATCCATGAAATTATTACTTGAGCTAGACGATTGGCTTAAGCAACAACCCACAGCCACACCAGAGGAAGCAGGTAACACTACCTCGCGTGTTGGTTTAGGAATTTATTACTTTGAGGAGTCCGATCATGAAGATAAAGGATACTAGTCGCAGGCTTGCGCACTCACACAGAAAAAAACGTTTTACACTATTTGCCGCTATTAATGTATTGGCAATTATTCTCACCGCATGTGGTGGCGGTGGTGGCGGCGGGCCAAGAACAACGTCAACCGGTGGCATCACGGGTACAGGTTTTGTCGGCAAGACCGCTATTGGCGCAGCTATTGCCAACGCCGATATTCGTATCAAATCAGCCAGCGGTGTGGCTATCACCACACGCAGCGATAATGAAGGCAGCTTTAGTAGTGACGAGTTATTAGAAGCCAACGCTAATGTACCGCGCGATGCTTATTTATTGCGTGTTGACCAAGGCAATGGTGACTTTCTTTACAGTATTGCCCACAGCGATAATGCCGCATCGATTGATGATGATTCAGTCAGTATCGAAATCAATATACATCCGTATACGGATTTAATTATCCGCAATTGGTTTGCACAGCAAGCACTCGATATCGATAATGCCTTTGCCGGCAATACTCCCATTGCTAATCTACCCAGCGCCGATGATATTGAGCGCATCAATAATGAATTGCTCAGTATATTTGAAGAGGCCTTTAGCGTTAACAATGTCGCTATTGATACCAATTTATTATCGACACCGTTTAATGCTGACGGCACAGGGTTTGATAGTTTTCTCGATAACAGTACAGTCAACATTAACAACAACATAGTGAATGTTATTATTAATCAGCCACAAGTGGCTAACCCCGTGCAAAACACGATTATCACAGACGTGAACCTTACAATTGACTTCACGAGCAATGCTGATTTGCCACCATCACTACCGGGTAACCTACGCGTTCTTGCCACCGATGTCGCCACCGAAGCACTGCTGGTCTGGGAGCCTTCAAGTGATGATAAAGGGGTTGCTCGCTATGAAATATTTCGTGAAGGTGTGTTGATTGACTCAACGCCATTTCCCGTTTTTATTGATACGGGACTCTCAAGCAATGTTAACTACCAATATACCATTGAGGCTGTCGATGGCCGCGGCCAACGCTCAGGTATTACCACAGCGGTAACGATCACACTAGATGCCCCTGATGTAACACCACCGCCAACAGCGACCAACCTGCAAGGGAGTGAAGCCAATGGCGTGGTCGAGCTGAGCTGGGATCAAGGAATGATCGACGATGTAGCAGGTTTTCGTATTTTGCGCGGCCCAAGCGGTAATGCTAATACTGAAATAGCAAACATTACCTCAACCACTTTTACCGACTTTAATGTTCTCGCAGGCACCACTTATTGCTACCGAGTCGTTAGTTACGATGCAGCCGGTAATGAATCAGCGGCAACAGCTGAATCCTGTGTCAATGTCGGTGGCGCAACACCTGCGGCATCGATGGTCACCTTTTCATCGCCGACCTACAGTGTTGAAGAGTCATCACCGAGTATTGTGATTACCGTTAATCGTACCGGTGATGTTTCGCAGGCCATCAGTGTTGATTATTCAGCAACAGCCAACACTGCAACAGCAGGCACAGACGTCGTTGAAACCAATGGCACGCTTACATGGGGCGCAACTGATGCCAGTGTGAGAACCTTCAGTATTCAAATTAATGAAACTCCTGAAGTCGAAAGTGACGAGACCGTTGATTTAACATTAACTAACCCCTCTAATACAACATTAGGCACCAATGCATCAGCCGTACTGACCATTACCGATGCACCACAAGTGGCATGTGTTGTACTATCGCCAACCACCATCACCACCAACACTACACTGAGCGAGCCTTGCTATAGTGTTAATGCTGATGTTGCTATACGCAATAATGCAACACTGACGATTGAGCCAGGCGTACGCTTAGAGTTTGACCAAGGTATGCGATTTGAAGTTGAAAGCGACGGTGTATTGAGTGCTATTGGTACAAGCCAAAACCCAATTACCTTTACCGGCGCACTGGCTAGCAATGGCTTTTGGGATGGTATCGAGATTCGCTCGGTGGTTACCAGCCAAATCGATAATGCAGTGGTGGAATACGGTGGTAATACGTCGTCTTTCAACCCGGCCAATATTGGGATCTCATTTGAAGGGCGCTTAAACCTAGCAAACTCAACCATAAGACACAGTGGCTCCTATGGTATTGCTCATAGCGGTAGTGCAGTATTGGTCGGATTCACCGCTAATACCATTACCTTGAATGAAGATGCGCCGATCACAGTACCGGCAAACCAAGTCGGTGCTATCGCTGCTGATAATTTATTAGCCGGTAATAACACGATTGTAGGTGGTGACAGGGATTATATTGAAGTTCAAAACGCGAGTGGAAGCAGTGGTATTACGACGAACCAAACATGGAATTTACTGGATGTCGATTATCGAATGTTTCCAGGCCTATCGACTAATGTTGATGCTGAACTTACCATAGCACCGGGAGTAACACTTATCTTTGGCGCTAATGCATACCTTAATATTCGCACCAACGGTACGCTCAATGCAGTAGGTACACCAGCGCAACCAATTACCTTCACGGCTCTGCAGCCAACGCCCGGATTTTGGGCAGGTATTCAGTTTACCTTTAATAGTACAGATAATATTCTCGATAACACCATCGTAGAGTATGCTGGCGGCACAGGCAGCAATATTACCGCCAACGTCGGAGTGTTTAGTACTAGCGGTAGGTTAACACTGCGCAACTCACTACTTCGAGAAAGCGCAGGCTATGGTTTTTCATTTGCCAACAACATTAATTTAACGATGGAAAACGTCACCTCAACGGCAAATAATCAACCGGGAGAAATCGCCTTTAATGATGTCGGCCTACTCGATAGTGGCAGTGATTACTCAGGTAATACAGATGATCGCGTAGTACTGGCAGCAGGTGGTACAGTTGGTGATTTTATCGATCAAACGATGAAAAACATCTCCATCCCCTACTTTGTCTCCAGCAATAATACGACCTCAATCAACGCACAACTAACGATTGAACCAGGTACTGAAATACAGTTCAACAGCAGTGGCGGCTTGAACATTCAAACAGACGGCGTGCTGATTGCTCAGGGAACACCCGCTCAACCTATTATCTTTACCGGTGCACTACAATTTCCGGGATACTGGAATGGGATTCAACATACATTTTCAAACAGCCCTTCTAATATTATTGATAATGCGGTGATTGAGTATGCCGGTGCCCCCAGTGGTAATACGCAAGCGCTAGTTGGTTATTTTGGTACTAACACATCGGGGAATGTAACCAATACCGTGCTTCGCGGTAGCCAGACTAACGGCATCTGGATTGATGCGAATACTGCCGGTGACTTTACAACGGGTAATAGCTTTGAAGATATCGCAGACGATAATATCTTTACTAGCCCTTAAGATTGAATAGAGGATCACAGGGAATTGAATACATAGGTTCAATAAGGACATTAGGAGTACTACTACGCCATCAAGGATGATGGCAGAAAACAAAAAAGTCGCATGAGTATTTTCATGCGACTTTTTTTATGCCCTGTATGCGCTGTTTTATTATTGCATGACTCTATTTAGCAAAAACCAAATGTCCTAGATCATCAAGCGATACAGTAATATTATCACCCGAAGAAAACGCTCCACTTAAAATCTTTTGCGACAGTGGATTCTCCAGTAATTGCTGAATAGCACGCTTCAACGGGCGAGCACCGTAAACAGGATCAAAACCCGCCTCAGCCAATTTATCCATAACATTTTCGTTTAAGGTAATACTTAAGCCATGTTCTTGTAAGCGTTTGCGCAATAGCTCCAGTTGAATAGAGGCAATACCTCGAATCTGCTCTTTAGCTAAGGGGTCAAACACCACTGTTTCATCAATGCGATTAATAAACTCTGGACGAAAATGTCTGCCGACTGCCTGTAGTACTGCTTCGCGAATAGCGCTGGGGCTACTCTCATTATGTGACATCTCTTGAATTAGCTCTGAGCCTAGGTTTGATGTCATCACAATAACGGTATTGCGGAAGTCTACGGTGCGCCCTTGACTATCGGTTAAACGGCCATCTTCGAGCACTTGTAATAGCACATTAAAGACATCAGCATGGGCCTTTTCAACTTCATCAAGCAGCACTAATGAATACGGGCGGCGACGCACGGCTTCGGTTAAATAGCCCCCCTCTTCATAACCCACATACCCCGGTGGAGCGCCAATCAAACGGGCAACAGCGTGTTTTTCCATAAACTCAGACATATCGAGTCGCACCATGGCATCTTGGCTATCAAATAAAAATTCTGCCAATGATTTACATAACTCTGTTTTACCAACACCCGTTGGGCCTAAAAATAAAAAGGAGCCGTTGGGACGGTTGGGGTCAGACAAACCCGCCCGAGATCGCCTCACTGCATTAGCGACACCATTAACAGCTTGATGCTGCCCAACGACACGCTCATGCAGCACCGCCTCCATACGCAGTAATTTGTCTTTTTCCCCTTCGAGCATTTTGTTAACGGGAATACCTGTCCACTTAGAGACTACTTCGGCAATTTCTTCATCGGTGACTTTATTGCGCAGTAGTTTCATCTCCATCATTTCTGCCTGACTGGCCATATCCAATTGCTTTTCAAGTGCGGGAATAATACCGTATTGCAACTGAGAAATACGCTCAAGGTCACCCACACGTTTAGCAGCCTCCATATCGATACGCGCTTGTTCTAAATTACTTTTTACCTCTTGTGTACCATGTAGGGCTGCTTTTTCTGCACTCCAGACTTCATCGAGATCTTTAAACTCGTCTTCAACATTTTTGATTGTGTCGTCGATTTGCTGCAAGCGTTTTCGCGAGGCTTCATCTTCATCTTTTTTTACTGCTTCACGCTCAATTTTTAACTGTATTAAGCGTCGCTCTAGTTTATCCATCGCCTCGGGTTTTGAGTCAATTTCCATACGAATGCGGCTTGCAGCCTCATCGATAAGGTCGATCGCTTTATCAGGTAGTTGCCGGTCAGCGATATAGCGCTGTGATAATTTTGCCGACGCAATAATGGCCGCATCGGTAATATCAACTCCGTGATGCACTTCGTAGCGCTCTTTCAACCCACGCAAAATAGCAATGGTATCTTCCTCTGAGGGTTCATCAACCAATACTTTTTGAAAACGTCGCTCAAGCGCTGCATCTTTTTCAATAAAACGTCGGTACTCATCAAGGGTCGTCGCACCGACACAATGTAAATCGCCACGGGCTAAGGCAGGCTTTAACATATTACCGGCATCCATAGCGCCTTCGGCTTTACCCGCGCCTACCATCGTGTGAATTTCATCAATAAAAATAATGGTACGGCCTTCTTGTTTAGCCAATTCATTAAGCACCGACTTTAAGCGCTCTTCAAACTCACCGCGAAATTTAGCTCCGGCAAGCAAAGAACCTAAATCCAGTGATAATAACCGCTTATGCTTTAGCCCTTCGGGAACTTCACCATTAACAATACGTTGAGCAAGCCCCTCGACAATGGCCGTTTTACCCACCCCCGGCTCACCGATTAGTACCGGGTTATTTTTAGTGCGACGCTGTAGTACTTGGATGGTGCGACGAATCTCATCATCGCGACCAATAACAGGATCGAGTTTGCCCGACTCTGCTTGTGCGGTTAAATCAATTGTGTATTTCTCTAGTGCTTGTCGATTTGCTTCTGCATCGGGATTATCGATTTTCTCGCCGCCGCGTACAACATCAATAGCCTGTTGTAATTTTTGTTGATCACCATAGCGACGTAGAATTTTACCAAGGGAAGTAGCACCATCATCCATAGCGGCCAGTAAAAAGCTTTCGCTGGAGATATAAGCATCACCTTGTTGCTGTGCTTTTTTATCCGCTAAATTTAACAGTCGCACCATATCGGCTGATAGTTGCATATCGCCATTAGTATTTTGTAGTCGCGCTAGGTTATCTAACTCTTTTGATAATTCATTACGCAACACAGCGACATTAAAGCCTGCCTGTGATAATAAAGGCCTTACACTACCACCTTGTTGATCAAGCATGGCTGACAACAAGTGCAAAGGTTCAAGATGGGTATGATCTCGCCCAAGTGCTAACGACTGTGCATCCGATAATGCTATTTGTAGTTGATTCGTTAAACGGTCAATACGCATAGGATTTTAACTCTGTTTTATGGGTTAACATGTGTTGTATCTCTACTATTTAGATGGGGACAACAGAGGTAAAATCAATACCTAAAAATAAACTTACCGGACTATTATGGCATCAAAACAACTAGATCTGAAACCGGTGCACTAACTGCTTTAATTCATCAGAGCGCAGCTCGAGCCGTTGATTATTGACCAGCAGTTCTTCGATATCCACAGACATACCTCTGACAGAATCAGCTAATAGATCTACAATCTGCGATGCATTAGCCGCAACCTGGCGTTGATCGCTGGCTGCCTTATCAATAGCACTACTCATATGATTTGCCTCTAGCAAACAATCTACAATTTGCTGTAGAGAGCCCATCGCACTATGTGTTTGGTCAACAGAATCATTGGCCGCTTTTCGACTATGACCAATGATACTCACTGCTTGCTTTGACTTACTCTGCAAGCGCTCTATCATACGATTAATTTCGGTTGTGGAATCCTGTGTTCGTGAAGCCAAGGTACGAACTTCATCGGCAACAACAGCAAAACCTCGCCCTTGTTCACCTGCTCGCGCCGCCTCAATAGCGGCATTAAGCGCCAACAAATTGGTCTGGCCTGCAATATTTTCAATGACTTCTAATATTTGACTAATCGTTTGTGACTCTTGGTGCAATTCATCAATAATCACTGAGGCATCACTGAGAGATGTAGCCAGATGTTGGGTGGTTTCAACATTCTTTTGCGCTTGCACACGATACTCTTCACCCACATGACTGGCCTGGCTAATCTGACGACTGGCCACCTGTGCGTGTTCAGCCACCTGCGTTGACATAGATTCAACATTGTTAGCAGATAACGCCAGCGCTTCAACATCTACTTGCTGCTGATCAGCCGCAAGTCCTGTCTTTTCACTCACTGTGCGGCTATGGTGAACAACGGTGTTCATCTCATCTGTTGCCACTGATATCTCTGCCACCATTGACCTTAAGGTAGTAATCAATTGATTCGTGGATGAGCCAATCACCCCCAACTCACCTGTATACTCTGCTTCAATTTGGCGAGTCAGATCACCACCAGTTGCACAACGCAATGAACCTACTATATTTTTTAACGGCTTGCGAAGATTATAGACCACACTCAACGCAACAATCATTGATATCGCGATTGCAATAATAGAAAGCACCGTAATAATCGTTAGTGATTGTCCTATTGCCTGTTTAGCCGTAGCGGCTGTTTGCTCGCTACTATGGGCAATTTGACTAAGTAGCTTTTCAAAGTGTGCTTGGCTACGGGCCACTGATTGCGCAAGCAGCTGGAGCTGTTGCTTGCTTTTTAAATGTGTCTGTAATTGTTGTTGGTGTATTTTAAGCAGGCCGTGCTCTGAAAATGCCGCATTATCCAGCAGGTCAATGTATGTTTTTACCACAGGAGATTCGTTGGGGTACAAGGCGACCATCCCTTTGTATTTATTGTTTACCTCTCCAACTAAGCTCGTTAAGGTTTGCGAAATACGCTGTAGCTTTTTATCTGTTGTAACGGCTGTAATTTGGTTGAGAAAAACACCCGCCATAGAACCCTTATCAATAATATACTCAATAGCCCAAGTACCCGAGCGCTGATTATTATCGTTAAAGCTTTCTATTAGACCAGCCATGTCGCCATAAAATAACAACCACTGGCGGGTAAACTCCTCAAATACCAGTGCCTCTTGTTTTTGCAATGCCACTAAGCGTGTATGTATTTGCAAATGCTGCTGCCCAAGAGACAAACTGTCGTTGGCATATTGATTCGCATCGCTCAACATTGCCAATAATGGCGCATTACCTGCAAACATTGTGTGTACTTGTTGGTACTGATGCTCATAAGCTTGCCTTTTTTCCTCAAACTGCCGAGCTTGATCGCCTAGACCTTGCTCTTCTTGTGTGGCGCTATGTTGCGATACCGATTTATTCGCATCGAGTAAATGCACAACTAACTGATTAACTTGAGCGGTATACGGTAGGTCCCGTTCAGTTAGAAGAACAACCCACTGTCCGAGTGATAATTGGTTAAAAATAGAGACTGCGGCAACCAAAAGCAACAATGCACTGGAAACGGTAAAGCCCAATACAACCTTTTGAGTTAATGTTGCCTTTTTAGACAACGAAGTGAGAGTAAATATTGACATAAAAATGGCACCTGACGTATTGATTAGCGTTAGAAGCACCTGTAAATCCGCCACAACAACGGCGAAAAACCGCTACAGAAGGCAGATAATCGCCTATAAAAACAATGACTTACAGGGAGTATACTTCCAGACTAGCATAGGATTTTTACGTCAACCAAATAAGATGCGCCATGCGGCCAGTAGTGCCCTCTCGACGATAGGAATAAAAAGTATCAACCTCTTGAAAAGTACAGCGCTCTCCACCATAGATATGCCTTACACCCTCTGCGTATAGCAGGTGTCTGGCAATACCATAAAGATCGCCATACCACTTATTAGGCTTGTCACCGGCAATAAAGCACCCCACAGTGACAGGGTAGCGTTCAATAAATTGCTGGCGAACATCATCTCCTACCTCAAAAGCCGCTTGGCTAATAGCAGGCCCTAAATAAGCCAACACAGAGGCAGGTTTTGCAAAGCCTGTGAGAGTGACATGCAATATACCTTGAAGCAAACCTCGCCAACCCGCATGCGCGATGGCTACTTGCCCACCATTCTCGTCGCAAAAAAACACAGGTAAACAATCGGCTGTCATTACCGTACACACAACTCCGGTCTCGCGACTAAAGCAGGCATCAGCTACAGGGGGAATATTATTGCCTTGGGCTACCATAGGCGCTGCATCAATAAGCGCTAGCCCATGCACTTGCTCAAGCCAGCAAAAAGCAGAAGGGGGTAGCGTTAAATGGGTCGCTAAACGCAAACGCTCTAATGCGACAGCGCTGGGGTCGTCCCCCACATGAGTCGCCAGATTAAAACTGTTGTAAGGTGCACAGCTATTACCTCCTACCCTTACGGTATAACAGGCATTGACATTATCAGGTGCAGGCCAATTTAACCACTCAAGCATACGCCACCGCGATCATCATGCTACTCCTCCATTGCCTGCTTGGTATGTATCTTTAATTGTTCGAGCAATAATTGCATATCCTCAGGCAACGGCGTTTCCCAATGCATCGGGGCTTGTGTTTTGGGATGGATGAGACTTAAACGTCGTGCATGTAGCGCCTGACGGGGAAAATCGGCAATGGTTTGTTGTAATAACCCATAAGTGCCCGCAGCCCAACGCTGCCGACCTTGGTATACGCGATCGCCCACAAGCGGGAATTTCAGGTGAGTCATGTGCACACGAATCTGATGAGTTCTCCCGGTTTCTAAACGACAGGCAATATAGCTGTAGCCTTTAAAACGGCGCAGTAACCGATAGTGAGTAATTGCTTCTTTACCCGAAACTGGCCTAGGTGGAGTGTCGGTGTCATTTAGCTCCCGCTGAGGGGGCTGTGCAAGAACAGCCATTTTCACGCGTTGAGTTGGGTGGCGGCCGATCGGCTTATTAATAACCCCGCCTACCGTCATCTCACCGAGTGTAATCGCTTCGTACTCGCGCCCGACAGTACGGGCCTGCAACTGTTGAATCAGGTGTGTGTGTGCCAGTAATGACCGTGCCACTACCATTAGCCCAGTGGTGTCTTTATCGAGCCGATGTACGATACCGGCCCGAGGAATATCGGCTAATTCAGGGTAGTGATATAACAAGCCATTTAACAAGGTTCCATCGGCTGTACCAGCGCCAGGGTGAACCACTAAACCCGCCGGTTTATTGAGCACAATAATATGTTCATCGAGATAGATAACATCAATACCAATGGGCTGAGGTTCCCAGCGAGAATCTTCAGGAATCACTGTCGATAAGGATAAGTACTCGCCACCATGAAGTTTTTCCTTGGCTTTAGCGCTACGGCCATCAACGGTTAACTCGCCACTTTTAATCCATTGCTGGATACGCCCACGCGAATAGTCATGAAGGAGCGCAACCGCTATTTGATCTAGACGCTGTCCGGCCCATTGTGCATCTACGCGGTGATTATGTTGAATCTTTTGTCCCATAAATACTCTAATAGCTTGGTTGAGTGCAGATAAATGCGGCAAATACTTTGGCATTAGCCGCCACTGTGGTTAAATGTCGGGCTAAAGTCAACCCTGTCTTAGCGCACTATAGTATTGCATTGCCTATACGGCATACACACTGCAAGAACGACCAGAAAGACAGCTGATATTCACGCATTAATACGACCTTTACTGTAGAGAGTTTAACCATTACTGCCACTATGACATATTCTGCATTATACACTCGCCCTCATCGCGCATTAACAGCACTCCTGTTAGTTGTGCTGCTGGCCACAACCGCCTGCTCATCCACCAAAAATAAGCCGGGAAAAATTGGCGATCAGAGCGAACAAAACCTCTACAATACCGCCCAGACATACCTTAAAAACCGCTTTTGGGATGATGCTATAAATGCGCTTCAGTCGATAGAGGAAAACTATCCTTTTGGCGAGTATGCACAACAGGCTCAACTAGAACTTATTTATGCGTACTATAAAAATCTCGAACCAGAAGCGGCCAGTGCCGCCGCTGATCGCTTTATTCGGCTACACCCTCAGCATCCAAATGTCGACTACGCTTATTATATTCGAGGCTTAACTGTGTTCACACGTTCCAAAGGCATCCTTAGGCGCTATGTGCCTGTTGATATCACAGCGCGTGACCCAGGCAATGCAAAGCGTTCATTTGCTTATTTTTCTGAATTGGTAACACGCTTCCCTAATAGTGATTACACCCCCGATGCCACTAAGCGCATGGAGTATCTACGTAACCTGCTAGCGCGGCATGAGATTCATATCGCTAACTATTACTTTAAACGAGAAGCTTATTTAGCCGCTGTTAATCGGGGCCGCTATGTCATTGAAAATTTCCAACAAACACCGGCGGTGCCCGATGCGCTTGCAGTTATGGTACAGGGTTATAAATTATTGGGGATGGATGCTTTATCAGCCGATAGCCTAGCCGTACTGAGTGCTAACTATCCGGACTACCCTAGTATCGACGAAGAGGGTAACTTCACATTCCAGCAAACAGGCAAGCGCTCCAGCTCATGGATCAATCGCTTAACGCTAGGTTTTTTTGATAGAGATGCACCACCAGGGTTCGATAGCCGTAAACACTACCCACCCAAATAGCGCGGCGCTATCGCCGTATTACCCACTCACTCTCATCAGTGAGAGTGAGTACATACTAATGCCCCGGACGCCAACCATTTGTAATAGGGTAGCGCCGGTCACGGCCAAACCCTCGCTCACTGATACGCACCCCCACAGGTGACTGCCTGCGTTTGTATTCATTAATATCGACCAGACGAATAACCCGGTGTACCACCTCAGGCGCAAAGCCCTCTGCGATAATGTCATTGGCGCTACAGTCTTGCTCGACATAGCGCTCTAAAATACGATCTAACTCACTATAAGGTGGTAGACTGTCCTCATCCACTTGATCAGGTGCCAGCTCGGCAGATGGTGGTCGCTCAATAACTTCTACGGGTATCACTTCTGAGTGCGTATTGCGGTATCTTGACAGTTCAAATACCAGTGTTTTCGGCACATCTTTTAATACATCAAAGCCACCGGCCATATCACCATAGAGTGTTGAATAACCCACAGCCAGTTCACTTTTATTACCTGTCGTCAGTACGAGATAGCCTTTTTTATTAGACACAGCCATTAAAATCACGCCTCGGCACCGGGCTTGCAAGTTTTCTTCTGTTGTATCGCGCGCGGTATTGGCGAATTCACCGGCCAGCGCCCCCATAAACGCCTCATACATAGGCTCGATACCAATACTGCTATAATCAACCCCCATTCGGGCCGCTTGATCTGCCGCACCATCACGACTGAGCTGAGAGGTATAGCGAAAGGGCATCATAATGGCCTCAACGCGATCAGCGCCGAGGGCATCGACAGCAACAGCTAGTGTTAACGCCGAATCAATGCCGCCTGACAGTCCCAGTACAACACCTTTAAAACCATTTTTATTAACATAATCCCTAACACCTAGCACCAGAGCTTGATACACGGCAGCCAAATTATCAACCAGCGGTGTCATTGTATTTGCCGCTCTATCTATGCAAGGCGATAATCCACTGGTTTCAACTACAACAGGGTATAGCCCATTTTCGTACAAAGGAGCTTGAGCTGCGTATGTTCCATCACCATTTACTGCAAATGATCCACCATCAAATACCAGTTCGTCTTGGCCGCCAACCTGATTGACATAGACGATCGGCATTTGGGCATCTTTTGCTCGCCTAGCCAGTAAGTCAATTCGCTGTTGTTGCTTGCCTTGATGAAATGGCGATGCATTAATGTTTAACGTCAGCTGGGCACCGGCTGCTTTTGCTTGCACCATAGGCGAGTCATGCCAAATATCTTCACACACCGTTAATCCAATACAGAGCCCTTTGAAATCAAAGGTGCAGGCTGTATTGCCTGGCGTAAAGTAACGTTTTTCATCAAATACTTGATAGTTGGGAAGGTGCTGTTTAGCATATTGCGCCACTAATGCGCCTTGATAAAGCACGCCCGCCATATTGTACTGGCACCCATCGATGTATTTAGGGTAGCCAATTACAATGGCACAAGACAAAGGCTCTGCCAACAAACGAGCCAAAGCTAACTCAATACGATGGGCCATACTGGGGCGTAACAATAAATCCTCAGGCGGGTAACCGCACAGTGTTAACTCGGGAAACACTACCATATCGGCACCTAACGCTTGTGCCTGATGAGAGGATTCTATAATTAAGTCGGTGTTGCCATCAATATCCCCAACCAGAGGATTAATCTGTGCCATAACAATGGTTAAGGTCGACATACTAAGGTTGTACTCCGCACTATTTAAATCGATAATGGTCATTAACTATGCCGCTATTGTCGGCCAAACTGCCCCTGATAGCAAAAGTTAATCGCATTAATCACCATGTGTGAGTATTGATACGTAAGCTGAAACCATCACTAAATAACAATAACCCTGTAATAACGCTATAAACTTACAACATAAGCAGCGTGTGCTTCCAGACACATACTCTCATAAAAAGGCCGTCGACAGTGACCGTAGAACAACCCCACACCACAGCAGCCATTCACAACAATGTGCAATTATTAGGGGTGTATACCTATTACCGGCTTTTTCTCAGCCTGCTACTGGGAAGTATGTTTTGGCTCGGCATTGGCAGTAATGTGTTGGGGTCAGAATACCCCGCTATGTTTGAGCGCGGTATTATTGCTTTTATTATTACCTCACTTATTACACTACTGTTCTTTTGGTGGGGAAAATTAAAACCCAGCACACAACATGTCTCTGTGTTGCTGATTGTCGACTTTATTGCATTAATTTTGCTGATTTATGCCAGCGGTGGTGTTGACAGCGGCCTTGGGTACTTACTGCTTATATCAATGGCTATAGGCAGTATCTTTATTCAGGGTCAGATCAATATTGGTCTTGCCGCCTTAGCCGCCTTGTTGATTATGAGTATGAGTGTTATCAATAGCGCTTACGGCAGTGGTAGCAATCAATCTATTTTTTCTGCGGGTATTACCGGAATACTGCTTTTTGTTACAGCGATTACATTTCGACTATTAACAAACCGTATTCAAATCAGTGAACAGGTAGCTCTTGAACAAGCTAAAAATGTTGCCTCGATTCAACAATTGGCCGAGCGTATAATAGAACATATGAGAACAGGCATTGTTGTGCTTGATAAAAATCTGAAGATTCAACTTATCAATGGATCGGCAACACGATTACTAGGCCTTGAAGCGCACCAACAGCTTGATCATATAAGCGCACTGCATACCCATTTACAACTCTGGCCACAAGCAAATCAAACACCAGAGGCAATGAATTTAAATGCGCACCAAGCGGTTAAAATCAGCTTCAGTGCACTACAAGATGCCAACAAACCGTCACTGATGTTATTTATTGAAGATACCCAGCAGCTCAACCAAGAAGTACAACAGTTAAAACTAGCCTCACTAGGGCGCTTAACAGCCAGTATTGCCCATGAGATTCGCAATCCCCTTAGTGCCATTAGCCATGCCAGCCAACTACTCAATGAAACAGAGAACCTCGATAGTGGCGATGCACGTCTACTGAATATCATACACAACCATACACAGCGCATTAATCACATAATCACTAATGTATTACAAATGTCACGGCGGCAAAATGCAAAGCCTGAAGTACTGGATTTAAAACAGTGGCTGGTACAATTTAAAGAAGATTATTTACGGCACAATAACGGTGAAATCACTCTCAATTGCCAATACGACCAAGTACAGGCTAAAGTGGATCAAAGCCATTTACATCAAATTGTAAGTAACTTGGTCGATAATGGTATGCGCTATAACCAACAAACAACCCAAAATTTGCATGTCAGCATCATCGCCTATATTGATTCTGCAACAGAGCTGCCTTATATTGACATCATTGACAATGGGCCAGGGATTAACGAGGAACTAGCAGAGCAAATATTTGAGCCTTTTTTCACAACAGAGGTAACAGGGTCAGGCTTAGGCCTATATTTGTGTAAAGAACTTTGCCATGCCAATCAGGCAAAACTAAGCTATCGGCGCATAGTGGAGTCACATCAAATGCCACAAAGCTGTTTCACTATACAACTGTGCCACTATCTGCGAAATATTTAATATTATGAAAACAACTATAAATGTTTTAATTATTGACGATGAGCCGGATATTCGTGAGTTATTGTCTATCACTCTGGCTAGAATGGGTTGTGATACATACAGTGCCGACAATGTACACTCCGCTTACGAACAACTACGCCAACACCCTATCGACCTTTGCCTTACAGATTTGAAACTACCCGATGGCTCAGGCATTGAAATTGTGCAAGAAATTCAACGGCACTATCATCATATTCCCGTTATTGTGATTACCGCACATGGCTCTATGGATATCGCCATACAGGCGATGAAATCAGGCGCTTTTGATTTCCTGAATAAACCCGTTGACCTTGCACACCTACGCACATTAATCACGAGCGCTATCTCTGCAACAGCAGCCATACAAGAAAATGAAGAGCTCACAGATATCATTGGCGTATCGACCATCATGCAAACCCTTAAAGGGCGTATAAAAAAAGTCGCTCGTTCACAAGCGCCTATTTACATCAGTGGTGAATCCGGCAGCGGGAAAGAGTTAGTCGCACGCGCTATCCATAACCAAAGCCCTCGCAGTGAAGGTGCCTTTATTGCTCTAAACTGTGGTGCTATCCCCTCTGAGCTAATGGAAAGCGAGCTTTTTGGGCATATAAAGGGCAGTTTTACCGGTGCCACCCAAGACAAAGACGGTCTATTTAAGAGTGCTGAAAACGGGACATTATTTCTAGATGAAGTAGCTGATCTCCCGCTGGAGATGCAGGTTAAATTATTGCGAGCACTACAGGAAAAAACCATACGCCCGATTGGCTCAGCAACAGAAATCCCCACTAATGTACGTATTTTATGTGCAACGCATAAAAACTTACAACAAGAGGTCGAACATAAAAAATTTCGTAGTGACTTATTCTATCGCATCAATGTTATTGAACTACAAGTTCCGCCACTACGAGAGAGAATGGACGATATAGATGCACTTATTTATTTTATATTAAGAAAAATTGCCAAAGAAAATAAAACAGACGTTATACAATTAAGCAGCGACGCAGTGGCTCAGCTAAAGAGCTATGATTTTCCAGGCAATATACGTGAGCTTGAAAATATTTTAGAACGCGCCACCACCTTGTGCGAAGATAATATTATTGACAGTGATGATTTGCTCTTCACTCCTGCTCGAACAAGTCAAGCACACACACCACCGACCAGCCAGCCATTGCCAGTCGCCGCCATTAAAGACACCACGCACCAACTTCAAGAGAGCCAATCTCTTGACGATCATCTAGAAAACATTGAAAAAAACATTATTATCAATGCATTAGAAAAAAACAGATGGAACCGAACCAATACCGCAAAAGCACTAGGTATTAGTTTTCGCTCACTAAGATATCGTTTAAAAAAACTAGGTCTTGAAACGGATTAACACTAATGACAACCTATAAAACCAGCCTAACATTTATTGCGTTTATTGCAATCAACAGTTTACTCTTTCATATTATTTTATTGCTACCTGATTTTTTGGCTGATAAAACCTTACTATTTAGCTTTAACTTTGAATCAAAAAAGATGGTACTAATTCAACTACTCACCAATAGTTTTTTTTATTTTGCACTACTAGGGCCATTAGCGTTTATTTTGTTTAATCTATTCAAACCATTTTCAGCAAAAATATTTATCTTTGCAACAGCAACAATTAATGTATTGTTATCTTGCACACTACTCACACTGTATTTAGCCACACGATAAATTCACATGAAAAAAACACATCTAACAACGACTACTTTTTTATGCCTAGCGCTAGGTCTTTCCTGCATAGTGACTGCAAAAACAAATACAACGTACATTATTGGCGGCGGGAATATACTCAGCAATTCACAAAGTCAAATTGAAGAAAATGTCATATGGATAAACAGTATTCTCAGCAATAAAATCGCCAATGTCGAAATTTATTTTGGCAGTGGCAAAGATGCCAGTCACGACGTTGTATATCGAAAAGAAAGGCGCTTTAGCGACGACTGGCTAAATATTATTTATACACCAGCTGGTGTACACTTACTAACACCGTTTAAAAACACCATTAACACAGTGACTGGCACAACACAAAAACAAGCACTAAGTACACAATTGGGCGCCTCATTAAAAGCACTACCTGAAGATCAGGAAATATTGATCACTTATAACGGGCATGGCGGCCTACACCCTACTGACACCAACAAAAACTACCTAAAACTGTGGCAAGATACTGAACTGGATATTGCTGAGCTTAATACACTTCTTGATCAAGCGCCCAAAAGTACCACTATTCGATTTGTTGCCACACAGTGTTACTCTGGCGCATTCTCCAAGCTAACACTAGAAAATCCTAACTCATCGGTATTATCACAACAACAACGCTGTGGTTTTATGGCCGAATCAGCACTACATGAGTCTGAAGGCTGTGAATTAGAAACAAACATTAAAGAATTTAGAGATTACACTACTTATTTTTACTCCGCACTGGATGGAAAAACAAGAACCGGGGAGTCAATAAAAAATACCTATGATATAAACGCCGACAATATTATCAGCTTTCGCGAAGCACATTTATACACCTTGGTAACAGCACATAGCGGCGATCTTTCACGATCTACATCTGAGGTTTACTTAGAACAATGGGAGCCATGGTATTTCCGATGGAGCTCTTGGATTAAAAACCCAATGAGTATTTATTCTCGATTGGCGAAAGATGTTACTAAAAACAATAATATCCCCACAGATATCAATCAGCTTCATCAGCGCAGGGCACAATTTAAACAGCAATATATCAACAACAAAGAACAGCAAAAGCAATTAAAAAACCGTATCACTAATAGTCAAAATACTATTAAATTGGCTCTTGAATCTAAGTGGCCCCAATTAAAACAATTTACCGTAAACAGTGATGTATTGACGCCACAAGAACTTACACTTGCCAACGAATTTATTAAAAACCATACTATCAGTAAACAACTGAAACAGGACATACTTCAATTAGATAAATTGCGGCAAATAGAACTCACTGAAAAACGACAGTTCACACAAATAGATAAGGTATTTAGACTAAAAAAACTAGCAAGACTTGAACATTTGTTTGAGCGCTTTGCTACTCAAGCGCAAAAACAACACTATCATCAATTAATTGACTGTGAAAATGGCACCTTATAGCGAGTCACACAGGTTTTCGCCGTGGTTTTTATTTTGCTGTAGCCGTGCATATAATAGTTTAATAAGTATCCCGGTGTAGTTTTTGCAAACACCACCACAGTAAATACATCTTCACGTTGGCTCTGCCAGCGACTTGCCCATTGGGGTGCGGTTATCAGATTAACTTCTGTAACATCTGACTGGCCTGCCGACCACTGTAAAAATTGATGTAACAGTATATTGCCCGGGCCATAGTTAGCAAATTCTGGGGCATAGGCAATTTTATAAATATACCATGTTAACCCGGCCTTAAACGCCACTTGACCCGCAACAGGCTCATCATCAACAAATAACATATTGATACAAAAACACCCAACTTTACTGTACACATCAGCAAAAGTGATTAAAAATTGATGCAGCTCAGCATCCATTTTAATACTAGATGCTAAATTAATGTCGCCTTTCCACCCCTGGTTTTCCAACTCAATGAATATGGGTAAGTATTTTTCTATTGATGCTTTACTATCATAGTGTCGAAAACTAACATTACCTTTTTCCGCCGTTAGTTTACGCGACAAACGAGAGACATTTTTAATATTTTTCTTTGATAGTTTTTTTGCAAAACTCTCATCTTCACAAGGGAAAAACATATTCCCACCTTGAGGCTTGCTATATTTTTTATGCAGATGGGTCATAGATAAAAGTAAAGAGTGAGCTTTCACTTTTTTAAAGCGAAAACTGTGCAGCCGTATTGCGCACTCAATAAAAAATTGCTGCTGAATAAATTGAAAAAAATCGACATTATCATAGCCGTCAGCCATAACGACATCACACAAATCAATATATTTACTGCAAATAGCCTCAGCAAAATAAAGCTGATTAAAACGAGAACGCTTAACAAGCAATGGACAAACGAATACTAAATCACCCTCATCATAAACACAAAAAAATTGCGCCCGAGCGCCAACAGATGTGTTCTTCAACGTATAGTGCCACTCCCAAGTATGGTAAAACCCCGGGTGAGTTAATGTTGAAAACAAACGTTCCCAATCAGACTTTATTGCCTGTAATTGCTCGGCAGTATCAATAACAGCTAACTTCATTATCTTACTTACAGCCTTAATATAGTGATGACCAAAAGCCTATAGAACGAATTAATACCTAGCGCTTTAATAAGCGTTTTACAGAAAGCGCTGTTGAAAAAACCCACATAGGTATATATTTAATCACTTGAAGCTTTGTCGACAAATGACCATATTTAGACACATACTGTTTTGCTTTTTCATATTCACCATAGACAATACAGGCTTTAATTAAACGAAATGCCTCTAGTGCTAAGCGCTCATTAAACATTTCACCGTGCTTTTCAAGAAATTTATTATTTTTGCCCCACTCGGATTCAAGAACAAACATTTTAGCTTCATAATTAAAAATTTCTGTTACATCGGTCAAACGATAACCTTCATGTGCATGTTGTATTGTTGTATCGATATCCAAATAACAAGCTTTACCTCGCCGGGCAAGACCGGAACTAAACAACCAGCTTTGATGACGATCAAAACCGTCTACATATAAAAAATCTTCTTTCAAAAGCGCGCGATTATACGCAAGCGTACTGGGAAGAATATAGTCATCTAGCATCTGAGCGTAATAGAGATCCCCACAATAAGCATCAATACTATCAACATCCAAACCATCAATATCATTGACAGATAGAGATTGCTTTTCTTGTAGTATACGGCGCCAGTCTTGCAGTGGTTGTCCCCAGTGAAATAAGTAGTGCTTAACAAAGTCACCGCTACGCTTCACCACAGAGAAATCAGTAAAACAAAAGAGCAATTCAGGATCCTGTTCAAAGGCTTTTCGTTGCAATGCCAATTTAAACGAAAACCATTCATCGTCGTCGTCAAAAAAAACAATGTAAGGGTTATTCGCTTGTTTGATACCTGTATTTCTTGCTGTAGACAGCCCCGCATTGGCCTGATAGATATACGTTATTTTATCGGCATACGTCTCTTGTAAAAAATCTCCAGTGCCGTCAGAAGAGCCATCGTCGACAATAATAATTTCATCATGTTCGTTGCCCGCAGCCAATGCACTGTCAATTGATCGCGAAATTAAGTGTTTGCGATTATAAGTAGTTATAATGGTTGAGAAGTTGACAGACATAAATTAAATCTCATTGATAAACGATTGCACCCATAAAAAATACGCGGTATATTAAAAATCCGCCTAGGCGGTTAGTGTATTATGGTCTTTATCATGAGTCATTAAGTCATTTAAAGTATTTGGCTTAACGTGCCACTTTGTCAGCTAAACGGTATTAGTTTAAGATGATTTAAATGACAATTATTTTCTAGGGAAAGAAGAATGAAATACAATCAGGGATTGACGCTTATCGAGCTTATTATCACTATCGCCATTGCAGCGACACTATTTTCTACAGCGATACCCAACTTTAGCGCTTTCATTAATAAAAGCAAAGCTAACAGCAGTGTTCATTTATTGTTTCGCACCTTTCAACTTGCACGAACAGAGGCGCTTAATCGCAACAATAATATCTATTTATGTGGTTCAAATGATGGGTATAGCTGCCACCAACATTGGTCTTATACACTATTATTGTTCATGGATAATAACGACGATAAAAAACCTTCTTCAGATGAAATTATTTCTCAACATTATTTTAAATTAAAAGGCCATCACATTAAAACTCGCGCCGCCTTTGGTCGCCCCTATATTAAAATATCGAAGCGTGGGTCAGCGGTAGATCATGGCAGTTTTATTTTTTGCCCAAAAAATCAAGAGCCTCGACACTATAGGCGCGTCACTTGGAATAAAAGCGGCCGGCCCTACTTTGGCCGAGATAGCAATCAAGATGGAGTCGTTGAAGATACGAATGGCAAACCATTGCGCTGTTAATTCACTACCAACAATTATTGGTGGGCGTAGACGCTTTGTTACCAAGACTATTTAATGTAAAAGTAGCACAATCAGTATCGGCAGCTTGAGAATCTATTGCCGTTGCCGTAAAAAGATAGCAAGTATTTGCCCCAGCAGGACACGGTGCAGGGGTTGCTGTCGAGACAGTAACCTGATAAAAACCATCAGGAGGGGTATAAGTCGCCGCAGCCGTCCCATCAATTAACGAGCCAACATTGCCATTATACTGGTTGTTTTGTAAATACCACCGCTCTTGCTTAGCCGCCAGATCAAGCAGCGCGTTTTGTGCGACTACCCGACGCGACTTTCGTATACTATCTTGGTAGGAGGGTAGTGCAATCCCCGCCAGAATAGCAACGATCGCCACTACAACCATCAACTCGATAAGAGAAAAACCGTTATTTCGTATCATATGATCACCAGTCTATAGGAATTTCTCGCCATGACATTCGCCCTGTTGCCGCAGGTGTTACCGGCGGGGAAAGGTTCGCTAACCCACCGAGTGCGCCCTGCCCTATTACACGACCATTTTCATCGATCACAACATCGCGTACAAGCCCAATAGAGAACTCAGCACGCCCTGTCAATAATTCGCCACCACCTGCATTGGTATCACTAGCATTTGGTGGAAAGTCACCACTTACTGCACCGACTGTTGGAGTACCTGTCGCGAAGTTAACGGCATTAAGAAATGTCTCGCCTAATGGGTCACAACGATCATTCGTAGGGATATATTCAGTAAACAATACATTCGAGCTAAATAACTCTGATTGTCCAACATTACGCGCAGGGGCTGTATTAAAATCAAAATACCACCCTTGCTCATCACCGATCTCAGCTCGTAGTGCACTGAAAGTTCTTACTGTATTGCCATTATCAAGCGTAACAAAGTCATTAGTCGGTGAAGCCCTATCGCGCAATCCACCATCTGAAAATACCTCAACATTCGTGGTATTCACCAAATCAAGGCCCGGACCAAACGCATTGACTGCAACAGTATCAAAGGTTAGCGCGCCGCCTGATACCGGCTCTTTAATACCAACATACCGATGTTGAGGCGCCGATAGCCCATCATCAGCAATAAAAAATCGCCCACTGCCAGCATAAACCCAATAATCACCCTGAGCACTAATCGCCACTCTTGGCGGCCCGGTAAAAGGATCATTAGCACTGTCCGTACCTGTATCGCTCAATAATTGCGTAAATAATGTTGGCGCAGAAGACACTGAAAAACTCGGGTCTACCGATGAGAAGGCATCACTGAGGTTCATTCTCATCAAATCACCCGACGGGGCATTAACAGACCCTCTCACGGTACCAAAATAGACAACATCATCGGTATAGTCTTGATCCCAATCAGCAACGGATAGATCACCGATAAAGCCATTCGCTGCGGCAGTTGTCAGCTCAAAATAATCATTCGAGGTGACGCCATCAACCTCAAATGCCTTGTCTTTAAGATCATACACAAACAGTTTTCCCGCTTGATCACTCACTGCATCCGTTAGCGCTAGTGTACGATTTGCATCATCGCTCCCGTACGGACCTGAACCAAAAACCAGATACCAATTATTCGCATCGGGAGAAACAAATGTACCATCAGCAGAGTTCGCTTTACGCTTTTTAATCAGCGTTGGTCGTGACGTCGTATAACCCATTTCTGGATGCGTAATTTCAGCCAATAATGTAGGCGGCGACTCAGGGTCTGTAATATCAAGGATCACATAAGAGGAGCGGGTTGTAACGTCATCACTGGTATCGGCATCAATAGCGTCATCATCGGGGTCAAAGGTAAAGTCACCACCACCGAAGCGCATACCGACAACCAGAATAGTCCCCCAGCCACCGGGGTATTTAGGGTCACTCGAATCAAAGATATTGACATCAAATACCTGCGGGATACCGTCAACATAATACACATGAGGGTATTCGGTACTCGTTAACCACTGTAAATGAGGCAGTACATTATAAGGGACATAAGCCCATAACTCAGAGCCTAACGGATGGGCAACTGCACCGTTTTTGCTGGTGTCCACTGTTTGGGTAGTCGCATCATAAAAGCCCGCATTAAAGGCATGTAGCATACCGTCGTTAGCGCCTACATAAACGACATTACGGCGGTCAAAGTACTGCTCGCGAAACTGTGCATAGGTTCGATCATTATAAATAATATCATAGCGCGTATCCGGGCGACCAACGATAGTCGGCGATGAAGACACGACATCACCTAAGCGCCAGACTTCTTCAATAGGCACCCCGTTGGTATCATTGCCATTCGTATCATCATAATTGATCGTGCGCGAGCGAAAGCCGGTGATCTCTTCTTTACCACGGATAAAGTCGACAATATTAGCCGCACCGGTACTAGTCGTTGAGTCCAAACCTAAATAGCGAAAGTTTTCACCAGCGGCGAACGATGCAGAGACAAAAGGCATTACATCGCTAGATGATGTTAAGCCATCATTGTCACTGTCGAGCGAGCTGAAAATATAGCGCCCGGTATCAGCCAGTGCGCTATAGGTACGGTTGGTATGAATCGTGGTGTTATCTAATTTCGCCAATTCGTTACGCGCATTCCAAATAGCGTTTAAGTCTTCGATTTCAACAGTATCTATCGGCGTATCGGACGATGGCCTAGCGGCAAAGGTTTCACCACTGTTATAACTACTGGCATCAAATAACTGTGCCTCTGATTTATTCTCTGCCGCATTGAAGGTAAAAGCGATTAAGCGATCCGCATCACTAATGGTTTGGTCATTATTGGTATCCTCTCGGAAATTGCCAAACTCATCAATAAACAATGATTGCACAATACCCAGCCATTCAATTTTACGGCTGCCTTCGGTGTGTGATGGTTTGAATAATCCCTGAATAACGGTCCCTTCACCAGAAGACGAATTAGTCGATACCGCCGCAGCCGAGCCTGCATTAATATTAGAGGCAATATCGTTAAAGGCATTATTGAGGCCTCTAATTAAATTGGCCGGCTGGCTCGCCAACGTGTAGGTATCGGGCTCACAATCGCCATCGGCATCCCATTCATCATTAGAGCTGCAATTGGTTCGCTGTGTATCTGTCACAGGTGATGTTAAGGCTAAATTTAACGTAGGTGTGTCGCCATTATTAGGGTCGGGGTTACCGGTCGATGTTGACGCTGGGTCTGTTTCTTCAAAACCACCATACTTCGCTGCCATCCATAGCGGGTTGCGCTCACGCTGAGGTGGGCTGCCATTAAATTCCTGGGTATCAATAAAGAATGTTTTAACATTCTGTATACCTGGCATCCCAGCCTCAGGACGAATATCTTGTGTATTTGCATAGTAAGCAAGCCCAGCCACATACCAACCGTTCTTATCACGCCCTCGAGTCTGAAGGCCTAGGCTTCCGGGAAAATAGCCTTCTAATGTACCTACCATATTAGTGAGGTCATCAACATCGATACCTAACGCTAATGCCTCGGCCTCATTGCTCACATTAGTAGGAATACCGGAGCCGTTTACAGATGCCCCAGGAAGACTGTTATCGCCCCATGAAAACTGATCGCCAATGGCCACCATATAATTGGGTTGGCACTGGTCGAGAATAGGGTCATCCCATGTAGTAATAACAGGAAAGTTATCCTTTTGAGCATCGGTTAATGCAGGTAGTGTTCCCGAGGCATTGAAGTACTCAGACGTAGGGCTTAGCCCCATAAAATAGCGCAAGCCTTCGTAGTACAGCTCAGCAACCGGATCATTACCTTTATAGCCATTAAGGCCAAAAGAGTTAATATAGTTAATAATACCACTGTTTTGAACACCGCCGGTACCATTTGATGTTGATGTTAGCGAACAACCGGTTATATGTTCAGACAACATGCAATCAGGGTCAAATACATGCTGCCCACTAGCGTTGGTTTCTGCGTTAGGATTAGACACAACACCACCGGTTGCAGAAGGCATAAGGGCTGCAATATATTTAGCATTTGCACGCAATACTCCTCCATTACGGGTATTACCACTTTGCGCAGAATAACTGGTGAGCGCAAAACGCATATTGAGTGAGTTATTCTGCATAACCCCCTCGGGCTTATACCAAGTATTGGTGCCATCAGTATACGCAGCACAATTGGCTTCAATTCCAACGCTACTATCACAGACTTCAACGACTACACTAAACTCGGCAATTATAGCACCGGCTTCGTTTAGGAAACGCACCCGGTTACCATTATTACCATTCCAGTCATTCACTACCGTTAGCGTGTCACCGACAAAGGTATTACCTGCGGCTATCGCTCCATTGACAAACGGTGTTACCGAGCTGGCATTTGTTGAAAATCCAGAAACAGCCGTAGTGCTAATACTTTTATTCACAAACGACCAGCTAGTACGGTGAGTTCGGGTCAATAATGTTTGGGCGTTAGCGCCCGCTGTATCGACAATGCGCGCGCCTCCAACCATCGCAGAGCGAAACTCATCCAATGCTGTCATGGTAGCCCAATTCATAAAATTACCGCTGAATTGATTACCTGAGCACTGCCGATTTGTCGCCGCGCCAATGGGTTTAAAATAATCAGTGGTTTGATTGGTCGTTAAATTAGGGCCCAGTGCTGTTTGAAAGGCACCGGCAGTCTGGTACGCGGTGCTCGTTACAGAAAAATCACCGCCCGCTGAGTTAATATATTTATAACACTTTTCTGAGTCAAAATAGCCAAGATACTGCTCTGCATTGGTATAGCAAATACCTACACCAGCGGCTCGCCCCGGGCATGCGGTCGAGCCGTACACCTGCGGGCCATCGGTATAAGCTTCAGCTTGTTGCGTCAGCTCAACCGATAAGTTAATCATTACAAAGGGGTCGGCAGAGTCAGTAATAAACGGCGGTATTGAGGCAAAGTCAGCCGCTGTATACGCATTATTCAATTGAGAATAACCACTGGCTAATAGCAGCGTACTGACGCTGGCTATAAAGGTTGATTTAATTTTCATGATTACACTCCTGGGCCGACCTAATATTATTCATTGAGCCTATAAGTTGATTGCAACATAACATTTGACTTCCCGTTATCGCTTTGGGCACGCACGGTAATGCGATACAGTGGGGCACCATCATTCGGAAAGCTGGCATTAAACGCAGTGCCATCGCCGCGCTCAACGAAACATAAAAATTCAACAATATACTGCGGGTCTTGGTTAAGGTTAGGCACAGGGATAGTCCTTGTACGATTGGCCGT